>Ga0181466_1000623_pt1 | contig 13076 bp, 12 predicted proteins | sample InSIn4gowninarea_FD_119078 | JGI IMG/M metagenome (GOLD analysis project Ga0181466, IMG submission 119078) | Clean room microbial communities from NASA Spacecraft Assembly Facility at Jet Propulsion Laboratory, Pasadena, California, USA -... ... | reverse complement strand
CAGGACGGATCTTTTGCATGAAACGCTATCTACTCATGTGGTTTATCGCTTTGCCGATCTTGCTCGTCCTGATGCCTGCTGCTCTGGTGTTTTGGTTTTCACCAGAAAAAGGTCCTGTCAGTCAGCCAACTGTGGCCGTCTCGGAACCTGCCATACCAGCGACGAAGGAATCCGCTGCCTCTCTGCCGGTAAAGGTGTACCGCACAGAAAAAAAGGCCGTGGAAACATTGCCGCTAGAAACGTATATTACCGGAGTCGTAGCGGCGGAAATGCCTGCTGAGTTCGAGCTGGAGGCTTTAAAAGCACAGGCGTTGGCGGCCAGGACCTATATCGTGCGACGGTTAAAAGAGGGCAAGTTTGATGATGTGCCATCAGGCGGGCAGGTATTGGATACGGTGCAGCATCAAGTTTATATGGATGAACAGCAGCGGCGTGAGCGTTGGGGAGACCAATACGAATGGAAAAACAAACGCATCCAGCAAGCAGTAATGGCGACGGCAGGGGTTATCCTGACCTATCAGAACGAGCCCATTGACGCGACGTTTTTTTCCACCAGTAATGGTTTTACAGAGAACTCGGATGAATATTGGGAAAAGCCCATTCCTTATTTGAAGAGCGTTGCGAGTCCTTGGGATATTCAATCTCCGCGCTATGAGGAAACGGTTGTCATGTCCACCGTGGAGCTAGAAAAGAATTTGGGCGTCAAGCTCACACAGGAGGCTTCTACCAATGGTTCCTGGTATCGGATCGAATCGCGTACAACCGGAAATCGCGTGGGAACCATCAGCATTGGCGGCAAGGAATTTACGGGAAGAGAGTTTCGTGAAAAGCTCAATTTGAATTCTTCTTCCTTTACGCTGGACTTGCGCGGTAATCAGGTTTTCATTACGACCAAAGGGTACGGACATGGTGTCGGGATGAGCCAGTGGGGAGCAAATGGAATGGCCAAAAGCGGCAAAAGCGCGGAGCAAATCGTCAAGCACTTCTACCAAGGAATTAGTCTGCAAGAGTATAAAAGAGTGATCCCAGCTTAAAAGAAAAGCAAATTTTTACTTTTCCCTACTCTCTCAGGTTTATACGCCAAAATTCTGGCGATACTGAGGGATGAGGTGATGAATAAAATGGAAGATCTAAAAAATCAAAATCAACCGATTCCATTCAAGAAGGCAAGTTCTTGGAAAAAAGTTTTGGGCAAGAAATGGGCGTTTCCTGCAATCTACATCGGCACCGCAGCAATCATTCTCGCTTTTGTGATGTGGTATCAGGGCAATGTCATGGACACGGTATCTAAAATGACGAATGGCACAGATGGCGTGGCAGTGACAACTCCTGCAGCTCCTGAGACAACTACACCGCAAAACGAAGAAGCGGTACCTGCTACAAGTGGCGTACAACCACTCGCATGGCCAGTAGGAAAAGGCGTGCAGTACAATGTGGGCATGAACTACTACGATGAGAAAGCTTCCAAAGACAATCAGCAAAAAGCATTGGTGAGCTTCGACAGCACCTTCTATCCGCACACAGGTATTGACCTCGTATCCACGGATGGCAAGAGCTTTGATGTCATCGCAGCTCTTGCGGGTAAAGTAGTAAAAGTGGTGAACGATCCACTTGTCGGCAACGAGATTGAGATTGAGCACGCAGACAAAATGATTACGGTATATCAAAGTCTGGAAAGCGTAACAGTCAAACCAGGCGATGCAGTGACACAAGGTCAAGTAATCGGGTCTGCTGGACGCAACACCTTTGAAAAAGACGCTGGCGCACATCTTCACTTTGAAGTTCGCATCGATAACAAGCCTGTCAATCCAGAGCAATACTTGATTCAGGCTGAAACGGAAGTAAAAAATCAATAACCATTGAATTTAGAAAAACACCTGCAAAATACAACAATTGCGGGTGTTTTTTTGCGTGTGGTACAAACTGTTGAAAAAAGATGCGGCCGTGCTGGCTTGTCAGGCTTGGAAACGTAGAATATGTGTCCCTACGTACCCATATATTGTATCAGACAATGTAGATACAAGGAGGCGAGTAATGTGCACGACTACATCAAAGAGCGGACCATCAAAATCGGCCGATATATTGTAGAGACAAGAAATACGGTTCGGATGATCGCTAAAGAGTTCGGTGTTTCGAAAAGTACTGTGCACAAGGACTTGACTGAGCGGCTGCCTGAGATAAATCCAGAGTTGGCGAACCAGGTTAAGGAAATTTTGGAATATCACAAAGCCATCAGACATCTTCGGGGGGGCGAAGCGACCAAAATCAAGTACAAACGGCGTAGTAAAAAAGTACGAGTAGAACAGGAGGAGAGTGTGTAAGAAAGAATTTCCTTGTCCTCTCACGTAGAAGAGCCTATGATATTAGGTAGAAATGTAACTGGTAATCAGGGAGGACCTTTCATGTTTGGCAAAGATATCGGAATCGACTTGGGCACGGCCAATGTCTTGGTTTTTGTAAAAGGCAAGGGAATTGTCCTAGACGAACCATCTGTCGTGGCAATAGATAGTAAAACCAGAAAAGTTTTGGCCGTAGGAAATGAAGCCTATCGCATGGTAGGCCGCACCCCAGGAAACATCGTAGCGATCCGACCTTTGCGAGAAGGGGTTATCGCAGATTTTGAAATCACAGAGGCCATGTTGAAGCACTTCTTGAACAAAATTGGTGGAAAGAGCATGTTTGCCCGTCCGCGTATTTTGATTTGCTGCCCGACCAACATCACGTCTGTTGAGCAAAAAGCAATTCGTGAAGCAGCTGAGCGCAGCGGTGGAGCAAGAGAAGTATTTATCGAAGAAGAACCGAAAGTCGCCGCAGTTGGGGCAGGTATGGACATTTTTCAGCCGTCCGGTAATATGGTAGTGGATATCGGTGGGGGAACGACCGATGTAGCGGTATTGTCGATGGGCGATATTGTCACGTCTTCCTCCATTAAAATAGCTGGCGATACATTCGATGTGGCTATTATGCGTTACATAAAAAATAAATACAAATTGCTGATTGGAGAGCGTACGGCTGAAGATATCAAGGTTCAGATTGGAACCGTATCCGGCGGACGCCAGGACGAAATGGACATTCGGGGTCGAGACATGGTAAGCGGCTTGCCGCAAACGATTACCATTCGCTCCAATGAAGTCCAGGAAGCCCTGGCTGAGTCGGTGAGTGCGATTGTACAAGCCTCAAAATCTGTTTTAGAACGAACACCTCCGGAGCTTTCTGCCGATATAATTGATAAGGGTGTTTTCCTGACCGGTGGTGGCGCATTATTGCATGGTATTGACGAGATTCTGGCAGAGGAGCTGAAGGTTCCTGTGCTGGTAGCGGACGAGCCAATGATGTGCGTTGCAAAAGGAACAGGAATGATGCTGGACTATTTGGACAAGATGCCGGCTCACTCGAATAAGCGATTATTCAGGGGGTAAGATTTAAGTGATCAGAGGCTTGTATACGTCTGCATCTGGCATGCTGGCTTTGCAGAACAGGCAGGAATCGCTGGCGAACAACTTAGCAAATATCAATACACCCGGGTTCAAACAGGACGTGGGTGTCATGCGTGCATTTCCGGAGCAATTGCTCTCCCGCATGAATGATCAGGAAGGACTGGATGTTCCGGGCGTCCCTACTATGCCTGGACAACCTGCCATTATCGGGCGTTTGCACACAGGGGTATACATGTCGGAGGCGCTGCCGAATTTTGCGCAGGGGGATATTGAAGAGACACGCAATCCGTATGATCTTGCGTTGATGGACAATATTCAGCCAGATCAGGATGGAAATGAGCGACGGTTGTTTTACAGTGTGGCGCGGATTGAGGATGTGACGCAGCCAGCTCAAGAAGAGGATATTCGATACACGCGAAACGGCAACTGGAGCGTGAATACGGACGGTTATTTGGTAACGGCCGATGGGTACTATGTTCTGGACAACCAAAATCAGGCGATTCGAGTCAATGATCCAGTTAGTGGAATTAATGCTGGACAAGATTTGAAGATCAACGAAGCTGGTGAATTGTTGTACAAAGACCCGAACACGAATGAATATCAATCTTTGGCAGCACATCCGCGTTTGGGACTGGCTGTCGTAACCAATCCCTTGATGCTGGTTCGTGAGGGAACCAATGTTTTCCGTTGGGAAGGCGACATAGACGTCGAAGCGATTGATGTTGCTGAAGCGAACGATCAAGCAGCTCTGGCGGCTGGTACTTACGCTACGCCTACGATTGCAGGTCGATACGGTATGCAACAAGGCTGGCGTGAACGCTCCAATGTAGACCCTGGTCAAACCATGACGAACATGATGAGTGTTCTTCGCGCTTATGAAGCGAACCAACGGGTCATTACAACGATTGATGGGACGTTGGATAAGGCTGCTAATGAAATCGGTCGTGTTAACGGATAATAGGAGGTAGGAAAGATGCAGTCGCTTAATATTTCCACATCAGCTATGCGCGGTAGAACGAGAGAGTGAGAGAGTCGAGAGAACGAAAAAAAGACCCCCTGCATCCGCAGAGAATCTTTCGTTTTGCCATATGGTTGACGCATTTATCAAGCAAAATTAGGAGAGAAGCTTACTTTAATGGTTTCGGAAACTGCTTTTTCACGAGCCTTTTCTTCTGGAACCACGCGTTCTACATCTGCTCCTAAAGCCAATAGCTTTTCCGTAAAGTTTACGTAGCCACGGTCAATATGGTGCAGGGCAGAAACCTCAGTCTCTCCCTCAGATACAAGCCCAGCCAGTACAAGTGCTGCACCCGCACGCAAGTCAGTTGCTGCTACCTTGCTGCCTGTCAGCTTGGAACCACCTTCGACGATGGCACTGCGGCCTTCGATCTTGATGTTCGCATTCATGCGACGGAACTCTTCCACGTGCATGAAGCGGTTCTCAAATACTGTTTCGGTCACGATGCTCGTTCCTTCTGAAACAAGCAAAAGCGCCATCATTTGCGACTGCATATCCGTCGGGAAGCCAGGGTATGGCAGCGTTTTGAGGTCAACTGCTTTCAGTGGGCCTGTGCGACGTACACGAATGCCGTTTTCTTGCTCCTCAATGTCCACGCCCATTTCACGAAGCTTGGCAGTCACGGATTTGAGATGGTCGCAAATCGCACCTTCCACAAAGACGTCCCCGCCAGTAATCGCTGCAGCCACCATGAAAGTTCCTGCTTCAATACGGTCAGGAATGACACAATGTGTGCAGCCCTTCATCTTTTCCACGCCTTCGATACGAATCGAGCCTGTACCCGCTCCGCGGATTTTCGCTCCCATTCTGTTCAGGAAGTTCGCCAAATCAACGATCTCCGGCTCTTCTGCCGCGTTTTCGATCAATGTGGTTCCCTCTGCCAAAGCAGCGGCCATCATAATATTTTCTGTTGCACCGACGCTAGCAATATCCAGGTAGATTTTCGCACCCTTCAATCGACCTTCTACCGTCGCTTCAATAAACCCTTGTCCGATTTCGATTTTGGCTCCCATAGCCTCAAACCCTTTTAGGTGCTGGTCGATCGGGCGTGTACCAATGGCACAACCACCCGGAAGAGCGACACGAGCTTGTCCTTTTCTGGCTAAAAGCGGCCCCATCACGAGGAAAGATGCACGCATTTTGCGGACCAGTTCATAGGATGCTTCTACACTCGTAAGCTTGGAAGCATCGATCGTCAGCACTTCATGATCATATGTAAGGGAGATTCCCATCGATTTCAAAAGGTCACATATCGTCCGGACATCGTCGAGGCCTGGTACGTCTGAGATGACGCAAGTCCCTTCTTCTGCCAAGATAGATGCTGCAATAATAGGGAGTACGGCATTTTTGGCGCCAGATACTTTTACATTTCCAGCCAATGCCTTACCACCACGGACAATAATTTTATCCAATGTGTACCCCTCCGCGTGCTAATATTCCACAGTGATGATTGGTGTACCTACCGTAATCCATGTTCCAGAATGGCTGTCACGATGCGTAGCCACCTGTAGATTCATCTTTTGACCGTTTAACGCGATGAATGATTCCCACATAGGGGTATACCCTGAAATGCTGACAACCGTATCATCTTGCAAACGTTCTAATTCTGTCGCCTGGAGAGTACCAAAAATCGACAATATTTTACCCTCCTGTTGGTCAACACCCATCTTAACATTGTACAATCCGCGAATACAAGTGCTAATTTGCGGAATAAAGTCGGCGCTTTGCAGGGCATTCGTGAAGCTTTCCTGTACTTGTCCAATATATAGTAGGGAATCACGGTTTCCAGATAACTGAAGTACTAGATATACAGAAAATGCTCCATTTTTAGGAACTCCTGTCACCTCGTAGCTCAGATCCACGCCGTTTTGTGTGTATGTAGTCCTATATGCGAGTATGTTGTGTTTACGCGATTGTTCGCTTGGGGAAAACGGAATCTCAAGTTGTTGTGCCCATTTCGTCGCCAACTCTTTTACTTGTTCAGAACGCAGGCCTTCTCCCATCGCCGTACGCATACGTACCTGAACCGATACACCCGTTGCGCCCGTTTCTTCTAGTACTTTCATCATTTCCGTCACAACTGGCTTTTCTTCCTTTGCTTGTGCAGGCATCCAATACACGGCCCCCATCACGAGCAATAGAGCCAGCACGCACCAACCAGACCATTTCCCCATTGATACCCTCTCCCTTTGCTTACATGTATCTCTTTGTACTTCTCATTTTGTACATGTAACTGGGTGGATATACCAGCGAATCGTCGTCTTTGGGTATTTAGTTGAACAAATTCCCGAATGTCAGGGACCAGCCCAAGTAATCAAGGAAAAAGCGGGACAGTTCATATCCAATCACAATGGAAAGAAAAATTTGCAACAGCTTCGCCTGAGCACCATTTGGTTTTTTCAAAATCTTATCAAAGCGAAAGGATTGCAACGCCCACCAAGCGAGCCCAATAAACGCAATCGATAAAATGATACTCAACAAGCCATATACTTCTTGTGGCATGCTCGTTACCTCCTCATTACCCTACCGAGAATCATAGAAAAAGGGACGGCCCGATCACGAGCCATCCCTTCTATTGTACCTGAAGTGCTATTCAGTTACGAGTATCACTGAGAGCTGGGAGAGAGCATGTTCCCAAAATCAAAGGACGGATTGAACTGAATCTGGATATAGTCAGTAACCAGACCCGGGAAAGCACCGAAGAATACGGTAGCGATTGCCATGATGAGAATAAACGTCAAAATGCCTTTTGGCACAACCATCGGTGCTTCGGTTGTCCCAGGACGCATGTACATCTGACGAATAATCCCAAAGTAGTAGTAGTAGGAAATGACACTGGTGATGATCATAATCGCCGCCAGCCAGTAGTTTTCTACCACTAATGTACCCATGAACAGATAGAACTTCCCGAAGAAGCCAACCGTAATCGGGATACCTGCAAGGGACAAGAGGAAGATGCTCATCGCAATGGCCATCACTGGTGAGCGATGATACAATCCAGCGAATCCTTTCAAATCCTCTGTCTCTTGCTCACGAGATACAACCATAATCACAGCGAAAGCACCAAAGCTGACGATCAAATAACCGAACAGATAGAAGATTACTTCGCTGAAAAAGAGAGAGGTCGGCGGTACAAACGGCACGAGCAAATAGCCCGCTTGCGCAATACCTGAATAAGCCATCATACGCTTGACGTTTGTCTGCCTGAGCGCCATCGTATTCCCGATAATCATCGAGGCTGCTGCCATCAGCCCCAGATAGAGGCTTCCCTCTTCGAAAAAGAACCGTCCTGATCCCGTTCCATCGGAAACGTTGAAAAACGAGATCATCATCACTCGAAAGATCAGCGCGAACCCTGCTGCTTTTGACACAACTGCCAGGAAAGCAGTGACAGGGGTAGGAGCACCCTGATACACATCTGGCGCCCACATGTGGTTAGGCGCTGCAGATATTTTGAATGCAAGACCTACTGCAAGAAACGCAAACGCCGTATAAACGAGGAACTGATAGCCCGCCATTCCCGCTTCTGCCAATCGGAATGAGATTTCATAAATATGAGTGGTTCCCGTGAGTCCGTACACGTACGACATCCCAAACAGAAGCACAGCCGTGGCAATACTTCCCGAAACGACGTATTTGAACGCCGACTCGTTGGAAAGCCGTGATTTTTTTCGCAATCCGACCAGTACATAGGACGAGAGAGACAATAGCTCCAGTCCCACAAACAAGGTAATCAAGTCAGCCGACGAAGCCATGACCATAGCCCCGAGAAGCCCGGTTAGCAGCAAATAGTAATACTCGCCTCTGTGCTGGACTTCCCCCGATTTCAGGTAAGACAGCGAGATGAGAATGGCAAAAGCTGTCCCTGCCAGGAAAATCAGCTTGAACGCATTGCCGTAATCATCGATTCGAATCATGTCGATCATGTAGCTGTATGGCTTATCGAGAGCATTCATATTGATGATCACAAAGATCGCCGCTATGACCGTTGCCAGAAAGGATAGCCAACCGATGACCTGCTTGCCAAGACGTTTGCCCGCAAAAAGATCCAGCAGTGATAAAAAGGTAGCAAAGCCAAGAATGATAAACTCGGGCAGAAGGTAGCTCCAGTCATATGAGAAAATATCTTTAACCTCCATGGATTACCCTCCTATTCCCGTTACGATAGGTACGATCGTTTTCAGCGCCTGCTGCATCGGATTCCCCAGAACTGCCGGATAAACCCCGATGAGGATAATACATCCCAACAGGACTACTATCGGAATGACTTCCATCGGCTGTGCATCAGCAAGTCCTGTACATCTACCCGGAGTAGGGCCAAAAGTCGTTTTCAAGATCGCTCTGAGTAAATAAACCGCGGTGAGGACAATCCCGATCGCTCCCACTGCTGCCATTACTGGCAAACGACCAAACAGACCGAGGAAGGCAAAGAACTCACTGATGAATCCGGACATGCCCGGAAGTCCGAGTGAAGCCATCCCGCCTGCCAACAACACGCCGCTGACAAACGGCATGGACTTGGCTAAACCGCCCAAATCGTCGAGCATCGATGTCTGCGTCCGATCCCAAATGACACCGATCAAGAAGAAGAGCAGCGCTGAGATAAAGCCGTGGGATACTACCTGGAACATCGCTCCCTGAAACCCGATCGTGTTCATCGAAGCGAAACCAAGCAAGACGATACCCATATGGCTGATACTGGAGTAAGCCAGCACCATTTTTAAATCCTTTTGTACGAAGGCTAGTACAGCTCCATACAAAATGTTGATAATCCCTAAAACTGCCATCCACGTAGAGAAATCATAGGCCTGCTCAGGGAAGAAGCCGATTCCCATCCGCAAAAGACCGTACGCCCCCATCTTCAGCAAAATACCGGAGTGAATCATGACGATAGAAGGTGGAGCCTGTACGTGAACGCGTAGCATCCACGTGTGGAACGGAAATACTGGCAGCTTGATCGCAAAAGCGATAAATAGCGCTAGGAAGATGCCAAAACGCATTTCCGGCGTAAGGATTTCGGTTATCGGATGCCCTGGTGTCGTCAGAATCGCCGTGATTTCATCCATGTTGAGCGTCCGCATGATGACAAAGATAACGATGAAAGCCAGCAGCATGATCCCTGAACCGATTCCGTTATACAAAAGGAATTTGTTCGCCGCCTGTTCGCGCTCCCCATATCCCCAAATCCCGATGAGGAAGTACATCGGTACGAGTGTCAGCTCGAAGAAAATGAAGAACAAAAACAGATTGTCTGCTGCAAAGACTCCCAACATACCGATCAACAGCAGGTGAAACAGGATAAAATACTCCTTCTGCCTCTTCTTGATCTGCCACGAAGCAATTGCTGCGAGGGTCCCGATAATCGCCGTCAGCAAAATCAGTGGCATCGAAATACCATCCACACCGAGCTCATAGTTGATCTCAAAAGCAAAGACGGTGCCTGCCTGAGCCATTCCAATCGGAATCGAAATCCAATTGTGCTTTTCTACGAACTGGAGATTGGCTGTCTCGTAATCAAACATGCCGAACATCCAACCTGCCAAGATAAGTGCTGGCAACGTTCCAAAAATCCCGACCTGCTTGATCACACCTGCATGTCGACTAGGGATAAAAGCCATGACGAGAATCGCCAGCAGCGGAGAGAACACCAGTGATGACAAAAGGATATTACCCAAAGAGTCCACCTCCCTTGGCCGTCAAACTGATGGCGATGATCAAGAGTAACAGACCGAATATGACCATTGCCCCATAGGACTGAATCTGCCCGCTTTGTACTCTTGCGTGCAAAGATCCGATTCCTTGGGTGATTTTTGCTGTCAAGCCAACCAAACCATCCACAATATACTTATCAAATACATCCAGGACAAATCCAAGCCAGCCTAATGGACGAACAATGACGTTGTGATACAGCTCATCGATGTAGTATTTCTTGTAGGAAAGCTGATAGAGAAACGGCATTGCTTTGGGAATCGTGTCCGAGGCGATTGATTTCTTGCCGTACATCAGGTAAGCCAGCATGACACCGAGAATCGAGATCAACAGTGCCACAATCTGCAACCAGGCTGCCGCGTGCTCACTGCCTTCCCCAAAAATGCTCGTGATTGCCGCCCCTGTGTTCGTTGACAACAACCAATCAGAGAGTAATGGTGCGTACGGTGTATTCACAAAGCCTGCGACAACCGCAAGTAATGCCAAGACCAGGAGCGGACCTGTCATGACTCTTGGAGATTCGTGCGCTTCGTGCTTGCCACGTGCTTTCCCTGCGAATGTCAGGAAGAACAGACGGAACATATAGAATGCGGTAAAGAATGCTGCTAGCAGCGCGATAAACAGCAAATCGTAGCGATGCGTTCCGTAAACAGCTCCCAGGATCGCTTCTTTCGACCAGAAACCAGCGAACGGAAAGATCCCCGCAATCGCCAAGCAACCGATCAAGAAAGTCAAAGCGGTGATCGGCATCTTTTTCCACAAGCCACCCATTTCGAATACATCTTGCGTATGTACGGCATGGATGACACTACCTGCGCCAAGGAAGAGCAGTGCTTTGAAAAAGGCGTGGGTCATCAAATGGAAGGAACCCGCTACATAACCAGCAGCACCAGCTACACCCAATGCCAGCATCATGTACCCGAGCTGACTGACTGTGGAATAAGCCAAGACACGCTTGATATCCCGTTGGGTCAGACCGATCGAGGCTGCAAATATGGCGGTGAATCCTCCTACATACGCCACAACTGTCAAAGCCGTATCGGATGCGATAAACAGCGGATAGGTAGCAGCGACCAAATAAACACCAGCCGCGACCATCGTTGCCGCGTGAATTAATGCAGACACAGGTGTTGGACCTTCCATGGCATCAGGCAACCACGTATGAAGCGGAAATTGACCTGATTTTCCCATGGCCCCAACGAAAATGAGGATCGCTGCGAGCGTAATCATCCATGGTTCCAGTCGTCCGAGTGCGATACTCTCAAAAATCGCCCCATACTCAAAACTTCCGGTCCACCAGAACAACAGACATATCCCGATGAAGAGACCAAGGTCCCCGATGCGTGTAACGATAAAAGCTTTTTTGGCAGCCGCTTTTGCCTCTGTCTTGAAGTAGTAGTAGCCAACGAGCAGGAAGGAGCATACCCCGACCAGCTCCCAGAAAATATATACTTGCAACAAATTTGGCGAGATGACTAATCCCAGCATGGAGAACGTGAACAGCGCCAGATATTGATAAAACACCGGAAAGCGTTCATCCCCATGCATGTAGCCTTTGGAATAGATTTGGACCAACAGACTGACCAGTGTCACAATGACGAGCATCATGGCATTCAGCGGATTCACTTCGAATCCCATGTTGATCACGATATCGCCGATATGCAGCCAATCTATCACATAATTGTAATCCGCTCCCCCACCCTGGAATCTCTCCCAGAAGATGAGTACTGCGATTCCAAAAGAAACAGCCGTCAGGGTAATGCCCACTATGGCCGCTCCTTCTTTCAATTGGCGACCAAATGAGACGATCACGATGAAAGCAAGAAGCGGAAACAGAGGGATCAGCCAGGCATAGTGCATTAGAGTATCCATCTTTGTCCTCCTTTTCAGGTTTCCCTCTTATCGTTTCATTTGGTCCATTTCATCTACATTCACAGTCTCCTTGTTGCGGTACAGCGCAATCAGAATCGCTAACCCTACGGCAACCTCGGCAGCTGCAACCGTCATCGTGAACAAGGTAAAGATTTGTCCCGTCACGGATGGATACAGTCCGAATTTGGAAAAGGCGACCAGGTTAATATTTACAGCATTCAGCATCAGCTCGATTGACAACAGGACGACGACTGCATTTCGCTTCGTCAATGCGCCGTACAGGCCTACACAAAAGAGAATCAGAGCGACCATTAAGTAGGAGGAAATGCTTACTGTCATTCGTTATCCCCCTCCTTTTTCGCCATGATGATCGCACCGACCAACGCGACCAACAACAGAACAGACAGCAGTTCAAATGGTATGACGAATTTGGTGAATACTTCGATACCGATTTCTTTTGCATTGTTTACTGGAACCTGTGCAGGTGGCGGTGGCGCAGGCCACGGTGTATTTTGCACACCCCAGAACAACAATCCGAACAGAACGATTACAAAGAGCAGGATAAAACGGTTTTTCCATGTCCGGCCTGTTCCCTCATCGTTCGCATCGTGCTTGGTCAGCATGATTCCAAAGAGCATCAGAATGGAGATAGCCCCTGAATAGACCAGAATTTGTGCCACCCCGACGAACTCCGCTCCCAGCAAAACAAACAGACCTGCAATGCTGATAAACGTAACACCCAATGAGATGACCATGTGGACGACGCGCGTAAAGCTGATCATAAACACCGCGCCACCGATCGTCAGAAGGGACAGGATAAAAAAGGCAACGAATTCGCCTGTCATACTAATTCTCCTCCCTGACGTTCGTATTGTTGTCGTCCAGCCATTTCAAGTTCTTGTACAATTCGTCCCGGCTATAGGCAGCCAGTTCGAAGTTGTTTGTCATTACAATCGCTTCAGTGGGACAAACCTCTGTACACAAATCGCATAAAATGCACAGTTCAAAATTGATATCGTACGTATCGGGGACCTTGGTCT
>Ga0181466_1000508_pt1 | contig 13078 bp, 5 predicted proteins | sample InSIn4gowninarea_FD_119078 | JGI IMG/M metagenome (GOLD analysis project Ga0181466, IMG submission 119078) | Clean room microbial communities from NASA Spacecraft Assembly Facility at Jet Propulsion Laboratory, Pasadena, California, USA -... ... | reverse complement strand
GGTTGATTTTCCTAACAATAGTAGTTTCAGGATGGTCAAGTATTACATATCTGTTGTATAAGTAGGACTGGAAGAATTGAGTGATGTACGAAGGGAATCTAGAGCGTCTGAGGAATGTCATGATATTCTGTATTCGAACATTATTAAAGGCCCCTTTAATGTCAATAGCAATGATTGCTGTGTAGTATTTATCTTGCTTAGCTGAGAGAACATTTTCGCGAATTCTGTGAAGTGCGTGTTCCGTGGACGTGGATTCTCTGAATCCGAATGGTGAAGGCGAGAGTAGCTTCTTGGACCAGCACAAATGCAGCATGCGATGGAAGATGATTTTTTCTTGGAGCTTAAAGATGGTTGGTGAAATACTAATAGGCCTGTAGGAATTAACGTTATCTGCAGGTTTATTGGGTTTGAGCAATATAAATAGAGACGAGGCTTTCAAATGTCTTGAAACATAACCATGTTGTAGCGTCCAGTTGAGAGTGTCAGAGATGATAGTTGGGAATGCAATATGTAGAGCTTGTAAAATTTTTGTGTCCATACCGAATGGGCCGGGGGCTTTGTTATAAGGCATGGTCTTGATAGCTAGTTCAATTTCCTTAGTGGTTACAGGTTCAAAAGGTTGGTGTTTATCGAGGATAGTGTTGGCAGAATGGGTTCTATGTATAGTCGTAGGAACAGTGTCAAAAATGCTCTGGAGAGTTGATGGTGTAGAGGTAGGGAATACTTCGTCAAGGATATCGTCGCAGCTGATAAAACTAGAGTCTTCAGTAGATGTTGCAGGTGGTAGTGGGTTATGGTTATTGAGTTTTTGCTTCCAAAGTTTAAAATGTACGCCGAAGTTACTTTTACATTCAGTGCAAAATTTACGCCAAGCAATGATTTTATTTTTAGTGATGTTCTTCTTGTATCTAGCGTTTGTTCTGTAGTATTGTGCCTTGTAACTATTGATGGTCTGGATGTCAGATTCCGTGAGTTGTGCTCGTTTCCAACGTTTGTAAAGAGCTTTGAGGTGCTTTCTTTGGATAGCTGATTCTTGGGTCCACCAGTTGAGCCTGTGCACAGTTTTGAACTTTTTGATTCTAAGGTTTTCAAAACAAGCCTGAATAGTGGAGTTCAGCAGTTGTACGAGAAATGCTTCGAATTCTGAGACTGTGAAGTTTTTTCTAAAATGCAGGCTGTGAAAGGCTCGTGATTTTTGAAACAAATTTGCCAGTTGCTGAGGCTGTAAATATTTTGTTTTAAACCTCGGGAAGATGTTAGGTGAGGGTGCAGTCTTGAGGCTCCACGAAATAATGCTGTGGTCACTAGCAGTAGGAGTATCTAGCACTTCCCAGTTAGTCAGGTTATCAAGTAAGAGAGGTGAGATCATACATACATCTGGGTGGCCGTCGCCTTGTGAGGAGTGCGATGTGGGGGGAGAGTCTGGACTATTGATGATGTGAAGATTCGTGCTGATGGTGAAGTCAATGAGATCTGCACCCTTGTCATTATCCTCTAAGCAGCCCCAGAGCTGTGACCTCGCGTTGAAGTCACCGTGGATAATCCAATTTCCTTTAATCTTGGTAATAACTTTCCTGAGTTCTTCGAGAGCTGATGACAGATCCTGTGATGGTTTTACATAGACTGATACAATGTGTATCAGGCCGACGTGTAATTTGAGTGTGCAGCAAACAAAGTAGTCTTTACTGCAAATAATATTGGAAACAAAGTTTCTACGAAGTAAGATGGCTGCCTGTTGGTCTTTTGAAAGGTACGTCTTGTAGTTAATGGGGAAACCGGTAATCTTTTTGTTAAAGACGTGCGGGTCTTGAAGCAAAAGAATTCCTGTATTCTGTTCGTGTGAAAGTTGAGCAAGATTGCAACCTGCCGCTCTGCAACGACGCATATTCAATGCGATAAAGTCTATGTTCGATTCCGAGTCGTTGGTGGAATCTGAGTTGGCGTTTAAGGGATGTCTTGTTGGATTTTCTTGCAGAATTCTGTGGAATATAAGTGGTTGCTTGAAAGCATGTATGTCTCGGATAGGTACCTGAGTAGAAACATTCTGGCAGTCAACATAACAGATCGTCCTACCCAAAGTGTTCATTGGGCGCCTCTCGTTCTTGTTCTTGGAGCGTCTTTGATGTTGTCTAAGTTGCTGTTGACCAGCAGGGTTGGAATAATCTGAGGGCTGTTCTGTCTGCTGTGAGGTCTGGGTGAGGGGTTCTCCATTGTAGAGGGAACTGGTGGAGGTGTGTCTGGCTCGGCTAGTGGGACTTCCTGTACTGTTGGCAGATCTGGAGCGTTTCTCGTGAAGTCTGTTGTTAGCCCTTTTCTGGCTCTCGCGACCAAGCTCAGATAAGTCGGACATTTTCCGTCAGCAGTGCTATGTTTGCAGTCAGCTGCTTCTTGGCCTGTGTGGAGGCAGTTGATGCACTTCAGGTCTGTTGAGGTACAATCGTTAACAGCGTGGTCGAGGGTGCAGTTTCCACAGATCGTAGGAAAAGTACAATTTTTTCCAATGTGCCCGTACTGGTGGCAATTGTAACAGCGGACAATTGGAGTATAGTGTTGAATCGAGAAGCTTGAAAAGTTGTGGGTGATAACTTTGGTGGTCAGTAAGTGTTCAGCAATGTCTTTTGGAACGTTGACGATCCAGGAATAAAAGTCAGAGTTGCTATTACCCAGGTGTCTAGCAGAAACAAGTTCTTCAGTGATGGAGTATTTTTTGCAGATAAGTTTGATGACTTCAAAGCGTGGGGTAGAACGAGGGACCTTGGAGATAAGTACGTTTTTGGAATAAAATCTAGGTGCAGAGACGAGTAGACCGTGTTGCTCGGAGATGGAAAGCAAGAAATTTTTGAGTTTGTTGGCCTGTGTTTTGTTTTGTTTTGTACTTTGACTATAAGCTTGTTGTTGCGTCCAATAATGGTGCGGACAATGTTGACTTTCAGAGAGCTGCAGTCTACGTTGTCAGCAAGTAGTTTGCGTATGCTAGTTGGATGCGAAGGGGGTGAAGTCTCGATAAGTATAGTTCGCAGGCGATCTTCTTCTTCTTTGCCAATTTCCTCTCCAATTAAGAAGGGGTCCCTGTTGTTAATACGGGTGGTGGTTTGTCGAGGTATGCTGGAAGCCGCTTCGGCAGTGTTGTCTGAGTTGGTAAGCTCCTTGTTGGGTTGTTTGACTGTATCAGGCTGAATAGTAAAAGCTTCAGTTATGGTAATGTTTGGGAGGATTCGTTGTTGTTAGCCGAATTTGCTTCTTGTAGATTGATACCGTTACAATCCAGAAACTTCTGCCAGAGATCTTCACTAAGTTCAAGTTTGCTTGCAATCTCGTGCTTAGAAATTAAGGTTGAGATAAGAAGTTCGGAAAGCTTGCTGAAAATTTCACGAATCTCTTCCTGTTTATCAGCTGTGATACTCTTCTTATGTCTAATAAGGAAGTTGTCAAGTTGCGAACGAAGTTGATTGGCTGTGATGATTTCCTCACATGTTTGAGATATATTAAATATGTATGTAAGGTTGCTAGGCAGAGTAGATGGGTTTGGGTAAACAATTTTAACCCAGTAGGGAATCAGTTGAGTCACAAATATCAGTATAAAATAAAGCTACGGTCACACCAGTGTGTAAGTAAGTAAGTTCAAATCAGGCTGTTTGCACAATACTTGAGAATCACAAAAATTCAGTTCGCAATGCTTACGTAGTAATTCAATGAAACTCAAAAATACCTAAAAACTTCAGATTCAATAAAATGCAAACCAGTTGGCAGAAAATTGCAAATGAGCACTCAAATTGTAGCTAAAGATATGATCTTTTCAGAATTATAAATCACATATAAAGCGCCTTGAGTAAAGTGAGTCAATATCAGTTGCGAAGTCGGCGGTAAATACGATAAACACAGTGGCGCGAGTTAAGCATAAACATTACACAATATTCACAATAATACAATAACAATGGTATTTGAGAATGAAAAATAGATTACCCTTAAAATCAATAATAAATTGCGATACAAAATAGATACTGAAAAATACACGATATAGTCAAAACAGTTCAAAATGCAATATCAGCGAAAGTTAGACGTCGCCTAAGTTGTAGATAGGGACAGGAACACCTACCCATGCATGCAAGTGGTATTTAAATACAATCACTTATAGCATGCATGGGAGGACCGAACTACTTCCAGCGAATCCCACCAACCAAGGACCGAACCCGGTCCTACCAGCAGGGAAAGTCTTTATTATCAATCCAAAAAGTATTTACATAGTATCATATATAATAATTTAACAATGGTATATCATGTTATTACATAAATTCAATATAGTCCCAACATAAAATTTTCAAAAAGTCCAAATATAACTTAATATGAACAATATAACAATTTCCATATATGAATTTAGACTGTTAACAAAACAATTATTAAATGAAAGTTACTAGTGCTATATAATTAACAGCATTTTCACAATGAAATAAATATCAAATAAGCATATGAATAGGCCAACAATTATACATAAACAGAGTACACTATAATGAGTGAAAGCACAAATACAATTATATAACATAATATGCAAAATAATACAAAACATATTTTTAACAAACAGGCTATGACAATATTCATAGAACAACATTATTTATAGGTATATCTCAAAATGTATGTCAATATTTGTTTTAAAAATGTTGAAACCAAAAAGTAAATTCTTTGAGGTATCCGTTAATACTAAAATTTTAAAGTTACTACCAATAGAATCATAGTTATTAAAGAAAGAACAAAAATATTCTAAATTGTAAATAATAGTCATACACCAACGAATTCAAAAAGTATAACAGGTACATAATATAGTAATCATAATATGAAGTCAAAAGTCCGAAATATGCCAAACTTTCCAAGATATCAACGAAAATGACAAAACATTCTAATCAGTAACTATCAGCACTACCCTTATAAAAATCTAGATTAATATAAAGGACACAATAGGCTATCCACAAAAGTTTCTATAATAGACCTACCCCTATTACAAGTCAAGAAATAAGCAAAAGAATGTACAAGTGCCAATTTGTTCTAGTTCTAAACGAGAACTAACAGTCACACATTTGTAAAACTCAACACAAAACGAAGTAATTGATAGATATGTCCAAAAATGTCATAGTAAAAAATCTATCCCCAATAAATAATAAGATATATGCCAAAAAGATTATAATTCTGAAGAATGTTCGAATTCTAAACGGGAACCATCAATACTACATACTTGTAATTTCGTACACCGAAAGTTAAGTACAATCTATAATAAGAAAATCCCTGACACAATATCCACCTCCACTAGAATGTAAGTTATAGGTCTAAGAAAATAATTATATTAATAATTTTCTATTTCTAAGCATAAATTATTGATTATATATTTCTGTAAATAAGCATCGAATGATATTATAATGAAATATACTAAGAGATAACCCAATTAATGCTTAAACAACAACAATGTACAAATTATAAATCAGAAAATATAATACATAGAATAATTATAAGCTTAAATATCAATTACTTCAAGAAACATTCTATAAAGTTTAGACAGAGCAAAATAACAATAACAAAAATATAATACAAAAGCACATGGTTTTAAATCCCATAACCCCTGTTAAATAAATTTTACATTACATCTGAAGAATATCAAGCTCATGGTTTAATAGCCAGTTCACTAAATGTTTAATTTTAATATGACACAAAGGGTTCTTAGCAATATTTATACACCACTGTTTTTTATGACAGTCTAATGGTTGGGCTATATGATATTGACTGGTTAGAGTACATTCTGTAAGGTAATGAATGGAATCACCGATCTTTCCACACACACAGTTAGGGGTAAGAGATTTTTGAATTTTAAACTTAAAACACGGGAATGGTCCCCTATTTGTAAATAAATTTAATAAGTAATCTCCTATAAGCCTTTCTTTATCCACTTGCGGGAAGAACATATATGTATATCGTCCCTTCTCAGATTCCATCCACTTCTCCTGCCAAGTTTTTAATAGGTGACTGTTAGCTATTTGTTTTAAATGAGATGGTGGCAACGATAACATAGTGTAATTTGAAGAAATACCCTGTGCCGCCTTTTTCGCCAAAGTATCTGCCATTTCGTTTCCTAAAATACCTGTGTGAGCAGGTACCCAGGCCAACTTAAGAAAATCTGCATTACACTTAACCATAAGCAATCTTATTCTATGTATAAATGGGTGGTTTTGAAATGGGCCAATTATAGCCTTCAGAGAAGAGAAACTATCAGTATAAATAGTACAAGTTAAATAACTGCCTTTCTTTATGTACCACTCTATTGCATTATGAATGGCCAGTAACTCTGCTTGATACACAGAGTTATTAACATCCAATTTTGTTGTCCAGGAATGTATGTCCTGTTCTCCTTCATATACCACAAATGCGGCTCCTACACCTTCTTGAAATTTTGATCCATCTGTGTATATTTTTAATTCAGTGTCAAATGTGTTATCAGATGTAATAAATTCCTGTAATTTAACAAAAGTGTATGAAGGAAGAGACCAAGCAGAACAGTTTTTCAATATTTTATTATTTTCAATACAAACATCACCTAAAACAAAATTGGAACCATGTCGTAATGCTCTACTAGTTTCAGCCATTATCTGAACAACTACATTAATTGGAGGTATTCCAGCTAAAACCAACAAAGCATCTGTCGATGTGTGTGAGTTACCTTTAGTCATTAAAAGAGCAAATAGTCGTTGTGCAGATAATAGCGAAGACTGATTTTTACCAGTTAGAGATTTTCCCCAGACAGTAACTGCATAAGTTAATATCTTCTCTACAACACATAAATACCATTGCTTCACTATGTTCGGTTTGATACCCCATGATTTACCTGACATTTTACATAATTGTGTATATAAATCTTTAGACAAAACTCTTAAATGTAAAATGTGAGATGACCAATTAAGTGTTTGATCAAAGATACATCCTAAAATTTTTTAATTAACAACCTCTTTCAAATTTCTATTTCGTAGCTTAAATCTCTTTCTTTGTAATTTGGCCGCCCCAAACATAAAAATAACTTTAGTTTTTTCTGTGGAAATCATTAATTTTTTCTCAGTACACCACCTATCTAGATTAAACAAAGCAAGATCACCGTAAAATTCAAATCGATTTCGACTGTTACCAGTGATGATAAATGTGACATCATCAGCATAAGCAACTACAGTTATATTGTCAGGCATTTGTATCCTCAGAAAAGTTTCCAACACAAGATTCCACAATAGTGGACCTGAGGAAGATCCTTGTGGAACTCCGTGCATTATTCTACGGATCAAAAGTTGGTCAGGTGTATTTAGTATAACCATCCTGGTTTCTAAATAAGTCTTCAAAAATGTAATTATGTATTCAGGAAAATTAAATGTTCCTAAAGCCTTAAAAATATCTCTGTGTTGCACATTATCAAATGCACCAGTGATGTCTGCTGCTATAATAGCTGTATAGAGTTTTCTAGATTTAGCCAATAAAACTGTCTCTAAAATTTTAATTAATGCATGCTCAGTGGATCTCAATTCCCTAAATCCATACTGATTATTAGACAGAACCTTATTAACATGTGAAAAATATAACATTCTGAGGAATATAATCTTTTCCAAAACTTTAAAAAGCGTAGGAGATAAACATATCGGTCTGTAAGAAGAAGGTAAATCATCAGGTCTGTCAGCTTTCTTGATCAGAACCACTGACGAAATTTTAAAATAGTGCGGTAATAAACCATTAGTCAAAATCCAATTATATAGATCACATATCAAATTAGGAAAAGATAAAAATAGAGCTAAAACTATTTTCTTGTCCAGGCCATATGGCCCTGGAGCTTTATTAAAAGCAATCTTGCTTAATGCCAATTTTATTTCAGCAGTTGTTATAGCCTCAAAATTACAATTCTTATGACCTATTGAAGTATTATCGTTATAAAATATCGAAGAAGGGTTAATCTGTACTGAGTCCATAAATACACCATTTAGTATATCGTTACAGGTAAAAACCTCAGGGTTAGAATGAGATGCGGTGGGTAATCGAACATTTTTATAAGACTTCCCCCTCCATAACTTGAAATGCTGTCCAAATGTTTCGTTACATTGGGAGCAATAGTTACGCCAGGCCTTCAGTTTACATACATTAATACTTTTTTTATAATTTGCCAATGCTTTGTAATATGCTACTTTAAATCTAATCACCATGTCTGGATAGTAAACTGTAGCTGCTTTCCATCGTCTATAAAGGGCCTTTAATCTTCTTCTCTGTAATAATAACGCCTTGCACCACCAGTTGAGTTCCTTAACTGGTTTGTATGATCTTATTTTTAATTTTTTTATACATATTTGTAGCGTTGTATTTAGTATTTTAAGAATAACATCATTGGCATCCTCTATATTAAAATGACTGTCAATATACAAATTATTCAAAATCTTATTTTCTGTAAAATATGAAGCTATTTTTTCAGGATTAATATACTTAGTCTTAAAACGAAAATTGGCTATTGGTAAAGAATTAGTTCTTAACTCCCAATTAATAATGCTATGGTCACTTGCTGTTATAATGTCTAATACAGTCCAATTCAACAGCAATTCCACAATATCAGATGTTACTAGGGTCAGGTCAGGATGACCGTCACCTTGTGGGGTATGTGATGTAGGAGGGGAATCAGGGTTATTGATAACAGTTAATTTAGTCATTACAGTAAAATCTAATAAGTCACAACCTCTGTTATTTTCTTCTGGGTAACCCCACAACTCTGATTTTGCGTTGAAATCTCCATGTATTAGCCAGGAGCCTTTATATTTTACTATAATAGACCTCAAACAATCCAAGCAGTCCTTTAAATTCTGCGAAGGTTTAACATACACAGATGCCAGATTGATTTTTCCAAATTGTGTAATTATTGTACAACATACCAAAAAATGATTAGAACAAATGTAATAAACCGGTATGTTTTTCTTCAGGAGTAAGGCAGCTTGAGAATCCGTAGAAATGAAACAGTTATATGACTTAGGGAAACCAGTAATAATGTTTTTATAAACATGGGGATCTTGTAGCATGAGAATATCCACTCCTTTTTCAATTGCAATTTGTGCTAAAGAGCCCCCAACTGCCCTACACCTCATCATGTTTAGGGCAAGAAAAATTAAGTTATTTTCAATTATAGGTGTATTACAAATATTTTTGAAATCTAATATTCTATGAAACAATATCGGCTCTTTAAATTCATGCAGATTCACTATATTAATGTCCAAAACCTCACCTGTGGGTAATAAATATTGAATTAATTTTTTCGAGAGGACTGTGTCCTTTTTTTCCTCAAGGTTCTCTGAGTACTCGTTGAACTCTGCGAGGAATCAACCGAAAGTTTGTCCAGACTGTCCATGCTGGTACTGCGTTGAGTACCTAGGTTTTTCAGTAACGCCGGGGATAGTTGCTCCGATTCGACAGTGGGTAATGTCTGTATTTGTGTTTGTCTGTTGATTTCTGTTGTATTCCCTAAAAAAGAATCCTCTCGCAGTTCAGCATTTTCTACCAGAATAGGTGCTTCCTTCACAATTTCCCTCTCTTTTTCCTGAACCTGTAATTGAGCACTTAAAACTTCATTGACATCTCCTATTCCAGGTGCCGAGACTTCCATATCATCATCAGGTATACCAGTCAGTTCCGTGTCTACATGAACATCTACATTATGTTGTACAGAAATTACTTCCTCAATATTATCCTCAAAAACATGTGTTCTAACCTGTCTAACAAAAACTGGCTTTTCACCGTCCTTCTCTCTCTTTATAATGTCCAAATAAGTGTGACACTTAGGGTCAGAGGCCCTGTGCTGACATAAGGTACTGTCATATCCATTATAATCGCAATTTATACATTTGTATTGCTCCGAATTACAATTAGCAGGAGTATGGCCTTCCGAGCAATTCGGACAGACAACATCATTCTTACAAATGTTATGTACATGGCCATACTCTTGGCACCTAAAGCATCTAATAATATTTACAAAAGGTTGTATGTAAATAGTGTTGAAATTCAGTGAAATTGATTTGACCGTCAACAGAAATTCTGCTATCATACTAGGTAACCATATCAACCATGTATTAAAATCAGTGTTTTTCTTATTAAAAATCTTGACCGAAAAATAATCTGGTGAAACCCCAAATTTCTCAGAAAGAAAACTTATAATATCTGCACTTGAGAGGGCCTTAGAAACTCTTGTAAATAACAAACGTCTATAAATGTAAGCTGGTGTAGTAATGACAAGGTCAATATCAAATTTTAGCGATTTTATAAAAGCTGATAGCCTCTCAGCCTGTTCGCTATTTTCTAACTTTATAATCAGTTTCTTTTTCCTATTATAGATGATTCTCTCAATCTTTACATCCAATTCCCTACAATCCACATATTTTTCTAACAAATTTTTAATTGTACCCGGAGACACTGACGGTGACGCCTCGATAATCAGTGTACGCAATCTATCTGATTCATCAATATTAAAGTTATGTCCCAATAATAAAGAATTTTCAAAATTCCTACCTGTATTTAAATCCATTTGCTTCATCTGTTGTTTATTGGTAGCATGTTGGGCATGAGATTCCATAGACTTCTGAGCCTCCAACTGTTCTGCATGCCTGGTCGTTCCACTCTGCTCAAGCTGAATAGCCTTACCAACTATTGCAGCATAGGACTTCTTCTGAGGTTTTAACTCATGTATCAATTTATCATAATTAGTCTGACATTGTTCCAACTTATACTTCAGTTCATATTTCTCTAATATTAATTTTATCAAGAGATCCTCCATATTTTGTACCGTTTCTCTAACTATATTTTTATTAGTAGTCAGTATGTTTTTAACACTAGCGTCTAATATTTTATTAATTTTCTTATTCCAGTAATTAACCCTTTGCACTAACTTACCATCTTCCCCTTGAAATTCACTACTAGTCTCCATTATAACAATAAATATTAATATGTCTTCTTCTTCTTCTTGTCTTGTCCATAAACTCGGGTGACTGGCAGCGTCCGTAGAGCAGGATCGGCTTCTTGTGTCCGGAATATAACCACTTCAGTTGGCCGTCGCATTCCAGAGGGTTGCCAGAAATATCGAGTTCTGTGAGTTGTGCCATGATGGTGGACCACGCGTTCTCGTCCAGTGTCGTGATTCGATTGTTGGTGATCTCTAGACTCCGCAGGCTTGGCATATCCGAGAAGATATCCGACGGTAGGTACCGGATTCGGTTGGAGTTGAGACTGAGTGATCTGAGGTCGTTTGCTGGCTGAGGGAACATGCTCCTCTCCTCGTAGCATATTTATCACCAGAAACCCGGACATCAGCCCCTGGCGCGTCGGCTACCCCGGACGCAGTAGCATAGTTTTACCGTCCATGGAAAATGGGTGCCATTGCCTCAAAGAGGTTGGACTTCTGCCTGTTGGTCCGCGGAAGGTATTTTATTTCCCTTCTACCACCCAAAGGAAAATCCAATGGAGGCACTCCCCGATCCGCCACCTGGGGACGCGCCCTCTAGGGGTTACAGGCTCCCCCGAGGGAATATTAATATGTACTCTAGTACTATACGTAAAACACCAAAAGTAATAATTCAAACTGAATACTATCACAAAGATAAAAATTGATCCAATAAAAATAATACAACTGAAACCGTATTGAAATTAAACCATGTGCTTATGTTTACAACTATAATAAATATAATTTTATAGCCAAAATAATATATCAATAACACAATCACTATCGATTATATACTAAGTCAATAATAAGTAAACAAACCCTAAACACATATAATTTTATCACAAGTACTTTCTTATATATAATCAATACTATGCTAACACAGATATAAACAAGTAACCACGTGGTTAATATTAATAAACCAAAGCAGGAATGAAAAAGACAAAAATTTCACAATTTATCACTTAGCAATCCGTTTCCATCCAGCAGAATAATAGTGTTACCACAGAACAAATTAGCACTTTGGAAGAATAAGGTATGACCTGTATTAGGGGGATGTTATTTCGACAAAATATGTTCTAGTTCAAAAGTTACAATAGTGCAAAGAACAGATTAGTAAATTGTTAATAATTCTTGTTCTAAAAGCACCAATTGGGGAATTGTCCTATATATATTGAATGCTTACGTGACAAGGAGTCGAATGATGCCTATTCCAAATATGTCCAATAATTAGAACCTGAGTAATTGCTTAAAGAAAATCCTAATATAGTCAAGACAAGAAGCAGAATAAGCAATATCAATCTAACACAAATATCAAAGATATATCAAAAAGAAATATGAATATTTAGCCTATAATAATTTTACGATTACAATAATTAAATCTTTATCGATTAAATATTAACCAGAAGCACATGTAAATATTTACAAAAACCCCAACCTGCTTATATATAAATACAATGGTGTCCACAGATATAAACAAATAACCACGTGTCTATTTTAAAAATGCCAAGGCAGGAAGTAATAAGACAAAAGTTTCACCAAACATCCTTTTGCAATCCAATTACATCGAACCGAATAATAGTGACAGTTATAGAACAATGAAATATTATGGTAGCTTATGAAATAGTCTCCTAATGGGGGGGGGTTATTTTGACAAAATATATCACAGTTATAGAGTTATAAGAACTCAAAGAACATAAAATTAAAGTGTCAATAAAACTCTTTCTATTTGCGCCAACCCCAATTGTCCTATATATATGGGTAGGCAATGTGACAAGGAGTTCAAAAATGTGAATGTTATACCTGTCCAACAAATAGAACAGAAATTATATGCAAAAGAATGTTATACTACTGACCACCCTTCAATCTTCCCTTTAAGCATCCCTAAACATATCATATAATATATCAATAAAGAGTATATACCAAAGTGACATATATCAAAGCCATGCATAAATATAATAAATAGAACATAAACAATATTCAATAGAATGTTCAAATTAAGACCTCCCTAAACACCAAATAAACAGTATATTGTAAATAATTCTTAATAAATAAAAGTATTACTCATCCACCCCATGAAAGTAGAAGTCCTCAGTTGGTGCCAAC
>Ga0181466_1000323_pt2 | contig 13099 bp, 12 predicted proteins | sample InSIn4gowninarea_FD_119078 | JGI IMG/M metagenome (GOLD analysis project Ga0181466, IMG submission 119078) | Clean room microbial communities from NASA Spacecraft Assembly Facility at Jet Propulsion Laboratory, Pasadena, California, USA -... ... | reverse complement strand
ACTCGTAGGTCAAAATCTTGGCGCTGGGAATCCCGATCGGGCCGAGTCGGCTGTATGGAAAACCGGCACTTACAATATGGTGTTCCTTATTGGCATTTCAGTGCTCTATTTCTTTTTCAACAAGGAGCTAATGGGTATTTTTACTAAAGACCAGCGCGTAATCGAGATCGGCTCTGAATGGCTGCGCATTCTTTCCTTTTCGTATTTTGTTTACGGCTGGTGGATGGTGTCGACCTCTGCATTTAACGGCGCCGGCGACACAAAGACACCCACGATAATAAACCTGGTATTCTTTTGGCTTATACAGATTCCGCTGTCGTATTTACTGGCCATCACTTTTGGCTGGCAGGAGTCGGGAGTGTTCTGGGGGGTGTTTATATCCGAAACATCGGTAGGTTTGTTCACACTTTGGCTCTTTAACCGGGGCAAATGGAAAACTGTTAAGGTGTAGCTGCTAATATGTGAACAGGGGAAGACTGCCATAAATTCGGATAAGGCTGTGGCGCATAACAGTAAATGTTTATTAAGATTGTTGGCAATTTCAATTCTGCAATTCCGTTCAATACCCTAATATTGCAATATTGATTATTCTTAAACGCAGCACATCCTCTATGGTATCAATTTCCAGACAAACTTTTCTTGCCGCTCTTGCATGTTGCGGTATTCTGGCCTCATGTTCGCAAAACTCCGGGAAAACCGCTTCGGGCACCGACTCAGTCCAGAGCGCTGCCGATGACTCAGCCAAAGTGACCACGACAGTTTCAGAAGCAAAGAACTTAAACTTTACGCCAAACGAACTGGGCAAGGTAATGGTACTCGAGTATCACCTCATCGGCTATCCTGAAGACAGATGGAGAAGAACTCCGGAAAACTTCCGTAAAGATCTTCAGATGCTGTATGACAATGATTTCTACCCTGTTTCTGTGTTGGATATTGCACATGGTAACCTGAACGTTCCGGCGGGGAAGACTCCTTTTGCCATAACCCTCGACGATTCGAGCGCAGGACAGTTTCGCTATATAGAAAAAAACGGAAAGCTGATTATCGACCCGGAGTGTGCCCTCGGTATCATGGAAGACTTTAAGAAGAAGCATCCCGATTTTCCAATAACAGCTACCTTCTATGTGCTGCCTGCAATTAAACCAACATTGCGTTTATTCGCTCAACCCGAGTACAAAAAGCAAAAGCTTGAATGGCTCGTGCAGAATGGTTATGAAATAGGTAGTCACAACTGGTATCATTCGATGCTTTCGAAGTTGAGTGATGCAGAAGTCCAGAAGCATCTTTCGATGTTTGTTAAAGAAATAAGGGAATTTCTACCGGATTATGAAGCAAAGACCATGGCCTTACCCTTAGGAATGCATGCTAAGAATCGGGCCTTGGAGGCAAAGGGAGAGTTTGAAGGAACAAAATACAATCACGAGGCCGTAATGCTTGTGGGGTCGGTAAGTTCTGTGTCGCCGTATTCCAAAGATTTTAACCGCCTGGCTATTCAGCGGGTGCAGGCTGGCGAGCATACGGAAAATCCGGAAAACTTTATGAAAAGCCAGATTAAACATCAAACCAGGTTCGTTTCTGACGGGGATCCTAAAACCATATCAGCTCCGGAGAAACTTAAGGACCAGTTAAAGCCTGGCCTTGAAAAAAAATACAATATCAAGTGGATTAAGGAAGAGGAACAGGTAGCTCAGAATTAATTAGTAGCTAAAAATGAAAGCCCCGCCGGACACTTATACCGGCGGGGCTTTTTTTTGAGGTATCTCCGAAAGATGTATAGAATCACCGGCTCTTGCCGTGCTTTCCGGGCCACATGTCTGATGGAACGTTCGTGGGCAGGCAGAAGAGTGAGTATCGGCAAGATCCACCAGTCTGCACCAGGTATAAATACGTGATTTAGAAGCTTTGCTTAAGAAAAAGCAAAAAAGTGAAACCTTTTAGAAAGCAGCTATTTTTTTATCCGAATATTCGATCTACTTTTATGGTAAATCTACCTCCTTTAATGTCTTAATATCTACATTCTAAGTTAATTACACCCACTATCACCGTATGAAGAAACTTCTACCTGCATTATGCATTAGTGCCATTTTTTTCTTTGGCTGCAAAAAAGAAGAGGAAACCCAAAGCTTAGCGAAAGCTAAAACACCGGTAGCCTTTACCCTTTCTGAATTTACTCAAAGTGCCGGTACGATCAGCAAAGCCAGGTCGGGTGTTTTTGATGCCGCAAGTTCCCTGAAAAGCCATGTTGATTTCCTTTATTACCATGTATACGATAATTCCGGAGCACTGGTAAAAAGCAAAGTTCAGAACTCAGCCGATTCAGCTTTCGGAAGCCTGAGTGACAGTTTAAATCAAGGAGTTTATACCATTATTTTTTCTGCCTCGAAAAAAGCCTTATCCTTTACTGAAGCCAACATATTAAATGCAGAGTGTTCTGTAAGCGACTTGAGCTGCTGGGACGAAACCTTTTTACAAAAGCTAATCATCGTAGTGGGTTCGTCGCCAATTAATAAAGAAATTGCTTTAAAGAGGGTAGTAGCTGGCTTAAAACTAAACATCCAACCGGATTTGCCATCCAACATTGGGTCTATAAAAATCACTACCGAAAGTGAGCATTCTAGCTATAAGCTGAACGCCGGAACGAGCAGGCTTGTCACTACCAGAGACAAGGAACTCCTGATATTTTCTAACGAGCCGCCGCCTGAATATATGCTTATGCATATTCTGAACACCAGCGATTCGCACCGGGTAACGATAAGTGCCTATGATAGATTCGGGCTGCTGGCCATACAGAAAGTAATCGAAAACGTTCGGTTCTATCCTAATAAGCAGACCGTATTCACCGGCGACCTTTCTGTAACTGCCGAGCTGGCGATAGAGGTTGACCACGCATGGGATTCGCCAGCTGAAACTATTTCATTCTAATTCCGGAATCATACAGGTACTCACACCCCCAAAGCCTAAAAATGAAAAACTTCTACCTCTTATTCTGTCTGTCTGCGCTTTTCCTGGGATGCAAAAAGCAACATACCGAATTTGCTCCCGCAGAACTCAAACCACAGGCCGTAACATTTTCCGTATCCCATTTATTGCAAACCGTAGAGCCCTTCGGAAAAGCCGGCAATACCATTTCTGTAGAAAAAGACTCGATAAAGAAATATGCGAAGTACCTGTATTGCCGGATATTTCCGCAAAACAGTCGCTACAACTACATCACACTGGTTCAAACCCCCGACTCGGCCGGATTTGGAACTTTCCGCACCAAGCTCACGCCCGGTACTTATTCAGTATGTTTCGTCGCTTCTAATCAAAAGCTTGATCTCGATCAGTCAGTACGCAGGGTATCCGAATTCCGCATCGGCAGGGCAGAACTTAGCTATTGGGAAGATTTGTTCAGCTTATACAACTACCAACTCGTAGTAGGAGATCAGACAGTGCATGCCGATATAAAATTGTCGCGAACTGTTGGGGCAATTGAGCTCAATCTGGAAGATACGATTCCGCAGGATGCAGCTAAAATCATCCTTACCGTTTCGGGCGACGCAAGCGCTTATTACTTTTTCCACAGGGTTTTTGAAACGGCCACCTCCGTTAAAGAGTTCGAACTTACGGAAAGCGACAAAGGAAAAGCCGGCAGAAAATTTTTGATGCATGTTTTAAACTTCGATGGGTATGAGCCGATTAATGTCAACGTAAAGGGCTACGATACAAAGAATAACCTTCTCGCCGAACGCTCTGTAGATATTCAACGGATTTATATGAATAAAAAGACCTTGATTTCAGGCGCGTTGTTTAAGGCACCGCTTAGCGCGGGCTCATTTTCTAGGAGTACCAAAAACGAATGGATCAACTCCACGGGGAATAAATTTTAGCAAAGTAATCATCCACAAATCACTGTTTATGAAACGAATTTTACTAACTCTGTCACTTAGCGTCCTTCTTATTTCCTCTTGCAGCAAGCATGATGACCCTGAACTGCCGAAAACAGGCGTCCAGTTTAGATTTTCAGATTTCAGCTGGGAAATTGGCGAGTTGGGTAAGTCCAGGGCTGCGTCGGTTTCTGGCGAGCAGGAATATAATACCGGCGATACCCTAAGAAACCACGCAAAATTTTTCTACTATCGGGCATACAATGCTTCAGGAGTTAAGGTGAGCGAAAAAATGCAGACTTCAGAAGCTGCCGACTTTGGCTTAGTTTCCGATGCTTTAAATCCCGGAACCTACACTGTTGTATTTATTGCTTCGAACAAAGCGCTTGGACTAAGTGGGTATGGATTCGACAAAGACCACTGCTATATAGCGGACAATAGTTATTGGGAGGATACCTTTTTCAGAAAGTTTACTATTCAGGTTGGCGGGGAGCCTGTTAGCCATGCGGTAAGCATGGAGAGGATTGTAGGCGCCCTGGAAGTAACACTATTAGACGCTACACCTTTAAATGCTTCTAAAATTATCCTTTCGGCTGCTTATGAAGTTGGTGTATATGGCTTTGCTTCCGGAAGCAGAACGGCTACAGCTACGAAAACAAAGGAGTTCATTTTAACAGACACAGAAAAAGGCGCAAAGAATCGAAAGTTTTTGATGCATATCCTAAATACCAATCGCCCTTTGGATATCACAATCACAAGCTATAATGATCAAAATCTTGTACTTGCTTCTAAAACAATCAGTGGCGTTTCATTTCAGCAGAACAGGAAAACAAGCCTAAGTGGCTATTTGTCGTCAAGTTCTGTTTTTACGGTGATTGTAGATCCGGTTTGGGGAACTCCGCTGGCGCCGATAGGGTTTTAACTGCCTTAGTGGATGGAAAAACATCCCAAAAGTATTTGGCCGTAGAACGCTTGTTCGTTTACATAACGTAGTAAAAAAATAAATCTACAAACCGTAGTTTTGCAGCTATCTCATAGTATGGATAAACTTCGAAGTGTAAATGTAACCCGTTATGTAACTCCATTGCGTGAAGGAGGCTCAATGCCAGCGATAGCGGAGGCAGACGATGGATTTTTGTATGTGCTCAAATTCAGAGGGGCAGGACAAGGCCCCAAAGCCCTGATTGCCGAGTTGATAGGAGGGGAGATTGCCCGAAGCCTGGGCTTTAATGTCCCCGAGCTGGTTTTTGCCAACCTTGACGAGGCCTTCGGCCGCACCGAGCCCGATGAGGAGATTCAGGATCTTCTGAAGTTCAGTGTCGGGCTTAATCTTGCGCTCCATTATCTTTCAGGAGCAATAACGTTCGATCCGGCAGTTTTCCGGCCCAATGCGAAACTGGCTTCAGAAATTGTCTGGCTCGATTGCCTGCTAACTAACATGGACCGCACGGCACGCAACACCAACATGCTCTGGTGGCATAAAGAACTATGGCTTATAGATCATGGAGCGGCACTATATTTTCATCACAGTTGGGACAACTGGCAAGAGCAGGCAAGCAGCCCCTTTTCGTTGGTGAAAGATCATGTGTTATTGCCGATGGCATCACAACTTCAGGATGTTAACGAGCGATTTCGCCCGATGCTTAGTTCAGAAAAAATCCGTTCTATTGTGTCTTTGATTCCGGATGAATGGCTTGCTGAGCCGGGTGATGAGACAGCTTCAAGGCGAGAAGTATACGCCCGGTTTCTCGAGATTCGACTATCCAATTCTGACAACTTTGTAAAACAAGCGCAACATGCAAGAGCATCACTTATTTGAATATGCTGTTATTCGTGTGGTGCCCAGGGTAGAGCGCGAAGAGTTTTTAAACGTAGGAGTAATCGTGTACTGCAACGGAAGAAAATTCCTTAAAAGCATTTTCAAGATCGATGAAAAGCGTATCAGCTGCTTTTCGCCGGATCTCGATGTAGCCGAACTGTTGCAAAACCTGCAGGCATTTGAACGTATTACTGCAGGAGAAAAGGACAGCGGACCGATCGCGTGCCTTGACTCCGCCTCCCGCTTCAGGTGGTTAACGGCTACCAGAAGCACGGTATTACAAACGTCAAAAGTTCATCCGGGATTTTGCAAAGAACCCGAGGAAACCTTAAAAAAATTGTATTCAGATCTTGTCTTGTGAATTAGATTACCAGCAGTAGCATTTTCTTGCGCCAGGCCGATGAAAACAGCTAGCGCATCAGCCATGTTTATCCCGTACAATATCCCTAAAGTTGTAGCCTGCTAGATTAACATTTTGTTAGTCAAGTTAATATAAGCTTGCAATTCTGAGAAGAAATCCTGAAATTGAATTAAAAATTAAAAACTATGGACGGCTCCAGCCTTACTTCTTTGTTCGATAACGGCTTTTCTGATACCGCAAATACTTTTGATGTGAGTTACCAGCAGCAGGACGGGACAGTATTACACGCTGATGTTAGAGCGCATAATAAAGATCATTACGAAGTATTTATACGAGAAAAGAACGTAATCATCCATTGCACCACAGATGCAAATGGTGCTTTATCCTGTAAATTGAACTCGAAGGAAAACCCCCGCTGGGTCGACGGAATCAGCAAAGAACTGGCTAAACGGCTCGAGGGTATTTCCGCTTTATAGAGTATTTTTCCTGATTTCAAAGAGTACCGAAATAAGCTAAGCAGTTCCGGTTTTCCGGCGTGTCTTGTTTTTACATCTAAATTGTTTCAATTCTTTCTAGTAGTTTTTTCTTATAATTGGCGCCATACACTTACAAATATGAAATGTCCAAACTGCCAGGCAACTTTGTTGATTGCCGATAAAAAAGGAATTGAGATAGACTATTGCCCCGAATGCCGCGGTATATGGCTCGACCGGGGGGAGTTAGAGAAAATTATCGAACGTTCGGGTGAACATTATTCCAAACGTGAAAACTACGAGTCGGATTATAAACGCTACGGTTACGGAGAACGCGAGGATTACCAGAGAAGCGGACATCCCCACAAAAAGAAGAAATCTTTTCTGGACGATCTGTTCGACTTCTAGCATAGCGGCGATTGCGAACTACTCGGTAAACGGCAAGAACTTGTCACCTGGAGCAACTTTCAACGTCGGGTTTACCGAGTTTAACTGTTCACCGTCCATTACTTTCTGGTAAATTTCCAGGTATCGTTCAGTCATAAGTTCCGAGCCGAAGTGTTCCACTGCGTATTCGTGGCAGGTTTTAGGCTTGAAGTTATTGTTCGTGACCTTTTCTGCTAATGCTGATTTAGATGCCGACAAAAATCCAACATCCTCGGCTACCAATTCTGGAAGCGAACCATACGGCGTACCGAAAACCGGGCACCCAAAGTACAAGCTTTCTGTTATGGCAAGTCCGAAAGGTTCATGCCACAAGACTGGGAATAGTAGCCCTTTTGAATAACGCAATGCCTCATTCTTTTTCTCACCGCCAACCATACCCTTAAAGCTGATATTCAGGTACGGTGTAAAACGGAATCCCATTTTAAAGTTGAGTCGATGGCCGCCAAGCACTGCGAGCTTCTCTTTAGATAGATTGATAATATCAATTGCGCCGCGTACGTTTTTTACTCTCCATGCCGCCTTCGCCAGAAAATGGTAGTATGCTCTTTTATTCCCAAGTCCGGGATCCCCGTAATCCGAAAAATCCAATCCGTTATGCACGAAAGAACTGCTTCCGTATCGTTCAGCATGATTGCGGGACACGAACACCGTATTCAGAGGTAAAAGAGAACCAAAGGGCGGATTTCCGCCTAAGGTATAAACCGATGGCTTAGAATGCTGCTCATCGAAGCCGTGAAAAAAGTGAACCAGATCTACATCCGCGGGCGTTTGTTGTTCTACTGTTCTGCTGAAATCATAAGGGATAATTTTGGCGAAAGAACAGCTCGAACCTTCCTGGACAAGATAGCTAACCCGGTGCCCTCTTTTAACGAGTTCTTTCCCCAGCCACCAAATCACCCTCTCTGTACCTCCATACTGATGTGCGGGAATCCGGGTGTTGTTAACAATTAATATATGCATTTGGTGTGGAGTTTTTACAATTAATTAATAATGCGTTAATTTGCAACGAAATTAACATGGACTTTCAAATAAATCGATTTTTAAATAATTTTTATCGCCTATTTAAAATATACCTGTTTTTTTTGGCGGTATTTTTCTTATTCAGATTTTGGTTTTTTGTTAGATTAGGCGATTTTCAGGAACTGATTAAATTGCCCCTGGACGTGCTGACAGGCTTTGCCCGGGGTATGCGTTTCGATACCATCATCATCGGATACATCCTTTTCATACCCCTGCTGGCCCTCATCGCCGAGCTCTTTATCCATAACCGGCAGTATTTCAGACGTTCGGAACTTTTTATTAAATGGTACTGCGGGATAACGCTTGCAATTTCCCTGGTCATTCTCTTCATCGACCAGTACTTTTACAATTATTTCCAAACGCACATCAGCGTAATCATTTTCGGGCTTGCTGATGATGATTCTCAGACAGTAATGAGTTCGGTATGGACAGACTATCCTATTGTGCGCATAGCTTTAGTTTGGATTGGGATTCTTTGGGCGTTTTCATACCATTTAAAAAAGACTTTCTTAGCACCAGGTAAGAAATTCAACATTCATAACGGTATAAAGTCATTCAGTGTTGTTCTTATCATCGGCCTTTATTCGCTGCTGCTGGCCAAGTCTTTCGGGGCTACTCCGATGAAACGCGACTCCGAAGTTTCTGAAAACAGTTTCGTTAATTTTTTAACAATTAATGGTATTTACGCACTAAAAAATGCTTACACCGAGCGCCGGCAAAATGCGAACATCATTGAAACACAGCTAAGCAGTATCAATTCACTCGGGTATTATTCGGCTTCGGAAGCTGCCCGCGATTACTTTGCTGATTCTTCTGCGCTATCCGATTCTATGGCTCTTGAAAAGCTTTTTGAAAAAACACCGAAGAATTCATTTTTGGAGAAAAGCCCGCCTAATGTAGTGTTCGTGTTCATGGAGAGCATGAGTAATTATAATATGAACTTTGATTCGGAGCAAATGAACCTTTTGGCCAGCTTACGAAAGCATTTTAAGGATGATATGCTGTTCAGAAATTTTGTATCCAGCGGCAACATCACTATTCAAAGCCTTGAGTACCTCATGGTTAATTCGCCGGTGAGTTTATCTCAGTCGCAATACAGGTACACACAATTTCCATCCTCCGTGGCTCTCCCTTTCAAACATTCGGGCTATCAAACCAGCTTCATAACGGGCGGAAAAGTAAATTGGAGATCGATGGATATTTTTGCCAGGAATCAGCGTTTCGATGTGATAAAAGGAATGTCGCACATTCAGCAAGAGCTCGAAACTTGCCAGTCAAATAAATGGGGAGTGTACGACGAGTATCTGTTCGACTATGTTTATAAGCGCCTCGCGAAAAAAGATACAGGTCCTAAGTTCTTCTTTGTGCAGACCACTACCAATCATACGCCTTTCGAACTTCCTGCCGATTACAAACCGGCTCGCATTGTACTTCCCGACACACTGAAGGGGAGGCTATTGGTTAACGAACAACTGGCGATAAAAAATTTAAGTGCCTATCAATATTCTAATAACAGCCTCGGAAAATTCCTCGATAAGATTAAAAATTCTGAACTGGGCAAGAATACCATTGTTGTAATGACCGGCGACCATAATAACCTCATGTTGTTCGATTTCGATGAATCGCGGCAGCTACAGCAACGAGGCGTTCCCCTTTACATGTATATACCCGAAAAGTACAAGCCCCAGTTTGTAGTAAATACTTCGGTCTTTGCGTCTCATAAAGATATCTTCCCGACAATATTTAATCTAGCCTTGTCTAACACAAGATATTTTAGCATCGGTGAAAACCTGCTACATCCGGATACGCATGACCAGAGTAAATACTTTGGAATTAACATCGGATCCTTCACGTCGTTTAGTGCTGATGGAGCTGTTAATTATTCGCCTTCGACCGCATTTTATACTTGGAAAGACAGAAATGATCAACGTTTAGGGAAAGTTAATCACTCGCCGCAAGCAGCTGAATTGTTGAAGAGGTCGCGTGCCAACTATGCTTTGTCAACCTTCTTTATCCTCAACGAGATAAGCAAAAAGAAGACCAGCAAACCAGCGGCAAAAGGAACTAAGCTTGCTCAGCTATAAATTTCCTTCTTGGCAGAAGCCAGAGTATTCTTTAACAGGCCAATAATCGTCATAAGGCCCACCCCGCCAGGAACCGGAGTAATCCAGGAGGTTCTAGGTGCTACGTTTTCGAAATCAACATCGCCATACAGTTTGTAGCCGGATTTGGTCGTTTGGGAAGTTTCGCGGTTAATGCCCACGTCGATAACTATCGCACCCTCTTTTACCATTTCAGCGGTGATAAAGTTCTTTTTTCCGATAGCCGCAACCACGATATCGGCAGAACGCACCACTTCTTCCAAATTTCTGGTACGGCTGTGTGTTAATGTAACGGTGCAGTTGCCCGGATAGGTATTTCGAGCCATAAGTACACTCATCGGACTTCCTACTATATTGCTTCGTCCAACTACTACGCAATGCTTTCCCGCTGTTTCGATTTGGTATTCTTCGAGCATCAGGAGAATACCGTATGGTGTTGCCGGGATAAAGCAGGGCAGGTTGCGCATCATACGTCCCAGGTTGATAGGGTGGAAGCCATCCACGTCTTTTCTATGGTCGATTTTTTCTGTAACCTTCTCCGGGTCAATATGCTTAGGGAGAGGAAGCTGAACAATCAGTCCATCTACGTCGCCGTCTTTGTTTATCTCCTCGATTTTTGCCAGCAGCTCCGCCTCAGTCACCGAATCGTCGTAGCGGAAAAGAGAGGATTTAAAACCCACCTTTTCACAGTTCTTCATTTTGCTTGCAACATACGTCTCGCTGCCGCCATCGTTACCAACCAGTATTGCCACAAGATGTGGTTTGTGGCCCGTGGTAGCCAATATAGATGCTGCTTCTGCAGCAATTTCCTCTTTAAGTTTTTCGGATACGTATTTTCCGTCTAGTAACTCCATGTGGGCTGAGAGATTAGGTATGAGATATTAAATATGAGAAGGATGATGCTTATTCATATTCTACATCTCATCTTTGTTCAAAATTGTAGTTTAAGAGATAAGAGCTGTGAGATATACTGTATATGAATCACTCAAATCCTCTAGTCTAATCTAATTTAAGTACTGCCATAAAAGCGGATTGAGGGATTTCTACGTTACCAACCTGGCGCATACGTTTCTTTCCCTTCTTCTGTTTTTCCAACAGTTTACGCTTACGCGAGATATCACCTCCATAACATTTGGCAGTAACGTCTTTTCGCAGTGCCTTTACAGTTTCGCGGGCGATGATTTTTGCCCCGATAGAAGCCTGGATTATGATTTCAAACTGTTGGCGCGGGATAAGTTCTCTTAGTTTCTCGCAAATCCTTTTTCCAAAATCGTAAGAATTAGTTCTGTGAATAAGCGAGGAAAGGGCATCAACAGGTTCGGCGTTTAAGCGAATATCCAACCGTACTAAATCAGATTTTCGGTAACCTATCTGATGATAGTCGAAAGATGCATATCCTTTAGAAATTGTTTTCAGCCGATCGTAGAAGTCGAACACGATTTCTCCCATCGGCAATTCGAATACCAGCTCGACTCGGTCAGAAGTAAGGTAAGACTGGTTGACGATGATTCCCCTTTTCTGAATACAGAGCGACATTACGGGTCCAACAAATTCAGACTTTGTGATGATATTTGCCTTGATAAATGGTTCTTCAACAAAGTCTATTTTAGATGGATCCGGTAAATCCGAGGGGTTGTTAACTTGAATTTCTTCTCCCTTGGTTGTAAACGCCTTATACGAAACGTTAGGCACGGTTGTAATAACCGTCATATCAAATTCGCGTTCTAAGCGCTCCTGGATGATTTCCATATGGAGCATTCCCAGGAACCCACAGCGGAAGCCGAAGCCGAGGGCAGCGGATGATTCGGGTTCGAATACTATTGAAGCATCGTTTAACTGCAGCTTGTGCATGCTTTCGCGAAGCTCTTCAAATTCGTCGGTATCCACAGGGTATATTCCGGCAAATACCATAGGTTTTACCTCTTCAAACCCCTGGATCGCTTCTTTGCTTGGACGATCCTTATGTGTGATGGTATCTCCAACTTTTACTTCCCTGGCTTCTTTGATGCCGGAGATTATGTATCCGACATCACCCGTTTTGATTACGTCTTTAGGTTGCTGCTGAAGTTTCAATGTGCCCACTTCATCTGCGATATATTCTTTACCTGTAGCCACAAATTTCACTTTGTCGCCTTTACGGATTTCTCCATGAACAACTTTGAAATAAGCTACGATTCCCCGGAAGGAATTATATACCGAGTCGAAAATTAAAGCCTGCAATTCGCCATCCGGATTTCCTTTTGGAGGATGCACGCGCTCAATTATTGCTCTCAAAATGTCATACACTCCCATCCCTGTTTTGCCCGATGCGGGGATAATTTCTTCCCGCTTACAACCAATCAGCTCAATAATCTGATCTTTTACCTCTTCGGGCATGGCTCCGGGCAGGTCCATTTTGTTAAGAATGGGTATAATCTCTAGATCCTGCTCGAGCGCGAGGTACAAATTGGAAATCGTTTGGGCCTGGATGCCCTGGGCTGCATCCACAATTAGCAAAGCTCCTTCGCAGGCTGCAATCGATCGAGACACTTCGTACGAAAAATCCACGTGACCGGGCGTATCGATCAGGTTCAAAATATAGTCCTGACCATCCAGCTGGTAATTCATCTGTATGGCATGACTTTTTATAGTAATCCCACGCTCGCGCTCCAGATCCATATCATCAAGCAATTGAGCCTGAGATTCACGCTGCGTGATGGTGTTTGTGTACTCTAATAAACGATCAGCTAACGTGCTCTTTCCGTGATCGATGTGTGCTATAATGCAAAAGTTACGAATATGCTTCATTGAAGCGCAAAGATAGTTTTTTGAAGGGATTTTTTATTGCATCGCGTAATTTTGGAGTTATGTATCTAAGCAGACAATTGACAGATGCGGTTAGTGCTAATCTTGAGGAGTATACAGGCTACGTGCGTACACTTGAAATTCACTCCAGGGTAAGTGGTGGGAGCATCAACGAATGCTATAAACTATGTTGGGGAAATGAAGTTTTTTTTTCTTAAAGTCAACTC
>Ga0181466_1000455_pt1 | contig 13179 bp, 10 predicted proteins | sample InSIn4gowninarea_FD_119078 | JGI IMG/M metagenome (GOLD analysis project Ga0181466, IMG submission 119078) | Clean room microbial communities from NASA Spacecraft Assembly Facility at Jet Propulsion Laboratory, Pasadena, California, USA -... ... | reverse complement strand
GATGATGATGAGGGAGATTATGATGATTGATTTATTTTGTTGATGATTGTGGTGTAAGCATCACAACAAAAGATTAATGTTGGAGTCACTATGTTTTTTTTGCAATGTTCAACACATTCTGCCGTCATGATATTCTGCTGTCATGAATCAAATGTTATATACACTTTACTTTAGATATATTTTCCTATCATTTGCAATAATTACTATTTCATTTATGTCAATATCACACTCAATATTCTATCATCAAAGTGATATGAGTTAAGCCAAACTATTTGTGAATCCCATCTTCTCATCATAAAACTTCACGGGAACACTGACATACTATGTTGATTATTGATGCATTCTATATAGATATAACAAATGAGAGAATATTTATAGACATGTTTGTGTATGTTGTTGATTATTTATCATATTATGTTGATTGTATATGTGTCACTGATTTGTCAGATATTTGTTGTTGTTGTTGTCAGCCATTAGATATTTTCTGCTTTCTTTTTAATCTAGATTTCCTATTGTTGTCTGCTCGGTGATGGCCTTTGATTTCTCTTCTACTTCTCTCTTTCTCTTTGATTCTTCTTAGCCTTTTCTGTTCTTTTCTCAATCAAAGCAGCCATGATATGACTCTAATTAGGCAACAGCTCACACACAGAGAGAACAGAGAGATTTCAATTGAATCTAAACTGCACTGACAACTCTCACAATTCATTTAGAATTATATTATATATACTCTTCTCTCTAACACTCTAACAACATGTCTGACGGTGACGTACAAGCATTGGTCGTTGATAATGGTTCTGGTATGTGTAAAGCAGGATTTGCAGGTGATGATGCTCCTCGTGCAGTTTTTCCTTCTATTGTAGGTCGTCCTCGTCACAAGGGAGGTGAGTACAACTAAGACAAAGAATGAAAGAGAAAAGGAGTAGAAAGTGAAGTGCTTCATATAAAAAATATATATCTATATTCTCCATACTTGTTTCCCCCTTCCTCTATCCTTCTTTCATTTTTCTCCCCCCTCCTCTCCCCCTCTCACCTCTGACTTCTCTCTGCAAAATTCGTATCTTCTCTCAACTAAATCTCTCATGTCTTCTCATTCGTATCTTCTTTTTATTTTATACTTGTCCTTTCTTTTTTTCTTTCTTTTTTTCTTCTTTGTTTAGTCATGGTTGGTATGGGCCAAAAGGATGCTTATGTCGGAGATGAGGCTCAATCCAAGAGAGGTATCCTTACCCTCAAATATCCCATTGAGCATGGTATCGTTACCAACTGTAAGTCAATAAGAAGATAGGACGAAGGAGAATGGAGAAGAGAATGAAGAGGAGGGATGAGGTGCACAATGGATGATATCATGTTTCCTAATCGTCTCCCTTTCTCTGTGTTGATCTCTGTATTATGTAGGGGATGATATGGAGAAAATCTGGTAAGAGCAACACCTGCATCCTCCTCCCTGTGAGGGAGAATTGCATAACAGAGATCATGCACACATTCGTTTGTATATCCTGCATCGTTTGGGATACTCATCTTCTTCCTCCTCTCTCCTCTTCTTCTCCTCTCTTCAGGCACCACACTTTCTACAATGAGCTTCGTGTTGCACCAGAGGAGCACCCTGTCTTACTCACTGAGGCACCTCTCAATCCTAAAGCAAATCGTGAAAAGATGACTCAAATTATGTTTGAGACATTCAACACCCCTGCTATGTATGTTGCTATTCAAGCAGTGCTCTCCCTCTATGCATCTGGAAGAACCACTGGTATCGTCATGGACTCGTCAGTAAAAACTTAGCACACCTGAAGAAGATTTTCTCATTTGCATCGAACACTTCGTCTCATTTTCTATCTTTCTACTGTGTTTTTGTTTTGTGTTTAGTGGTGATGGTGTCTCCCACACTGTCCCTATCTATGAGGTGAGAAGAGTGAAGAATGTTCACTGCAAAATATAGCATTTCTGTATCATTAGACTTATCTCTTTCTCTCTTTTGTATTTTTTCTCTTTTCTTCTAGGGTTATGCTCTTCCTCATGCTATCCTTCGTCTCGATCTTGCTGGTCGTGATTTAACTGATTACATGATGAAGATTCTCACTGAGCGTGGTTATTCATTTACCACCACTGCAGAGAGAGAAATCGTCCGTGATATCAAGGAGAAACTCTGTTATGTTGCTCTTGATTTTGAGGATGAGCTCAACAAGGCTAAACAATCCACTGAGCTTGAGAAGAACTATGAGCTTCCTGACGGTCAAGTCATCACCGTTGGTTCTGAACGTTTCCGTTGTCCTGAAACTCTCTTCAAACCTAACTTCATTGGTCGTGAGTTTGCTGGTATCCACCAAACCACTTATGATTCTATCATGAAGTGTGATGTTGATATCCGTAAAGATTTATATGGAAACATTGTGTTATCTGGTGGTACCACTATGTTCGAAGGAATTGACGCAAGAATGGAAAAGGAAATCAAGGCACTTGCACCTCAATCCATGAAGATCAAGATTGTTGCTCCCCCTGAGAGAAAATACTCAGTTTGGATTGGAGGCAAGAAGACATCTAAACACATTTGCACGCGTATGGATCGTATTTGCAATCTGCTAACTCTTCTCTCTCTGTTGTGTGCTCTTTAGGTTCCATTCTTGCTTCCCTCTCTACCTTTCAACAGATGTGGATCTCCAAACAAGAGTATGATGAGTCTGGTCCTCAAATTGTCCACCGTAAATGCTTTTAAGCAAGAGAAGGAGTATAACAAGGTGGGAGGACGAGTGGTTCAGAAGAGAGAATGGGGACTAAATTAAATCAATTGGGAAATAAAAGGTGTGTAAACGCGGCGTGTTAATTATTTTGTAAATGGAAGTGTGTAGGATAATATCATTATAAAAATACTGTATTGTTATGTTGTTGTAATATAAATGGTAGTCGAGTGGAGTATCAGTCTTGGCGGAGAGGGGTTAGCATAGAGAGACGACATTTTATGAGTGTTGATTTTTCTGCAACCTTTTCTTGCGGCTTTGAGACTGAGAAATACAGGCATCATTTATGTAGGAACAAGACAAATGAGGTATTGATATTACTATTAGCTTTTATTGAGAATGATTCATACGTGCAGCTGTTGGTTACTACTTTTATTTTTTCTGTGTTGTACGTTTAGTTTTTTGTTTATATTTCTTTATACGTCGTCTTTTACCTCATTTTTTACATATCGATATTATTATCGATATACTATTATTGTTTCTACAACCAACTCATAACCGAATGCTTATTCTCGGCTGAGAAGGAAGTATGTTTATTGTAAATAAAAAAGAAAAAAAAAAAATAGAAAAATTCAAACATCTTTTCCTTCGCCAATTCAAATTATTTCATCTCAGTCACTTGTTGACGTGATGTTATTATCAATTGCAATTGAAAAGAAGAATAATCTGATGATGCTTATGCACATATGTTTATCTGTAGACAACAATTGCCGTCAAATTTATAGCGATATGTGTGCATCAGACACTCAGCCGCAATCGTGACACCATCCTTTTCAATTTTGCCCTCTTTTTTCCTCCCTACCACTCTTCCCCTATTCTTTCTGTTGTCTAGCAGTATTTAATAGCTCATCTGTCTTTCTCAATTTCTCAGCTAAACTCTGTATAAATGCATCTGTCTCCGGCAGTATGTTGGTAGTAGAAAATGCAGGAAGAAGTGATGTATTAGAGATAGAGAAGGAGGGGATATAAGTTGCAATAGGAGGACGTGAGGGCGAGGTAGAAGAGGAAGGGAGAGAGACAGGATAACGAATAGGGGAATCATAACTCTTCTTCTCCTGCTGCTGTTGCTGTTGCTGCTTTCTCTCAGGTGATTCCCACACTTTTCTACTTGTCTGCACCTTCTCTTCCTCCCTGTAATTCTGATATCTCGAGGAATGAGAAATACCTCCTTCAGGTGTCTCCTCCTTTTTGTAGACATCATTGTTGTTAGTAGGATTATTATTACTACTGCTATTATGATTCTGACGTATAGTACGTGGTGGTGATGTATGTGTAAGATTTTTATTTGCAACAAATGTATCAGATGGAAATGTATGATTTGTATTTGTGGAAGTGAGAGATGTGTAACGAGAGTAGAGAGGTATGTAGGGGATTGGGGGGGAGGGAAGGGAAGAGAGGGGAGGGGAGGGAGCAGGTGCTGATACAGGTGCACTTGCAGCTGCAACCGTCTCTCCCTTCTTCTCAATCTCTCCCATTTTCTTTTCTATCTTCTCAACACTCCCTACTACACCCTCTAATTTAGAGGAGAGAGATTGTAGAGCAGTAAGAAGTTGGAGTTCGAACGGGGAGGGGAGGGAGGAGGAGGAAGAGGTTGGAAGAAGATGAGGTAGTGCGGGAGATGAATGTGCACTCAACCCTCTCCCTCTAACAGGTGACATATTCCCTCCCCCTTCTAATCTTCTCTCTGCGTCTCTTGTTCTAAAAGCAATATTCTCTAATGCTGCATCTAATGCTGCAAGTTGTGCAAGAGCTGAGCGAGGACGAGGGGGAGATGAGACAACTGAAGAGGAAGGAGGAGGAAAAGAAGAGGAAGGAGCAGGAGGGAAGGAGGAGGGAAGAGGTTGATAAGGACGAGGAGGGGATGAGCGAGGAGGGGAGGAGGAGGGGGATGATCTAACAGATGTGATGCCTGATGTGTTATTATTATAAGCACGTTGTACTCCTTCAAATATGATAGTTGGTTCTTCAAATTCGTTTTCCCCCTCCTCCTCTACGTAATCATTTGTCTCACCCTCTCCTCCTAATTGTCTCTCCTCCTCCTCTCTATCTTCTCGCTCTACTTCAATGTGTGAGGGATTTTGTTCTGCATACTCTTGTAATGTTAAATCTAATCTCTGTTTTCTTAATTCTTCCTCTCTCCTCTCTCTCTCCCTCTCTCTCTCCCCCTCCTCCCTCCTTCTCTTTTGTTCTTCCATTGCTGCCCCTCTCATTCTCTCCTGTAATTTCGATGTTTGTTCTGCACGTATCTGTACACTTGTTTCAGTTGTATTTGCAGGTACAAAACCCATAACAGCAACATTTACACTACCTTTTACATGTTCTGCTAACCAACCTCTCTTTACAGGTGATGCATGATAATGTACAGCAGGTATAATAGGAGGAGAAGAAGAGGAGGAGGAGGAGGTAGAGGAGAGAGAGGATGCAAAATGCATAGCAGGGAGAGGGAGGGGGTGGGAGTGAGAGGAGGAGACAAGAGGTGTGGCTTTAGGTTGACGAGGCACAGGAGGTTTTCTACTAACCCCATTCCCTACACTCGATGTATTTGAACGTGTTGATATATTTCCTTCTCTCTGTCCTTCCTCCTCTCTCTCCATTGTACCATATCCTCTACGTTCTAAACGTTTTGCTTCTGCTATTTTTTTATGTATTTCTGCTTTTTGAGATTCTTCTTTCTGTACACGCATCAATTCTTGATGTTTCTGTATACAACATTGTATTACTTCAATTACTAATAATATTTTACGTTCTGCATATCCTTTAGGATGTAAAAATTGAGTTACAGATAAAGTTGGATGTATACTAAATGTATTATGTAAAATTTGATATAATATCTCCACAAATTTCCTCTCCTCACTTGTACTCCCCCTCGTCTGCATCCCCATACTATAAATTTCATATCCAGCTCCTAATAAAAACCGTACAAGACGATGTGACATATTTGTTAATACATAACGAATCATAGGGAGGAGATCGGAGGTATCGCCTTCGAGGAGACTGGGAGGAGGGAGAGAGAGAGGGGGGAGGGGAGAGATAAATGTCAGGATGGTATGCATGCAATGATACTGTTACAATTCTCTGATTCCTCTATCTTACCGTTCTCTTGTAAATTGATGAGGATAATGTATTTTGCTTAATAAATTACATAATTTTTTATATTGATTTTCAATATTTCCAATTGTAAATTCTTTATTACTCATACTTCTCTGAAATGAGGTATGAACTGACATGATGGAGATATTTGTATATGTGTCTGTGAATGTCTATATGTTAATATGAATGTATATATATTAGTATATATGCATCAATCTCTCGACTAATGCATGAATGAATGAATGCACAGAGCAGTAGAGAGTCAAACGACTAATTTCAAAGATGACAGAAAATAGACATACGCATGTTCAATGCAGAATAAATACAAGATATGGAAAATAATGATATCATATGATAATTTATATTATAATCTTGTATATGTATTCTATATTATGTTATAATATTGATATTATGTTCTGATGTTGATTGATTGAATATTGAATGGTATTATTTGTTTGGAGTACAGCAAATTTGAGAAGGCAGATCAGACAGCAGAGAGAAAGGCAGATACAGCTCAGACATACTCCACAGCAACAATATATTATATATAGACATTTTCAAATATTGTTAAATACACAGAGTGAAGAGTGGAGTACACATATCACTTTTATATTGCATACTCTTTCATTCTTTTTATCTTCTTTCCTTCTCTCTTCTTCCTCTAACTCTCCTCCTCTCTTCCGCGCTCAGTCCTCTCTTCTTTCACTTTACATCCTCCTCCTCCTCTTCCTTACATCTATCACTTATCCTCTTCATTTATTCACATCCTCATATATATCTCTATCTCACAATATGGATTCTCAGTATGACCTCTCTCGTGGTGCTAATTCCCAAGCTGATGTTTATTCACAAGATCCCTCTTATTCCCTCTCCTCCTCTCAATCCTCCTCTCAATCACATCCTCTCTCCTCTCATTTAAATGATGATGAAATTACAAAAAATGATGCATGGCCTATAATAACAGCCTATTTTGATGAGAAAGGTTTAGTACGTCAACAACTTGATTCCTTTGATGAATTTATTCAAAATAAAATGCAAGAAGTAATTGATGAAGCTAATGCTATTGAAGTAATACCAGAATCACGTGTACCAGAAGATCATCCTGATTATCAGCGACGTAGATATAAATTTAAATTTGGACAAATTTATTTATCAACACCACAAATGACAGAGGCAGATGGAACAACAGATACAATGCGACCAAATGTAGCACGTATTAGAAATTTAACGTAAGTAGAGAGAGAGAGAAATAGAGAGCGAAGAATTCGTTCACATTGAGGATGTAGAAACGATGAGAAGAGCAATCTATACGTATATCTTATGTTTTGCACGTACTTTTCTTCTCTCTCTTCAGTTACTGTGCACCTCTCTTTGTTGATATTGCTAAGACAATTACTGTAATTGATGATGAAGGTAAAGATATTGATACATTACTCGAAGAATCAGAGCGTATTTTTTTAGCAAAAATACCAATTATGTTACAATCAACATATTGTGTATTACAGAGACAGAATGATAAAGGATTAACAGATATGGGTGAATGTACATACGATCAAGGTGGTTATTTTATTATTAATGGTAGTGAGAAAGTATTGATTGCACAAGAGAGAATGGCAGCAAATAGTGTATATGTATTTGAGGGACAGAAGAAAGGCACGATACAAGCTGAAATTCGTTCAATGGATGAGAAGAGTAGTAGAGTTACAAATGTATTACAAGTGAAATTACAAACAGCACGTCGAGGTAATATGATTGCTGGTCGTGTGTTACGTTGTACTATTCCTGCCATTAAAAAGGAGATTCCAATTATGATTGTATTTCGTGCACTTGGTTTTGTAAGAGATCGTGATATTCTTGAACATATTGTGTATGATTTTAAAGATAAACAAATGATGGAAATGTTACAACCATCATTAGAAGAAGCATATGTAATACATGATCAAAATGTTGCATTAGATTATATTGGTAAAAGAGGTATGACAATTGGTGCAACAAGAGAAGAGCGTATCAAATATGCAGAGAATGTATTACAAAAGGAGATGTTACCACATATATCAATAGCACAAGGTTGTGAAGTAAAGAAAGCATATTTTTTCGGTTACATGATTAATAAATTATTAGCAACAGTATTAGGTAGACGTCAATTTGATGATCGTGATCATTATGGTAATAAACGTATGGATTTAGCTGGACCATTATTAGGAGGATTATTCAGACAATCATTCTATAAAGTATTAAAAGAAGCACGTATGTATATTGATAAACGTGTAAATGAGAATAAGGATGTTGTATTACGTACAGCAATCGATCAAAATACAATTAGTCGTGATTTAAAATATGCATTAGCAACTGGTAACTGGGGTATTAATCGTAAAGCAATTACAAAGACAGGTGTATCACAAGTGTTACAACGTTTAACTTATTCTTCAACATTATCACATTTACGTCGTGTAGCATCATCAGTTGGTAGAGATGGAAAATTAGCAAAACCACGTCAATTACATAATACACATTGGGGAATGATGTAAGTTTCATCATATATTGTGTAGACATGCAAATATTGAGATGAAATATATGTTGCTAATGTTTTTTTCTTATCGTTTTCTGTGCTGTTGTTCAGTTGTCCTGCAGAGACACCGGAAGGACATGTAAGTTTGAATTTGACATATTGCATGTTTCTCTTGTACATCCGTTTATTGTGTACTTACTTATCTTGTATTCTGCTGTTTCCACTTTCTTTCTCCTTCCATTCTGCTAGGCTTGTGGTTTAGTGAAGAATTTATCATTGATGACATATGTGACAGTTGGTTCTGATAGTGATTTAATATTAGATTTCTTAGGTGAATGGGGTTTAGAAACCTTAGAAGAAGTAACTGCAGATATTATTCCAACAGCAACAAAAATTTTTGTCAATGGTAAATGGGTTGGTTTACATCGTAATCCTGAAGATCTCGTTAGTACTATTCGTAATTTAAGACGTAATGTACAAATTCCTGTTGAAGTTGGTGTAGTATGGGATCAACGTGATCGTGAATTACGTTTATATAGTGATGCAGGTAGATGTTGTAGACCATTATTTATTGTGGAAGATCAAAAATTAAAAGTCAAAAAATCACATGTGAGAGCATTGCAGAATAAGGATGAGGGAAGTGGATGGACAGCATTGATGGAGAAGGGATTAGTAGAATTCATTGATACAAATGAAGAAGAAGTAAGTCAATAAATCAATTTGCATGCGATGCATACATATTATGTTCATTTGCTTATGTATTTTCTTGTATTTGTTCTCTTCTTTGCTCCCAGACTCTCATGATTGCAATGAATTATGATGATATTACTCCCTCTAATGAGTACAGTTCTAGTTGGACTCACAGTGAGATTCATCCTGCTATGATCTTATCTATTTGCGCATCCATTATTCCATTTCCAGATCACAATCAATCACCACGTAATACATATCAGGTTAGTAGAAAAGAGGACAATGAAAATATAATAAACACACTATCATTGTTGCTCATCCTCCCTTCTTTTTGCTTGTTGCTGTGTACAGAGTGCCATGGGTAAACAAGCAATGGGTATCTATTGCTCTAACTATCAAGTTCGTATGGATTCATTTGCACACGTATTATGGTACCCTCAGAAGCCTCTTGTCGGAACGTAAGTGACCTCTGCATTCACACTGTTCTCATCCAGTGCCTCTTCATTTCTCTCACATTGCTCTATTCCTCCTGTCCTCTCGTCTCTTTGTTTATTTTATCTCAGCAATTCAATGGAATATTTACACTTCTCTAACTTACCTGCTGGTATCAATGCAACTGTCGCTATTGCATGTTACAGTGGTTATAATCAAGAGGATAGTGTGATTATTAATTCTTCAGCTGTTGATCGCGGTTTATTTCGTAGTGTATTCTATCGTACATATACTGATGAAGAGAGTCGTCAAAATCAATCTGTTGAAGAATTTAGTAAACCAACACGTGCAACTACTGCAGGTATGAGAGCACATAGTGTTTATGAGAAGATTGATGAAGATGGTTTAGTATGGCCTGGAACACGGTGTTCAGGTGAAGATGTTATCATTGGTGAGTACAACATCTAAATTATCACATTTGTGATGTATGTCGGTGTACATTCTTCTAACATGTTGTACTTGTTGTTTTCTATGTTTACCTTTTCTGCAGGTAAGACAGCTCCTATCACTGCTGCAGATGAGAATGGTATTAATATGGATACAGGTATGATTAAATCACAAACGAAACAAACCAAACGTGATAGTTCTACCACATTACGTGCAGCAGAGAATGGTATTATTGATTCTGTCATTTTAACAACAAATGAAGCTGGATTAAAAATGGCAAAAATTCGTGTTCGTTCTTCACGTGTCCCTCAGATTGGTGATAAATTTTCTTCTCGTCACGGTCAGAAAGGTACAAATGGTATGCAATATCGTCAAGAGGATATGCCATGGACATGTGAAGGTATTGTACCTGATATTATTGTTAATCCACATGCTATTCCATCACGTATGACTATTGGACAATTAATTGAATGTTTATTAGGGAAAGTTGGTTGTCATGCAGGTGATTTTGGTATTGCAACACCATTTACAGATGTGACTGTAGATCAAATTAGTAATTTATTACATGTATATGGTTATCAGAAGAGAGGATGGGAAGTAATGTATAATGGACATACAGGTCGTAAATTAGAAGCACAAGTATTTATTGGTCCAACTTTTTATCAAAGATTAAAACACATGGTCGATGATAAAATTCACTGTCTTTCGATGGATCATGAAGTGTTGACGGAAGAGGGGTGGAAAGTTTACAATAAATTAACAACAGCAGATAAAATAGCAATATTAAAAGATGGCAAACTTGTATATGAGAAACCAATCAAATTATTATACTATCCTGATTACAAAGGTCAAATGTATCATATTCAAAATCAACAAATTGATTTGAAAGTCACACCAAATCATAGAATGTTCGTATCTAAATTACAAACTCGTAAGAAAGTATGGCAACCATATGAATTTGAAAAAGCAGAAGAGATTGTTGGCCAACATCGTAAATACAAAAAAGATGCTAAATGGAATGCTCCTGATTATCAATTTAAATTACCAGCAGTGAAATGCAATAATAATGGTAGAGAATATCCAGAGGTTACAGTAGATATGAATGCTTGGTTACAATACTTTGGTATATGGATAACTGAGGGTTGTACAACATCAGCACTTAATCATACATATACAAATTATCAATCACATGTAGTGACAGTATGTCAATCCAAACCACGAGTACAAGAGGTATTAACAAAGGCTGTTATAAAATTAGGATTTAATTATAAACAAGAAGAAGAACAATTCAATATTACAAATCAACAATTGTATACGTACATGAATGATTTGAGTGTTGGTGCTTCTAATAAAAAACTCCCTGCTTGGGTATGGCAATTAAGCACAAGGCAAGCACAAATACTTTTACATCATATGATATTAGGGGATGGATCATTTTCCAAAACTTCTGTGAATTATTATACATCATCAATCAATCTTGCTGATGACGTCATGAAACTTGCATTACATTGTGGGTGGTCTGCAAATAAATGGTTACATTGCAAAGCAGGAAATCAATGTGAAATTAGAGGTAGAAAAGGCGTATCTAATTATGATGTTTGGAGGTTAGAAATTGTGAAAGCAAACAATAATCCAGCAGTAAATGATGGACATTATGATACACAAGATGGTCAAGTTGAAACCATAATTAAAGAATACAATGAACCTGTATTCTGTTTGGAAGTATCATCTGAAATATTTTATGTCAGAAGAAATGGAAAAGCAGTTTGGACAGGTAATAGTCGTTCGAGAGGACCTCTACAAGGATTAGTTCGTCAACCAATGGAAGGTCGTTCAAGAGATGGTGGATTACGTTTTGGAGAGATGGAAAGAGGTTAGTAGATGCACTATCAATGTGACAACAACATGTTACGTCAAAAGTGGTGAGTGATGTGATTCTCATGTTTTTCTCTTCATCAATTGTTGTTTCTATTTGTTAGATTGTATGATTTCCCACGGTGCTGCACAATTTCTTCGTGAAAAACTCTTCTCTATCTCTGATAAATATCGTATACATTTATGTGATCGTTGTGGACTTATTGCAATTGCAAATTTAAAGAAAAATGTCTTTCAATGTAAAGGATGTAATAACACAACACAAATCTCACAAGTATATATACCATATGCATGTAAACTACTATTTCAAGAGTTGATGGGTATGAATATATCACCTCGTATATATACTTCTGCATCTGGAATTGTAAGATCAAGCTGTAAGTATATCAAATCACACTTCATACATCATGTCAACGCTCTTTATATTGCGACTTTTCCACTCATTTCTTTCATGTCTTTTGTGATATATAGGAGGCGATTATCAATAATGAATAGAGTTGTAGCAATGAGTACAAGGCAAAGTGAGACGGTTGAAATGCATGTGAGAAAGTAGCAGGTGTCATGAGGTGGTATTATTATGTTAACTATCTACATCAATTTATCACCCAATGACATGAAGACATGTTGCTGAAGCGTATATGTTTAGCATTGGATGCTGAGTCGATATGAGCTATTGCTAGTGTAACAGAGTTCATCTCTGCTTATTTATTATTGCATGTAACTTGTTTGCAACGTATTTTCTCTCTGTATATATACAGTTCGTTTTTCCATTTTTTCACTCAGTCTTCTTTTTTCGTTCTTTGCATCTTCTTTGTGTTTTTGATTGGTTAATTGAATTTCTTCTGGATTCTCGCACAGAAATCAATTAGGGCACGAATTAATTCATTCTGATCTTCAATTGGAGAACAACACACACAGGGGAAGACGAAAGAGAGAGAGAGAGAGAGAAGAAGAGGAAGTATTTTGAAATACACTACTATCAACACTATATACTCACACTTCACTTTTTCCTTCACTATACAAATTCAATTACATCTATTTTTCTATTCTTTAAAGGTCAGTCTCCCTCTTCACTGTTGAACAACAACAACAACTGTGAGTTTATTCTCTTATTATTACAACTGTGTATATCTATTTTGAATTGTCACTGATATATTCGTTGTGTTGTTATTGTTATTGTATAATATTGTGTATGTTACCCTTCAGAATCCCTCCCCCTCCTCCTTCCCTCTTCTCTCTCCCCCCTGCCCCCCTCTCCCCCTCCTCCCCCCTCTCACAAAATGTCCTCCTCCCCTCGTCCACATCAACCCTCTGCATTAAAAGCACAAAGAATTTTAGGTACATTTATATTGCCTTCTGCATTTGGGGGAGGAAATAATAATAATGGGGGAGGAGGAGGAGGAG
>Ga0181466_1000610_pt1 | contig 13203 bp, 15 predicted proteins | sample InSIn4gowninarea_FD_119078 | JGI IMG/M metagenome (GOLD analysis project Ga0181466, IMG submission 119078) | Clean room microbial communities from NASA Spacecraft Assembly Facility at Jet Propulsion Laboratory, Pasadena, California, USA -... ... | reverse complement strand
CATCCTAATTTTGCCTTCCTCAACTAAGCAACGATGTTCAATGCAGGTACACTGTGTACATGTACAAAAACGTTATAAACCATGTATATCTCTCCAGAGAAGCCCGCACTTCACGAAAGATCTTGTGTATTCTACTAGGGGCGGAGACTCCGGTCTAGCTTGTTTTTAGTTCTTCCTTCCCATTTTCCTCCTTCTATCTCGGCATTTTTACGAAGCCTACCACGGAGTCTGTTTCCAGCGTGGCTGTTCTGCTCTTGCATAAGCATAGCGTGAGCTTCCAATCGTTCCTCTTGTTTGTCAACTCCTGAGTTCCGCCTGCCAGTCCCGCTACAGGCAGTGCGCGGACCCGTGTCTCAGACGGGAGCGTGCGACGGCCCGGCGTAATACGCACAAGTTCCGGAAACCGGGCTTGTGGAAGTTCCAGCATCCAATTTACATTCAGGGCTCTGCTACGCATGGACTCCCAACCCATCTCCACGAGTTTTTCTTCAATGGAGAACTGATGTCACTCGATCCTTCCAATACCTTCACCAACCTGTGAAGCCCACAGGCTCGTATCGCAGCACACAAGGCAGCCAAGAAGCTTCCAGTAACATGTTGTCACAGCCAGAATGTAGGTTGTGAATGACACGCTGAGAAAGGAGAACGGAACAGTCCGTGAGGGGAGCAGGAAATGGAAAGCGGAGCTGGAAAAGCGCGGCGGTTCGAGGTAGTCCTAAACGATCTGTTGAGAAGAAGTTTCATGAGAAACCGGGGAGGTTAAGGAGTTTGTGCATGTCTCTAAGCTCTGCGGCGTAGCTTGAAACCTGAACGAACCGGTGGCGGAGGGCAGTGGTGAGCCAACCTTTGCATCCTGCCGAGCCGTGGAACCGTTAGAATTGGGAACCTTTTTGCTGTCGTGGCTGCACAGAAACCATCTCGACGCTCAAGCCTAGAGAATTTGCACAGCATTGATCAGCGCCGGCACCTCGGATCAAGCCGTCGGCTGGCCATCCGGACTCAGGTCTTTAAGTGCAGAATGCGTGGGCCTTTTCCTGTTCGACAGATTGTATGAGAGGCGTATGAGTCTAGCTAGCTTGGACTTGGTGCAGTGTGTTCCGAGACGGTAAAATCTATTCAATGGTAACCAGCTGATCGATGTGGCCTTTCGTCTCATCAGACTTGTCAGCCTCTGGGCTACCGCATTCCCGTGCCCGCCTTCATGCCCACCACTCTCTGCACGTTGTCTGCCTACGAGATACGTGCTGCTAAGGAAGATGGCGAGTATGATATGATAAGGGAGAGGAAGAGTGGGTAGAGGAGGAGCTTGACATTGACGGACGAGGAGGCCTAGCTGCGACATTGTGAGCTTGAGGTGCTACGTCTCAGAAGATAGCACTGCTCGAGCTGTGCCTCAAGATAGTGTGGGCGATCTTCCGTCCTATGTTCCGCTAGGAAAATAAAGTGCGGCTCTGCGGATCACCCGCCGGATAGCGCTTTCCACCCGTGGGCCCGCGAAGCACAGGAATGATACCGGGATTTGACGCAGTGGAGGAAGGCAAAATTAGGATGAGCGCTACCCTTCCCTTGCTCCTTGCAGGCTGAGTGGGTCTTTAGAGAAGGTGAAGACGTCTTGAAGAACACCTAAGATGTAAGCAGACAGGAGGAGTTTATAGATTGAGCTTGGATGGGGTGCCACTCGGTTGACAAATATTGCCGGACTCGAAAGACAGAAAAGTCTTCAGTCAGCTTACAACGGTCACGAACAGAAGCAGTTCTCCGTAGCACACTGCCTTATAAGCGTGTTCAGGTGACACTCAGGAGTGTAACAGGCAGATTAGAGCTCTTTGGATACGTGGTGAAGTCAACAAATCTTGGTGATTCTGAAGTGGATTGGGAGCCCGGCGATGTAGGAGTCCAGTGATTTCTGTCACCCGCGTGTGGGTGCTCGGACGTTCCGCGAACCTCGGCAGGAGTCGGACGGATACCTACGAGGTTTCCCTGGCCAGCACTGATGTCGTCGGATGGTAGTCATGCTTAAGACATATCAGGGACTTTAATTACAATTCTGTCACGATTGAAGCGGAAAGCTCCTGCTTCTCAGCATTCGAGTAGTCTGCACGAAGCTCAGTGAGTCGATAATGCTAATTCTCTGTTCCCCTGATGCCTTGCTGCCTCAGTACTTGAGTATATGCCGCCGCCGAGGAAGTTTGTTTAGCCCGACCCCGCTGCCGTCATTCGGGCAGCGTTATGCAGAGCCGGCGCGCGCTGCCGCGCAGTTTTTTGCGAGGTGACCTGCAGGAACCCTTTGATAAAGCGTTGAGCTTCTCCTCAAAATACTTCGTCATCCATGAGACCCTCCTTCGCCCTTACAGCTTCCCGCAGCTGCATCTCCTCCTCCACCAGAACCTTCGCCCAATTGAGCAGATCAGCCTCAGCACGATTCCCCTCCACACCCGTATCAGCATCCGCAATATACCAACAGAGAAGAAATATGTCGGGCTTCAAGAAGATCAAGGTCAAGAACCCCGTGGTGGAGCTCGATGGCGATGAGATGACGCGGATTATATGGCAAGACATCAAAGACAAATTCATCCACCCGTACTTCCTCCCCTATCCCTCCCACCTCTCCCACTCCACTAATTGACCCCTAGCTACCTCGACATCGACCTCAAGTACTACGACCTCGGCCTCCCCTACCGCGACGAAACCAACGACCAAGTAACCATCGACGCCGCCGAAGCCATCAAAAAATACTCCGTCGGCGTAAAATGCGCAACCATCACCCCCGACGAGGCGCGCGTCAAGGAGTTCCACCTCAAGCAGATGTGGCTCTCGCCCAACGGCACCATCCGCAACATCCTCGGCGGCACCGTCTTCCGCGAGCCCATCGTCATACCGCGCATCCCGCGCCTCGTGCCGGGCTGGAAGGAGCCGATCATCATCGGCCGCCATGCGTTTGGTGATCAGTATCGCGCCAAGGACATGGTTATCGATGGCGAGGGGACGCTCGAGATGGTGTTTACGCCCAAGGGAGGCAAGCCGCAGACCATCAAGGTGTTCGACTTTGGATCTACGGGCGGCGTCGGCATGACGATGTACAACACGGTGGAGAGCATTGGAGGGTTTGCGCACGCGAGCTTCAAGCTCGCGCTCGATAAGAAGCTGCCGCTGTATATGAGCACCAAGAACACGATCCTGAAGAAGTATGATGGGAGGTTCAAGGACGTGTTCCAGGACATCTACGAGAAGGACTATCGGAAGGAGTTTGAGGAGAAAGGGATCTGGTACGAGCATCGTCTTATCGATGACATGGTTGCGCAGATGATCAAGAGCGAGGGCGGGTTCATCATTGCTATGAAGAGTATGTCAATTGTTTCCCCCTTTCTCTCCTCCCATTCTCCCTATACCATCCCCGACAACCTCCTACACACTCCAAGCCCCACGCACTAACGCACCCCGCAGACTACGACGGCGACGTCCAGTCCGACATAATAGCCCAAGGCTTCGGCTCCCTCGGGCTAATGACCTCCGTCCTCATAACCCCCGACGGCCTAACCTTCGAGTCCGAAGCCGCGCACGGCACCGTGACGCGTCACTTCCGCGAGCACCAAAAAGGCAACGAGACGTCCACCAACCCGATCGCGTCCATCTTCGCCTGGACGCGTGGCCTCGCCAAGCGCGGCGAGCTGGACGACACGCCTGAGGTGGTCGAGTTCGCGAACGCGTTGGAACGCGCGTGCGTCGAGACGGTCGATGTGGATGGCATCATGACGAAGGATTTGGCGCTGAGTTGTGGGAAGAAGGATCGGGGAAGCTGGGTTGTTACGGGGGAGTATATGGCGGCGGTGGAGAGGAGGTTGAAGAGGGGGTTGAATGAGCGGTTGCAGGCAAATTTGTGAGGGTGGAGTGGGAAGTTGCTGTGGCGGTTTTGGAGATAGCTGGGTGGGTTTGCTGCCGCATTGCGAGAGGTGTAGACTGGTATAGAAGGCTTGCTGCGTTGGATGTCTTTGTAAATACTGAAATCTGATTCGTATCACGGAGCAACTTTGGGAGTGTCTCATGGGAGTGATCGTGTGTTCCCCTCACATAGTCTTGGTCATGAGCTTGAGACGAACCGGCAGTGAAACTGGAGATATCACGAAACCACAAGGTAGGTAAGTCGCGGAATGGGTTGACCAGCCCTTTTCGTAGACTAGTTTTCTACTTTTAGGAAAGAAAACCACAGACGGTCAACATCAGGGTAACAGCGACTATCATTGCAACATACTGAAGAAGAAGAAGACAGGAAAGAGAGCCCGTTGGAAGCAGGTTGTTATGCAAGGAAAGCCGAACCACCTCCTCCGAAGTAAAGGTTACGACAACTATCTCAAACCTCCTCAAAGTCCGAGCTCGACTGCCCACTCTGCATCAACCCGCTCATCGTCCCACCAGTACCGCACCGATGTCGCCCATCAGGCTGCTGCTCCGGCGGCGTCGGCCTCATCCCTGTCACAAAGATCTCATTCGCAATCCCAATCCCTAGCGGGACCCCACCAATGGGGAATACGCCGTCACGATCATGCCGCTTGGACATGGCATCGTAGCTAATCTCGCCCGGGTCCTTGTAGGCAGTTGTGCCGTCTGGGAGGACCTTGTAAGGCTCCACATCCCCACTCGACCTCGGCACCAGCACGTCCTCGGCCGCAAACGCATCGAAGCGCCAATGCACACCCAGCCAGATGCGACTGATGGCATTCTCCCAGATAGCCTCCCACAGACTGCCGAAGCGGCGCTCGACGCGCGTGCGCACCGTGCCGATCTGGTCCTCGATGCGGCGGTTGGCATCGTATGGCTCGCGCAGGTCGCGGCTCTTGCCGTTCAGCTCGTCAGACACGAAGCTGAAGCTGATGTTGTCGGCAGCGTTGGATGCGATGTCGACGCTGCTGCCCTGCTTGTAGAAGAGGCGCGCGATTTGGAACGCCGCGGCGCCGAAGGTCGCGTGGCCGGAGGGGTAGGCGGGGAAGGGCGGCTTGAATGATATCTCGTTCCTGTTGGTCTCGGGGGCGCCGAGGCTGAGCCAGAAGGGGTCAGCGTAGGACCTGCGCGGGTCCTCGCGCACGCCGGAGAGAGGGCGCCAGAACTCGAAGCAGTACTTCTCGCGCCAGCAGATTATGCCCGCGTCTGTCATGGCGACGTTGGCTAGGGCAAGCAGACGTGCAAAGTGCGCGTTGTTGGCTTCGGCGTCAGGCGCTGGATCGGTCTTCCGCTCCCATGCGATGACACGGAGGATCTGGTTATACTGCCGAGGCGGAGTACCGATCAGATTGACACCGTCGTAGGCCCAGAAGTACGCGCCTACAGTCTGATGAGGCAGTCTAGTGGTAGAGTTGAGTTCGGGGGCGCCGCCCATACGTCTGACATCCCGGAGGGCGTCGTCGTACTCTTGTTGCTCGTCGTACTCTTGTTGCTCGTTCAACCTAAATCCCACAGGGGGGTCTGCGATGACATGCTCGCTCTGCACCGCAAACCTGCTGGCAGTCATCCCGTAGAACGGCGCAGCGTAAACACGCGTAGGGACTTTGGATCCAGTCGGATCGTTCGGGTCAACTGGCAGAAGGCGCACCGGGTGAGTGGGATCATCATCGAAGCCATATAACCCCTCCTTGGGTCGGTAGCCGGTCTGATCGGCACTCGGCTCTCCAGGCCTGATCAGTAGCGCCAATATTGCATCGGCAACAGCAACTCCAAATTGGTAGCTCGAAGAAAGCACGTCCAGGGGGGCAAAGTCGATAATGGATTGATTCAGAAACTGCGTAAGTTGATGCGTAACGTTGACGGCTACAGTAAGGCTGCGTTGTGTATACAGCCTGCTCAATACTCTGATAGCCGCTCCGGCCACGGCCTGGCGTGTATCAGTCTCGCCAGTGATGGCGGGCAAGCGTTGAGCAGGGTTTGGGGCATCAGCTGTCAGGTAGGTGCGGAATGAGGTCGACTGGTCAGGTCTGAGAGCAAAGTATGCATCATGGATGGCTAGATGCAAGATGCCCAGAGCTCGTGCGCTGATCGGTGGACCAGCTTGAGGACCACCTTGAGGGCCGCCGATAGAGTGAGTGAGCCTATTGAATTGCAGCCCGACATGGTTCCAGTAGAAGATATAGTTGTTGTTGAACTCTGCAGGCTCTTCAGTAGCGGGGAAGATGACCATCGTTGCGAAGCTGGACTGTCTCTTAGCTGAAGCACCCAGTGTAGACAACGCACAGTCCGCGGCAGACGGCTCCAAGTAGGTGCACCCTTTCAGACTGCGGAGCTGTCTTACAAGAAGTTCGAAGAACGAAAGGGCTGCACTTACAGCTTGGAAGCGGCTGTCGATGGGCACGTTATTAGTAAAAATGAAGTCTGGTGAGCTAGCCGAGAGTCTGGAAACTGGAGCGTGTTGAACCAACCTTGACGATGTCCTGCTTTCCTTAAATACTCGAGCTTCTTGTGTGGAGATGTAGATGCCTAACAGCCTCAATGGATGGTAGTAGGCGGCCGCCAGGCCGCCTCCAGCAAAGGCGCCATATCCAGAGGAGGCGGAGTCATTGCTCGAAACAATCTTCATTGCTGACGGTACAACGCCTTTGTTCTATGAATCGAGGCATCCTCTCTTCCAGATTGGATTGGTCCATTGGCAAGACGGACTGACGTGAGAGGAGAAGTTGCTTACCTTTCTCCAATACGGCAAACGGCCGGCTGAAGAATTTGGGAATGGGGAAGCTTCCCTTAGCGCCACAATGGATGAATCCTCAAATAAGGCAACGAACTGTGCTGCGCCAAGCATGACCTGGAATGTACACCACAATGGCTGGCCCTGAGGCGCTCGCTTGGTGTCTAGGACCGCTAGTATGCGTCTGCGGCTGCTAAAGGCTGATAGAGAACCAGGATGCATGTGGAAAATGAGGGCCGCGTGTTATGTGATTTCTCTACGAAGCTCCTGCAACGCTAGAGCAAGCGACGAATGACTGCGCTAGTACAATCTTTCTGCCAACGAACGAAGTGCTGAAGAGTAAACAGAGGGTGAGACGGTTACGACTGAGCGAAGCGAGAAGAGGGAGCTGTGACTGCGATTGTAACCTCAGTGTGACATTGGGCTTGCAGGTGGGATTTGCCTGCTTATTGCTGGCTGTCTGATCTATTCTTGTGCAGGACTCTGCCAGAAGAAAGAGTTATTCCCATGATGGGTTGTGATCATTCGATTAACGCACTTTGAGAGGGCAACAGCGTTCGCTGAATCTTGATCCTTGGAACTGTGATAAGTAGGTGCCGGTTATCTCAGATCACGCTGGAAGAGAAGGTCCAGCTCTGGTTGATAGAACGTCTCGATCTCCAGATCAAGCCACGAGCCTACAGCAGTAGCTGAGGCCGGACATCCACTACTCAACCAATGAAATGCTCCAAATGCCTGATCTCGATAAGCCATCAAGGAAGTGTAAGCCGATGACGCTAGGTGAACAACGATGCAGGTGTCTGAGAACGTATTCAGGACTACCCCTAGTTCCTCAACACGAGGAAGTCTTTATTGGTGGCGGCAGTTGTGGAGGCGCAGCGTACCTATCTCATAACTGATGCAGTGCTGGGAGGGACGGGGCAGGGAGGAGAACTGGTGGGAGACGTTCATGATGTTGTGCGAGCTGCCCTGGCGGGGGGTCTTTGGCCCGCTTTCCCATTTGCCTAATCAGGCATAGCGTGATTGCCTTACAGCTTGAAGAACCTGGCATGAAAATCCCTCGATTGGGTATGAAAACACAGAGCAATTGCTTTTGTAGTCGTTACCGAAGTCTTGAGTACTTTTCGCATGCACATCGTCATTCCCTTCGCCCTGAGCCCCGTTCCAGACACGACGCCTTTCAACTGCCAGCGCATCTCCGATGTACCTCTTGTACACTCATCCTGTGTTGATACAAAAATGCTAAGCGAGGGAGGCAGTAATGTCCAACTGCAGTAAAAGAAAGGGGTATAACAAAGCGTGGCACGCTTAAAGCTGGTCGTGGCGTGCCCATCGCCAGATGCAAATCCACGCAGTGCAACGCCAAAGTTAAACTGAATATGTGCAAAGACGCCCGAGAGTAGAAAATGCGCAGGAGCGACAGAGGAACAGAGGATGGATCTCAGAATGCATGTCCGTCTGAGACTACTCCGACACGTAACATATCAAGTGCAGGTTCGCCCAACAAACGGTCCAAGCCCCCATCAAAACCAACCCGGCTCCCATCCCCGTTCGCACAACCGGCTCAGAGAGTTTATCGCTGCGGATAGCACGTCACTCCTTGATCTCTGATCCGGATTCGCGTTCTCAAGCCTCATGCTGACCCACTGAAGCATGGCCGTAACGCCCAGCCGCCATTGCGCAAGTGGTACGCTGCCGCTATACCACTGCGCCCTCAAGTCTGACACATTCGTAGCTTCGTCTGCAAACGCAAGGAAGTCCCTGACTCTCTGCATGTGGTCCGGTGAATCGGCTGATAGCGGTGTGATCGAGTGGTGCGCGGAGCCTGGAGATGGGAATACCGTGTTGAGGCTCGACGCGGGAACGAGCTGCTTACGGATTTCGGAAACCCGGTGTGCGACGGCCCAGAGGACGAGGACGGAGATATGAGCCATCATCTCCCAGTGCAGCGGCAAAGCAGATGGCTTCTCTCCGGAGGCATCGACACACAGGCGCAAGACGTGAATAGATTGCTTGATGGCTTTCATCACTGGAACCTTGCGTTCGTAAGCTTCGAGTGCCCAGCTTTCATCTAGCCAAATGCGCAAGTTTTTCTTCTCGGCTGCAAAGGATTCTGGTTCGAGGTTCTCGTTCAGGATCCAGGATTCGCCGCTCACGGCGAGAAGTGCGCGAACAGGTGCATTCTGTGATAGAAGCGTGGCGTGATAGTGCGTCTGGCTCCCATAGCTCTGATCAAGTCCTTGCTCAAAGGAATCGTTGTCACATATAGAAAGGAAAACGTTGTGGACATCAACGTTGTAGCAGCCCGCGACAAGTACGGCGGATTGGAATAAGTCGCAAGGAACCGAACGCTGGATACTGCTGTCTTCCAAGGCTTCGGATATACAGCGTGGGGATGCGGAGTTCAGCTGCATGAGGTCCACCCAATCCGCGGCGGACAGAGCGTCCCATAGAGGTGCAGAGCATGGAAAGGGCAGATCGGTAGCCTGAAACATAGGCCGCCCTTCGGCACGGGCAAGGAGACTAGCTTTCTGTGTGCGAAGGATACTTGTTGCCACGAGTAGCCGTTTCTTCGATGAGAGACGAATCCATTCAGCCCATTGCCGACACGTCGCCTCATATTCACCGCCCGGTTCTAGCTCGGTTAGATTGTCAAAGCCTCCAGTCGGCATAGCTTCACCGTCTTGCAGAAGCTGCTGGGTGTGAGCTTTGGCCAAAGGAGACTTGCGGGATAAGACTGACCTGACGGAACATTATCTCAAATGCATCGCTCAGTCCGTGGGCCGCGATTGGCGAAAGTCGTCTGCTCTTAAACTGCGAGTAGAATTCAAGGAGGAATAGAGCTTGCTGGTCACACAAGCGAGGTTGCGATGATGTATGTTGTATATCGTTGTAACGCTAAGTTTATACGTCAGATTGAACTGGTATGTAACCCAGATGCCCTACCTTTGCAACAACCTTCAGGCACCTCTCGTGCAGAAGTCTTGCCTCTGACTTGGCCGAAGATTGATTTTCGTACAGAGCTCCAATGACCATCATCGACGCTTTGAGAAGAGGCGGAGCATCGACAGTATTGAATGTTGGTGGATGTAGAATCGGATAAGAGGGATGGAAGAACTTCCAGTAGTGGTCCAGATGCTGATCAGTGTTATTCAAAGCGATGTTCCACGCCAATGAATCCTGTGGAAAGAGCTCCAGGTACTCCATCTCATCGCGATCATTGTGTTGGAGCAACACTGGCATATCGAACGGTACGTAAACGGGAATCTGCGCAGCTGCTAGCGAGGAAGAGAGCGCTGTGCTGAAGAGTACTAGAGGATCAATTACGTCTGGAAGGTAAGAGTTGTTGCGACTCGTCCAGTGAGCTTTGCTGGAAGAACAGACTGATATCGGAGAGCGTGAAGCCGAGGGGTGCGATTGCCATGCAGGGTCGAGTGAGGTATTGGATGAATTGTGCGTGTGCTGAGGGACGTAAAAGTAAGGTAATGTGGTGGGGGCTGCTAGGTCTTGCTCGTATCTGGGTGACCCATAGCCGCTTGGCGACGAGCATTCAGATGATGAAGGCCATGCAACTCGGAAAAACGATTCAAGCCCGAACGCACCTGTACCAAGCGGTGCGTTTGGCACTGGTTGGTGCAGCTGACTGCTTGTTCCGAACTTGAACGGCCTGTCGGTACTGCAGTGATTGCCGTTAGTACTCTGAGTTTTTAAGAGTTCGCTACAACTGAGAGAATGTGACGGCGAATGAATGATGCATTTTTGCGCGTTTGATTGACATTCCGAGCTGAGGAAACAGTTCGGTATCTGCCAGCCCCAGGACCGGCAATGGTGATTGGAAGGGATGGTATATACCTTGGCTCCGGTATTGGATTGAATACTTCGGTGCGACCGGCATAGACGGGTGGCTGGCTGGCTTCGAGGTTTGCAGCTGATGTCTCAGCTGTGCTCAAGATGGGACAGCCCGCTGCTGAACACGAATCTGACAGGACAACTGAGGCGTCGCTAGTGATTGAGCTTCTGCGCGTTTGTTCGCCTCCGACATCATTACTGCGACAAACATAAGCAAGTTCCGGACATGAAGAGCGAGGTCATCCATACTGGCGTTCTTTGTGCCGCTGAAGGAGGTCTTCTCTCTTAAAAACCTTTTCGCATTTCGCATAGGGGCACCGGAGACGCGGTCCATCGTGGTTTACTTGGTGTCTCCTATGAACGCCCTTGTTAGTCAATGCTGCCAGCTAAAGGTCACTCAGTCGCACTCGTGATGCGCACCTCAAGTGCTCCGCTCGGCTGTATACCTATGAAAATCAGTTAGCTAGTTTCAACGCGAGACGTTTGCTTGTTCTTCGACAATGAGTCAACCATATGCCAGCTTCTGTAGCGTCTCCCATGACCGTTGTCGTTCAACAAGAGTACCATGTCGAGTGAGCGGAAGACTGCAGGAGAGGAGTACCGTACCTTTCCACACTTGAGGCAACTATGGACGGGCAGTCCCTTCTTTGCTTTACTGTGCCGGCCGGTCTTGGTCAATCGAGGCGAGCCCGGGGGTTTGGCCGACCGTTGCATTGTGAAAGATGCCTCACGGTTGGAGCCGCTGTAGGTGTCCACAGTCTTCGACCTGGTAGCGCTATGAAGGCATGCGAAAGGCTTCTGCACCTTGAAAGAGCGAGAGGAAGTCGATGTGCTACGTGTTCGATTCCGTCTAGAAAGTTCCTGGTTGCCGTTGCATCTAATAGCAGTGGCTGTAGACCTTTGTCTGCTTGGCGTCGCCAAGACCTTGTTGCGCAGTCCCAAAACCTCAGCCATCACGGCGGGCGGCCGTTGCAATAAACAAGGTCCTAGATGTGTGAAGCTGGCAGCGGCAACTCTGCGAAAGTTGTGCAGAATACCTCGAGCACCGACACGAGAGCAACGCGCTGCGCCTGGTAGGACTGCAGATACTAAGAGATGATCTTCTAGAATGAACCAATAGGAGACTTAACCCGGAGAGTTCCAGATGTTCATATCTGACGGGCTCCAAGGGGTCAAGGAACGATTCCGTTAGAGCACTTGTTGATTTGTAAGGCAACTCCGGACTGGAGCAAAGAAGAAGGATATGAGAGTAGACAACCAATGAGCAACCCAAAAATGGAGCAAGCAACAGAAAGTAGGTGAAGCAACAACCGATCATGGACGCATGCCAACCTGTTCCGTTGTCCGGCTTTGAAGTTGTTCGGGCTATGCTCAGTCTGCCGTCTGCGATCAAGGTACAGGTGATCCTGTGGCTTTTGTTGGGTTTCAGGGCGGTTGCGTCTTAAAGCGATTACTCAGGCACGCACCAACGACGGTATCTTCAAGAATGCTGGACAAGGTCGACGTGAGAGTTTCGGATAGCGGTGGTAAAGCCGTGCTATCTGCGGGTTGAACCTGGCCACTGCAAGCCAAACGGTTACAGAATCACGCTAAAGCCCATTGACTTCGAGGAGCACACACGTGTACGGGCGCCATATACCGTTGGATCAGACCCAACAGCGGCCCGTTTCCGTGGAATCGAGTTGGTGGAGTTGCGGCTTGTGCCAGAGGCTTGGACTAGAGTGCATGGACCAGAGCTGTTTCCCCGGCTGTCAGTGGTCAACGGTGAGGCTCCAAGCGCTCAGCCTTGCAACGAGGCTTTGACCGCGCAGATGGTTTATCAGCCGACGCGGAGATATCTAAATCCATGTTGCTGAGCCCGACTTTGGCTTGACCGCAAGTGCCGGACGGATCGTCGCAGGTCGCGAGATGCTTCTATTCTAGAATGGTGCGCTTCCAAGAGCCTTAGAGCATCTGCACTGCCCATCGTGGCCATGAGTACGGCCGCACCAGAAGCAGGGGCAGGCCGTTTGAAGCCGTTTCTGATGCAGGGCGTCCTAATTTGGGCCACCGCTCGGGCTGCAGTTGGAGTGGTCCGCCTACCAACCTCATCTGCACAACACATGTTGGCCGGAACTGTGGCCTCTTGGATGCGAGGAGAGCAAGGTGCAGTAAGTTCCGCTATTTGAGGAGTTGTCGAATGAGATGCAAGCGTTGTTCCCCACATGGGGATGGATACCGCCTCGAACGCTGCAGAGCGAGTGGGGACAAGAGGTGATGCCGATCCCTAATTACCACCCGCAGCGACTGCAGAGCGGTGGAGGAAAGCCACAGGGATTGGGGACAAGATTGGGTGCACAGCCGGGGCTGCTTTTGAATCCTTCGAGACGCTCCCGCTCGTAAGCACGGAATGATGGTTTGTCCGCGAGGCCGGCGCATATAGACCATTTGCTATGTTTGGAAAATGCGCGGACTTGAACGCGTGCTCTCTTCTAAGCAAGAGCAAAGTAGCTAAGGTGATACGGGCACTGTGCCTGGAATCTGAACTCAATGGGATATTTGTCCTCGAGGTAACGAAACCCGACAGAGGTTAGTTGATGATACGTGATGGCTCCAAATCCGGCTCATGTCACGTGCCTGAACAACCGACTCATGCAAACCACCCCCTGAGGCATGCACCGTTGCGCCGTCCCGCGGAGCCGAGAAGA
>Ga0181466_1000605_pt1 | contig 13242 bp, 11 predicted proteins | sample InSIn4gowninarea_FD_119078 | JGI IMG/M metagenome (GOLD analysis project Ga0181466, IMG submission 119078) | Clean room microbial communities from NASA Spacecraft Assembly Facility at Jet Propulsion Laboratory, Pasadena, California, USA -... ... | reverse complement strand
AAATATCTTAATGGTAGACTAAGAAGAAGTGGTGGATTAGAAAATAAGATTTCCTTAATGATTAGACTCCATTGGATCAAGAAGAAGAAAAAGAAAGAATGTTACCCATTCAATGGGTTAACATCAACTTAGCTCTCCCTAATTAGAGACAGGACTTCTCAACTGAAAAAGGGAGTCCCAATAGGAGTCAACTTTAATTGGTGCATATAAAGGTAAGGACTCCCTTTCTTTGGATTCACAATTTTTTATTTTTTTTTTAAATTAAGAGTCCCTATCAAATAAAGGAGAGATTTAGGAGGGGAAGCTTAAAATAGTTTTTTTACCTAGGGGTATTTCTTTAATGGAGGTTGGAAATTATTGACATTTTAATGTGGTTTCAAATGCATCTCTTGAGTTGCATTAAGGGAGGCCACTCAATAATGTTGAGCAAGTTGTGCATACTTATATAATAATTTTTTTAATCTCACATGTCATGTTTCTCATAGGAAATATATCTTAGAAAATGAAGGAGGGAGGATTAAGGGTTCTTTAGGATTGGTGCACTATAAAATGGATCTAATGGATCTAGTGGAGATAAAATCACATATCTTCAAAACAAAATTGAAGGCCTCAAAGGAGTTAAAGATAGGAAAATAATTGACCATACAAGGGATACCTAGAATATATAACCCTAGGAAGATTGCTACATCATGATTTCTTTGTCCTTTAATATTAGTAGGTTATGTGGTTTTCTTACTAAATTTATCCCTCATAATGTTTCTTTCTACGTATAGGTTGGATGTGATTATGTTCCAAGAGACAATGTATGAGGAGACTAAAGAAATTGATTTCATTTCCTCTATCTTGAAGGAGAAAAAATTTATGGTATGGATACATAAGGATTATCTAATGGCCTGCTAACTGGTTAGAATGAGAGATTTGAGGCTACTAATTTTATTTGTCTCATTTCTAATATTATGGTTGAAGGAAGGGCCAAGGATGCAGATGTGCTATTATTTTATTTTTATTTTTTTCAAGGAAATATGCAGTCAAGGCCACCAGAAGGGATCACATCTTCCGTGCTTATTAGTAGAGCCTAACCTCGAGGGAAACAAGGAGAATTAACCTCGTGATCTCCCATTTGTGGTTTTCTTTAGCGACAGGAACTAGATCAATTAAGGTATCCCTCGCGGTTTGATTTATTCAAAATTTTGAACTTGTAGGTTCCATATAAAAATGGGTTCCTGTTCTAGAATAATTTAAAATATTAATGAATCATCAGTTGGGATAGTGTGATCATAGGAATTGAATTAAATTTTACTTTGAATTCAAGCATATTCTAGGGTGAGGTTTCTAGATTAGATTTACTAGAAAAAAAAATCACTCATGTATCTGAAGACTTATTATTGATGGATTTTCAATCAATTAAGATGAATTCAACTTGGTGAAATTCCAAAAGTGTCAATATTGGGGTTTTGAAAAAATTGGATCATTTTCTTATTTCTAAGATGACCCTTGAAGATATTTGTAAATAAAAATCATTTGGTAGATTTTGATGGGAACCATAACCATCTACCTACCCTATTTTAATTTGAGGTGTAGATGCATTGAAAATATTCAAACACATATTTGATTCGTGTTGTTGTTATATACATTTTATATCTTGATTATATTGTGAATAATAATGTCTATATTTTAAGCATTTCAACTACCAATGACATAATTTCTCTTAGGTTCACAAATCTATCTTTGAAATTAGGCATATATGCTTTAAATATACCCATAAGGTGTTAGTGATATAGATTGGATGATTATACTACTTTTCAAATATATCTGCTATGAAACCAGCTCACAAAAAGATAGAAAAAAAAGATCAATGCCTTAGAAATCAGCCTCTTTGAGAGGGCAACCTCCTTTACATTACACAAATGAACAATTCTGGGATGATACAAATGACAAGACCTCCTTACTATACATAAGAGTCTAAGGGGTCATAATGTAATCACAACTGACAAAAAAATAATAATGTAAGGGCACAACAATAACAATAGTGGGCTTCTACCCATGGGGCTTTGGAATGACGGTGAATGGGCATACTGTTAAGGCACTCCTTGCGATAGGTCACCTGTTCAAATCCCCCGTGGGTGCTTAGGTAGTATTATATAGAAGAAAAAAACAATAGTGGGCTTCTATGGGGCACAATAATAACAATATGGGGACTACATGGGCACAACGATATAATAAGGGGGTTGCACTAATAACAATAAGGGGTTCCACTAGTAGTATAGGGACCTAACATGCCCCTCTCCTTCAAAAAGTGGTGTCCTCAATGCTTGAGTAGTTCTGGATGCTTCTATATAAAATTCTCATACTCCCATTGGAATCTTCAGCGGGTAAGTTCTTCCACTTGATGAGATACTCTGAAATTGATTGATTTCGTAGCTATTGATTTCTTGTTTTATGACTACTTCACATTCCAATATGAGTTTTCCTTCCTCGTCAAGTTTTGGCAGTATTATTTGAACTGGGATCTTCTGCAACTTTTGAATGAGTGGCCACACTTCTTAGTCATTCTTCCATTCATCCCTTGCTTCATTTATCCAGGCTGGTTGGATAACACATATAACAGGAAACTAAGTCTCTAAAGGAACTCACTAATGAAGTCTTGGAATTAAAGAGAATGTCAATCAGGGATTCTACCAGTAGCAAGCCACCCAAGTCTCTCAAACTATCAAGATAGAAGGACATACCAGTAGAGTCATTTTAATGTAGGGGGGGGGGGGGCTATTTGGAGAATTGGGGTTTAAATTCTTTTAGATATATTTTGAGGCATCAAATGGAATTTTTTGTTGCCAAAACATTTCCACTTTTTCACAGGACCTTGGAGCCCAAATTTACACTTAGATACCTTTCAAATGGTGTTAGAATCATGACAATTAGGATTTATGTGAAAAAGTTATGTGTCTTGCATGTTGACCTACTAAACTTACCACCATGGTATCAGAATATGCCCTTACTAATCAAGTAATTGGGGATATATATGTATATACTCTCAAGAAAAATATAGAAGGTACAAAACTGTAACTCTATTTTATGGTTGAGGAACTCAATGGATTCAAACCTTACCCCTAGTAGGCTATCACATTAGTTTAAATATTGAGCTAGGAGTTTGGTATGCATATAATAAATGGTGGAATGTTCACAATGTTAAAAGGTGTTCTTGAATTATCATTTTTCCTAACCATAATCATATCAATTTTGGTCAAGAATTAAGAGAGTAGCTATAACTACGAATTTGAAGACCCTATCATCAAGAGTTGAGGACCTGTTGAAGCCCCAAAAATCATTGCTACAACATGGGAGAAATCCGCCCAGTCCAAACCTTGGTTAGCAGCTCCTTTTCCATTTGGTGTAGTGGCTCTGACTAGGGATAATGGGACCAGTTTCCTAGAAGAGATTTTGATAGTGTTGATGGGGTGATAAATGACATAATAGGGGAATGATAAAGCTAAGTGTACTCTAATATAAACTACTACACACATGCATATATCCTAGTTTAAACACTATTGAAATATGAATATACCTGGGAATTCAATACAATATGCGATCTAAAATAATGTCCTACAACAATTGGTAATATATATTATTCAACTACAATAAGAAATGAAATCATTTAACAGTAATCATTTTGGATAAATAGTTAGCAAAACTGATTTTGAAAGATATATCACATATAAATCGTTCATGTATTCAGAATAAAGTTAAAGCCAACCTCATACAAAAGTGCAATAATGCTAAACTGTAATTCATACTTTCACACATAAAACAATTAAAAGAAGTATTGCCTAATACATAAATAAAACAAGATCATAAGATAAAAGTACCGTATCTGACGAGTCATGCTCATGTGCTTCAGCAATATTGACCAAATTTCAATCAATCTAACATATCTTAAGAGTACAAAAGTGCATTTTAGTATAGCATGCTAGATATTTAAGAGAAAATAGATCGTGTTCTACTCATTCCATCAAAACCTCCTCAAAAGTACAGAAGTGTAATGTTTCGAAGAATTTTTCGAATAAAATTTCTGGACCCCTCTCTATATGCATGAAAGGGGTTTAAATACTAAACTATAGATCCTAAAATAGATTATTACAAAAAATGTTGTGAAGGTTTAAATGACTTGCCTTAGATAATCCTGACTTAAACAGGAACGCAAAAAATTACAAAGATAACCATAAACACAGATATGCAGCGGAAATAACACTTCATTTCATTAATGTAAAATACTGAAATATGCTTACCAATAGTAATGGAAATAAACTAGCTAGGGTGATGGTAGCTTATCTCTGAGAAGAGATGTTGTGGCTACATGCCTCTGAACTGTTCTAAAAACTACGTTACAATGAGGCTCGAAGGCCTATTTATTGTTGAGAAACAATGGAAAACCCTTCACATCCCAAAACCTAACCCTAGAAGATGAAATTCCAAACTATGGGCACCGTTTGGGTAAATTGGTACACCAATTTCCCGGGGTCGTAACTTTGGCATACGATCTCCGTTTGACGCGTACGATAGCTCGTTAGAAAGATCTATTCGAGAACTACCACTTTGGGAAGGGAAAAATTCGTCCATGGACACATGTTGCCCCCATATTTCACAAAAAACGTCATTTAGGGCATCAAAACGGCTCCGGAAGTTCAGGACCCGAAAAAAACTGCTAAAAATAGTAAGTTGTGCTACAATTTAGGAAATTGAAAAGACTGAAAGAGATAGCTGTGGGAGTCCAAATGGGATAGGTGGGTGGCTACCAACATCCACCTGGATCATTCCTCCTCCCTTAGCAAGCAATGGTCCCCATTGTGTTGAGTTTCTCCCTGAGATGAGGAAGCTTCTGCTGAGCTGGGTCTTTAGGGAGTTGTTCTACAATCTCTGATGTGTCCAGAAATGGTGGGAAGCATGGTAGACGATGGTCCACATTGAAAAATCGGTGCAAGCGAAGGAATGGAGGAATGTTGCGCTTCAAAGCATTGTTGCCCGTAGCCTTGGTACTGGTATAAGGACTATGTTGGAGTGGTCTGAGTTTCTGATGGGTTCTGGTAAGGCGTTTTCTTTACAGATGTAACCAAACTTTGTCACCCACCTAAAACTTGTGTGGTACCTCTGTGGGTGAGGAGAAGTTGTTCCTGTGTTCTGTCATGACTGTATCCCTTTGCTGTTGCTGCTGCTGCGTAGAGGAACCCTTTGTGGGGGTCATGGATGTGGCAACAATGTTCCCCTTACTTTGGGAGTGAACCAGACAGATGAATTTCCTCGTCTGGGAGATGAGCTTGCTGCCTTTCTTAGCAGTGATCAAAGAGGTGGCAGTAGTTGGGTCTACCTCTAGTATCCTGTATAATGAATTATTCAAAGAAATAATGACAGCGCGAGGCCTTGACTCATACACAGCATGTCGCCTCCACAAGTATGGTTAGCCTAATCATACATCCCAAACATCCAAAGGTGTATCATGACACAATACCTCATCTTTGAAGGGCTTAATACTGTAGGGAAGGCAACACTGTTGGCGAACTTTGAGATCTCGTCCTTCATGAAGTCACCCAATATTGTACGGTTGTGGGTGTGGTGTAGTCGGTAGGCCCAACCGCTTCATGACCTCTACTGAAACGAGGTTCTTCTGGCTCCCACTGTCAACAATGAATTGTAGTGGTGAACCCTTCACCCACATTTGTGAGTGGAAAAGGCGCCCACCTCCTCTGGGTCTTCAGGCTCATTTTTCTGGATCTTGGCAGTGGCAACAGTGGCGCTGGGATCCACATCAATGATCTGCTTCCCTTTGCTATTCCCCTTGTCAGGTTCTGTCTCAAGGTCGGAACATGCATCTGATTCGAAAGCCTTCAACTCGGCCACTAATGACTGCTTGGTCCGACACTCACTTGTGTTATGAGTGGGACTCTTGTGGAACTCACGCCACTTTACTGTGTCCTTCTTCGGCTTCGTGGTGTTGTTCTTTTCTTGTGGCTTCGAGGGGTTGTCTTGGATCACCCCGCCTTGGCTTTGTCCTTTAGGCTTTGGATTTGTAGATCCAAAGTCTCGCTTCTTCTGTTTGAACTTTTGCTCAATTTTGACAGCATATCGGTATGTTGTGCCAAGTGAGGAGATGTTCAAGAACTCCATCTCTTCCTGGATGTATCTGTGTAGGCAGCCACGGTATTTGAGTACCAAATGTAGCTCAAAATCTTTGATACCCAATTGTGTGCAAAGGGTATGAAAAATGTTTGTGAACTCCGGCACATCTTGGTCCCATCCCTCCCGTAGTGTGGTCCATCTGATGTATTTGTCCTCATAGCTTTTGACACGGTAGTACTGCTCCTTGATGGCATCCCGGAAGTCATTCCAAGTGGGTGCGGCTGAAAATAGTGAGCCTGTACTTTCATCCTTCTGCTCGTAGTAGGTTTCCCACTAGTCCTTGACATGGGGGGCTGCTTTGAGAAGAGAAAAAACAATATTTTCTTGACTCGAAAATTCATGAACAGAAAAATAACCCTCTAGCAGATTTAACCATTTATCTACAGCATCTGCATCTATTTTATCCTCGAAGATGGGGATTTCAAAATTGACTTGTACCTTAAAGGGTGTGGCATTTCTAGAGTAGCTGTTGGAAGCCGATGCATCGCCTCTAGGTAGCCGCTGAAGGATCTGTGCAAAGTTGTCCATCATCGCATTCCTTTGTTGCTCGAGGGCTTCTTCAAGCAAGATTTTGATAAGATCTCCTACCTCCTCGTCTTTCTTCTCATCCGCCATAGGAGGTTGTTGGGATTTGCGAGGCTGGTCTTGCAAAGGTTCAACCAGTTCAAACCCTAACTTCTTATATCCCAACCTCATTAGAGACATGCAAAGAAAAACAGAGAAAAAGCAGATTGCTCTGATACCACTAATCCGGACTTAAACAGGAACACAACAAATTATAGAGATAACCATAAACACAGATATGCAACAGAAATAATACTTCATTTCATTAATGTAAAATACTGAAATATGCTTACCAACAGTAATGGAAATAAACCAGCTAGGGCGATGGTAGCTTATCTCTAAGAAGAGATGTGGTGGCTACATGCCTTTGAAATGTTCTAAAAACTGTGTTGCAATGAGGCTCGAAGGCCTATTTATTGTTGAGAAACAATGGAAAACCCTTCACATCCAAAAACCTAACCCGAGAAGATGAAACACCAAACTGTGGGCCCCGTTTGGGTAAATTGGTACATCAATTTCCCGAGGTCATAACTTTTGCATACGATCTCCGTTCGATGTGTACGATAGCTCGTTAGAAAGATCTATCCAAGCACTACCACTTTGGGAAGGGCAACATTGATCCATGCACCCATGTTTCCCCCATATTTCCCAAAAAACATCGTTTAGGGCCTCAAAACGGCTCCAGAAGTTCAGGACCCGAAAAGAACTACTAAAAATAGTAAGTTGTGCTCCAATTTAGGAAACTGAAAAGACTGAAAGAGACAGTTGTGGGGTTCCAATGGGATAGGTGGGTGGCCATCAACATCCACCTAGATCATCATACCATGTGGAAATAAAATAAACTAAGTGACTAATTCCTTTGCATTCAATCTTTGAGATCAGAAATATCTGTCATAGGCTTGATATGCATCGGTTGGTCGATTCTAGATTTCAACTACCCAACAAATATAGCATCTATTAGCATTGGGGCCATTTTTTGTGTGGAGGTTGTTAATCATCTCAAGATCATCCAGTGGTTGTATGGTTTTACCAATAACTGTCTGTATGCTTTCTGGTTTAACGTGCTCATTTGTCTGATCACCTCCTCATTTTCCTTTGCTTCTTGTCTCCATGACTACTCTAATATTCATATGCTTTCTGGAAGAAATATTCATATGCTTTCTATAACCAGGTTGGGACCATGAATATTTTCGTTGATGTTTTCTATTATGTTGTTTGCTAGTGTTGTTGTGTTTGTTGTTTCCCTTTCCGATTGCTTGAGCTAAGAATCCCAATCTGTGACTAATATGTCTTCATGCAATTCCTCTTGTTTTGGCAAATCAACCTTTCTTCCTTCTTCTGACTCTTACCAAGTGATAAAGTTAGATTATTTTTTTTTTTAAGGATTTCATCATATTCAAGTCTCATGTCGACAACTTGGCTTGTTAGCTTATCACTGATCTCGCAATATGGACTTATTTGCGAGATTTTTTGGCAGAGAACTTATTTCTGCTACATTAGTTGGGAGTTAAGACTAAGTGCTTCTTTTATGCAATCATCAATTTGCGAATTGTCTTTATACTTATCTGTCATAGCTTGTATTCGCACATCTCTTTCTGCTAGGCTGGCCTGATGTTGTATTCGCGTCTGTTCAAATTCTTGCTGGAGCTGGGCTACTTGTAATTTTTCTTGTTGATTGGATTTCTCCTCAGCCAATTGTTCTTCCAACAACAAAATTCTTTGTTCATTTTCTTTAGGCAGTATTTGGACCTTTGTCGCTTTGTCAATAGTTGTCGTAGCATAGGCTCCTATGAATTGCGACAATCTTGTGATATTTTCAGATGGGTCCATGGGCGAGTCCTTCCATACAACGTCCATTGGTTCATTGTCAGGAGTTGTAATAGCTACAATGTCTAACTTTATTTTCTTCCTCTGTCTCTTAATGACACCTTTGTGGGTAGGACTATAAAATACATCTAGTGGAGGAATTTCGTCAATTGTCAAAAATAATTTGTGAAGTGCGGGTGGTAGGAATGAGCTCAACATCGTGAGTTCCTACAATTTTCTCTACTGTTGTTTCTTGAGTTGACTTGTGTTATGCTTTCTTAGGAGTCTGTATCTCAGGTGTTTTTTCATCTGTGTGAAGCTTCTTGTTGAAATGTTCCCATTCCTTTTCCAAATCAATAACTGTGGTTTTTGCTAATTGAGTGGATGTAGAGTGAACTTCTTCCTGTTTATTTGTTGTGGTTTGCTCGACTATTTCCTCTGTAGTTCTAACTTTTTCCTTTTTTAATACTTCATTTTTATTTCCTCCCCCATTTTGAGACTGGTGATCCGAGTGCTCTGACTCATTATTAGATCTTTCTTGGGTTTCTTCTTCAGAATTCTCTTTGGAGCTATCCTCCAAGCTTACACTGGGAGTTGTCTCCCTTATTGGTTCAATCAGCAGTAGGTCCAATGGGACCTTCAATAATATCCTCTTTCTATACACATGGAAAGCTTCAACATCATTTGGGGCAAAAAGTAGTGATGCCATATGCGTCACTTCTAAAAATGTTCCTTTTGTAGGAAGAGGTCATCGAAGGCATCCTCCTCATGGGTGAATGGTTTTACTTTCACCATAGTAGTGAAGTCCTTAGCAGTACCATTTGGATCATACTACCTTCACGGGATTGTAGCTAATTTGAGAGACTTCATGATCTCTTATTATTTCCATGCATGTCCAAAATCATGTAGCGCAAATGCACCACATTGCAATGAAAATGTAGGCCAAATGGCCTTCTTCTTCTCTTTCAATCCTTTTATCAATCCACCATCTACTATCGTTCGGTAGGCTATCTCCTTAGCCATTAACTTGTCGGGGACATAGTATGGGAGAACATGCGGTGAAGAAATTCTCCCAAATACTTTGATATAGGTAAATGTTTTCTCCCCAAACCATCTAGCTACATGCAGGATATCCACTTCAGCTTCTTTTGAAAACTTAGGGGCGGTTGTGTTGTAGACTTTTTTATGGATGGGTAGCATCACTCCTTGACAAATCTTATAAAAATGGGGGTGAAACTAAGACTCCCACAAAATCTTATGGTAGACATGGATATGAAGCCAATCATACGCAATCCACTTCCATCCCATAATGGGAAATTTGGAACTAAAATAGATTACGTCCATTACAAAACCACTCATGAAAAATGGGGGATAAACCCTTAAAGAGGGACTTATCTTTCTCCTATATTTCATAATATATTTCGCCAAATTATCAAACAAAATTTGAGCCCAATTCATTATTTTTGTGTTCACAGCTCGATCTATTAATGGAAGTCATTCCTGGGAAAATTTGGTGCTATCGGGTTCACTGAACAATGTACATAGCATGGATGCTACAAAACCATAAGGGGGAGAGATAGATGTCATAGAATACATACCCATCTTATCCTGTTTGAGTTTGCCTTTGCTTTTTGTCCAGGCTCGCGTGACGTCTGTTGGGTCTTCATTATCCCTAGAAAATTTCTCATGGAATTGTTTATTGTAGAGCTTTCATGGCTCTAGTAAATGGCACATTAGCCGTAGGCTATCTGCTGAAAAATATCCCATAACCTCTTGCTTATGATTCTTGAATTCTCTGTTTGAGACATCCACCACATCAATTATCCACTTGACCATATCTGTTTATGGGATTATCTTTGGTCTTGCGACTATGCAATGTAGGAATGGGCACGTTATCTCAAAGTAGGATGCGTTAGGGGAAACATGAGCATCGACCGTGGCCTTTGTTACTAATGGCCTTGGTTTTTCCTCTTCTAAAAAATCATACATGGCCTCCCAAGTTGAAGTTCCTCTGTCTCTGTTGCATGTTGTATCAGAGAAAAGAGGGATCATTTCTAACTTTTCGGATGCAAATGCCTTTCCCCTCTTTCCCGTTGCTTCTCCCGACTCTTCCTGCAGATTTTCCCTGAAATGGATCAAAGCGGAAGATATCATGTAGATGCAAGCAAGAATGAAAATGAGGATGAATGATACAAATAACCTTGAAAAGGTGACAAGAAAGGATTTTAATTAACGCAGATGAAATGATTGCGTATCACTTCGAGCTGCTTTTCAACATAAATGCCATTAATCCATACTAAATATCCACTAATGGTTCCTTATCGCTACCTTTATTTCTCATTCATGTTCTACATCATAAAATGGGAAGGAAAATTTTTAAGGTGGCCAGCTTTAGTTTGCGAAAATGTTGATTTTGGGTTTGTGATGCAATATTGTAAATCACATTATCGCATAATTGATTGTGCATTTTCTTAGAGTTCCTTAGGTTCCTGCAGGATGCAAGATGCAGCGTAAGCAATGTGGTCTTTAAATCATACCTTGTTTGATGAAAATTTTACCTTGTAAAGAATTTTTTGTTGTGTGGCGGACTTAAGTGCTACTTTATGAAATAGGCTTTTATTGGGCCTGGGGTTTTATCACATTTCGCAACATTGCACAGTTCGTAAGATTTGAGACCTTTCTTAAGTATTTCCGACATGATGTGATCTGAAAATGAGGCACTTAAGCTTCTTTTCTAACTTACAAGAACCTCTCCCACTTCCAAAGGTTATAAATTGCCAAGTCTTTATGATTAACCAATGCAGAATTAAATATGTGCTTGAAAATAAGGTGTATGCTGGTGTTTATTTTTATTGTTTATGTGCTTTAAAATTCTATTGTTTATGTTGATATAACATACATATAACAATAAGACAGTGTAGCAAATAACATACACATAAGACAACAATTTAATTAGGAGTTCACCGAAAACTCTTGGGCTATGTCTCCGTGAGCTCTAGCCAACTCGATTGGGCTCTTTAGGATTTTGGCAAGGCCCTTTTACAAGCTCCACACTCAAATCCAATGTATTACACAGAAACAATGGGCTTAGAACACCATCTCATCCCTAGCTCTGAAGCTCTCAGGCTTTCTAGCTCTGGCTCGATCGCTCTAGTTCTCGACTCTCGTTCTGGCTCTGGCTCTGGCTCTAGCTTTTCGCTCTGGTTCGTGGCTCTAGTTCTTGGCTCTGGCTCTAGCTCTGGCTCTAGCTCTAGCTCTTCGACTCTAGCTTCTCTGAGCTCTCTCTCGGCCTCTACGTGCACCAATGGATCGCTTGACCTCCAAGCGACTCCCTCAACTGCTCTATGCATTAGCTTTCGTTAGCCTTTTCTCTCCTGCCTCTTAGTGGAGCTCTCTACCTCCTTTGAGGTACTTTCCTGGCTTTTCAGTTGCCCTAGTCATTTCTCTGTGTATCATCATCTCTCTGTGCCTCTGCAGCTTCCCTGATCCTTGTCAGTTCGACTGGCCATCTGGCTCTATGGCTATGTGGCTTCAAAATGCATCATTTCTTGTAAAAACACTCACTTGGAGCATGGCATGAGGATCTAGAGTAGTTACAGAGGTTTCGGGGACTTCTCTTAGGCAAAAACCTGAAAATGGAGAAAATTTCATTACACAAAGATTTCTGGAAAATACACTATCAGGCGTGAATTTCCATTCACTCGCCCCTAAAATCCCTATTGGGTCTGCCATTAGGCAGCATATTGCATCACATAAGCGTTTTGGATAAAATCCCAAATATACGGGAAATACGTGAAAAACCCGACAGAACTCTTTCTATCGGACTTGAAAATTTATCACATCCACCCTATAATCATATCGAGTCTGCCTTGGGTCACTTTCACAAGCCCCACCATCAATCTAGGTGATCTCCGATCCAACAGTCAATATGCGACTTTGGGTGGCTTAAGGGTACGGAGGTTACTAGCCCAAAAAGGTGGTTTTCCTCTCTCCTCTGCCCGCCACGTGTTGTTCATCATATGGGATCGAGCAAAGTCAGCGCAATACCATTTACCACCTAAGGCCCACCCGAAATCCTGCTTACGGAACTCAAATTCTATAAATCACGTCTATAATTCCCCTTCGGGTCCAGCTTTATCGCTTTGGGCGTCTTTCCTTTGTATTTCGGTTTTTACACCGAAATGTGCTTATACACAGGAAAGTCCCTTTATGGTGGAACTCAAATGTTATAAAGTTGTGCTTATAAATCCATCGAGTCCGGCATGTTATCACCCTTTTATATCATTGCGACGCGAAATTGTGATGCGATATATTGCAATCGCAAGTCACAATGGCCCGGGGGTCCGTCCCTTGTCTCATGCCATCGCCGATGTCAATCAACCGATATCGGCGATTGCAATATCACATCGCACTGGGGTCCTTACCTTATGGCATGTGCTTGTGCCTGCCTCCAACCCGATATGTCAGGGATCAGCAATCGGGGTATCTTTTGCCTCTGCTTAAGTCCACCTCTTGGACCATATCTGATGCGATTTCCCTTTATAAGGGTTTTTCTGGCCATTTTTAGGGGATTTTGCCTCTTTCTCCAAAGAATAAAGGGCATCTTATTTCTGCAATAACTTCTGCATCCTAAGTCCATTTTTGCCCATTCAAGTTGCAATAGATTTAGAATGAAGAGATCTCTACCATGGGCTATGAAGGAAA
>Ga0181466_1000482_pt2 | contig 13278 bp, 17 predicted proteins | sample InSIn4gowninarea_FD_119078 | JGI IMG/M metagenome (GOLD analysis project Ga0181466, IMG submission 119078) | Clean room microbial communities from NASA Spacecraft Assembly Facility at Jet Propulsion Laboratory, Pasadena, California, USA -... ... | reverse complement strand
CTTCGGCAAAAAAAGCCTTTTGGAGCCATTGCTTTGCGAATCCGTTTGATGAGTTTTTTGAACATATAATTAAAAGCGTTTTGAATTTGATTGTCTTGCACCCAGGTGCATACCTACCTCACTGTAATTCTTGGTATCTACAATGTGTTTTGCACCTTCGCAGGCATCCGGTCCGTCGTCATGTGTTTTGCTACCTGGTTCCAAAGCCGTGAACTGCTCATCTAAGGTTTGCATCGATGGATTGTCTTGCTCTGCTTCGTTGAGCCAGAGCTTACCTTTTGCGTTTAATGGCTCAAGCGTGCTTTCTATCCTGTGAAATTTTTCCGGCTTCTTTCTGTTATCGCCACTTATGGAGATTGTCTCTTTTAAGTCTGATATATCGCCATGCAGCTCTTTTAAAATAATGTCCTGGATAAAATTTTCCTCTGCATACCAGTAGATTGCGGTTCTACCTGCTACATAGTTCTTTATATCAATTAAGCCTGCAGCCAGGGCTCGCGTAGTACCTTGTTTTATAAAGCATTTAAGTACATGGTATTCTTCTTTCCATTTGCCCATTAATACCGCTGCTTTGTAGTCATTCTTAGCAGTGCTTTTATAACTTAAGTCAATGTAACAAACGAGAAACTTATAAGCAGTAACAGCAGGTAACCTCTTATAATGCATTTCCTCGAAAACAGTCCCTTTGGTAATAGGGTTATTGAAGTACTCCTTTTGCTGGCTTATATAGCTTATCAACGAAAGAATATCTTCTATATCCTGCTCACTGTTTTTTTGCGGCCATGATGACTTACCGTTCGCGTCCCTGATGTTGATTATATCAACCTTCTTCGCTTTTTTAGCAGCTTCCGTAATACAGCAATACTTTGCTATGATGTTACCACAAAAAATGAAAGTGTACTCTCCACTAATACTAACGGTAGGCATTACAGCCTGCTCCAGCCATTCCCATTTCTGCTTTACTATTTTAGGGTTACGACATTCCTCATCCGTGTCAAAGTCATCTACTAAAATCGTATCGATCCGTTTTTCCTCGGCTCTGCTACCTCTCGGACTTTGTCCTGCACCTATTGCCCTAAAAGCGACACCTGCTTTAGTTACAAACTCCGTACTGCTCCAGTCGTTAATGCTTTGCTGCTTGCCATAGTCGTTAATCAATCGCTGGTTCGCCTCAAGGTTGATTTTATAAGGCTTAAGCAGACGCTCAGCATTGTCGCCACTGTTACTAATTAATAAAACATTGAACCGCTTACCGGTCATGGTCATGTACAAAACCTCCATCATGGTACGGGTGCTCTTGGCCAGCTCCCTACTCCAAGCCCTCACTTCATACCAACGGGGATTTGATAAAACCCTTTTGGTAGCAGCTTTATGAAATGCGGCTGGCTCTGCATACGCAAACTTTGGAAAGTAATATTTAAACCAGTCTTCCGGATTCGCTTCCAGCTTGTCCATCCGCTTTCTTTGGTCAATAGAGCTTTCATTTACATCAACAAAAGTTGATTGCATCACCTGGCTCCGGTACTGGTCCCAATAGCTTAACGCCTGTTTATCTTTAAGCTTCATTGGTTACTTAATACTAGTTTTTAAAAAGATATCAAACCACTTAGCTACCGATTTTGCAAAGTCAACATCTTCTTTACGAATCATGTTTATAAAGGCGGTTCCAACCTCTACTTTGTCAGCAATAGAAGTTTCTAATTCAAGAGAACGAATGGCAGCAGTATATTTTATAACGGCATCGGCATCTTTGGGATTGACTTTAATACCACTGTCTATGTCATCGAGTGTGCTTTCATTCAGGTTTTCCAGTATTTTGTAAAGGTTTCTTAGCTGGTTTTCCCTGGTTGTTAGCAATGACGTTTTCATGCTATCCCATTCCTCTTCACCCTTCCATTTACCGATACTTTTTTCAGAAGCACCAACAAGTTCTGCAATCTCCTTTTGGTCATATTGACCCGTCAGATAAAGGCTTTTTGCCTTGCTTCTTATCTCGTTTTGCTTACCCATTTACAGCAAAAATGCACCTATATATAAGCGTTCTGCAAAGCGAAAATCTATGACAGGTAAGTAAGTGAACTATGACAGGACACTTACTGACGCGGCATGTATTCGTGATTTTGAAAGCGGTGTTTGTAAGGGCAATTTTGATGCTTTAAGACGGTAAACAATCAAATGGCAAAACTCACAACACCAATTATACTGATAGATGAAAGCGTAGTCGATTATGGCTTTCGTGTATTGATGAGCGGTTATGTAGGTGACCAGTTTGAACGAAACCCAGTACTTCTTTTACAACACAAACGCGTAGACGATGGATACCAGGCTTTAACCAACAACGTTGTTTTACCACTTGGTAAGTGGTGTGAAATAGCTATTAAAGACAATGCATTACTTGCATTTCCCGAGTTTGATGACAATGACCCTTTTGCGCTTGTGGTGCAAAACAAAGTAGAGAAGGGTTATCTCAACGCGGCTTCTATTTGGATTGACCCAATTGAAGTAAGCGACGATGAAGACCTCAAACTACCAGGACAATACGGACCAACCATTACAAAATGGGGAGTACGTGAAGCCTCCATCGTTGACATTCCTAACTGCCGTAACGCCTTAGCTGTACGTACCAGTGCCGGTAAGAAAATACAATTAACCGGTAGCGGTGATACTGCTCAACCAGAAGTACTCAATTATTTACAAACATTCATTAAAAACGTAAAACTCTCCATAATGGAAAGAAAAGCATTGTGCTTGGAGCTGGGCCTTGATGAAAAGGCATCAGACGCGGAAATACAACAAAAGCTTTCTGCTGTAAAAGCAGATGCGACAAAACTCACCGGTGTACAGGATGAGGTTACAAAGCTTCGAAGCAAGGTGGTAGAGCTGAACTCCGCCGCAGAGACTGCAAAACATGAATCTCTAGTGGACGGCGCTATCACAGCAAAAAAACTTGCTGCTGGTGATAGAGACTTGTATTTGAAATTGTCGAAAGCGGACTATGAAAGCACGAAGTCTTTAATTGACAAGATGCAGCCTTACGAAAGCGTAGAAAATAAGCTTGGTGCAGGTGGCGAAAAAGACTCTGCAGAGTTGGCTGAGCTTGTTAAGTTGACCGGTCGTGAATTGTATTTGGCTGGCAAGCTGGAGAGACTACAGAAACTGTCTGTGGATATGTTCAAATTAAAGTACAAAGAGGTATTTGGCGTAGAGTACGCAGGAAAATAAAAAAGCAGGTCATTGTAGAAACGACCGCAATAATAGAAAACAATATTTCAATCTTAAACCCTTTTTTCAAGTGAAAAAATTTACAGGCTTATTTTATAGCATAATCTTATTAGTGCTGGCCGCTGCTGCAATCTCTTTTGTTTTAGCAACTCCAATCCTCCCAACCTTAGCGATTTGCGGGTTAATATCTGCTTTCGCACCGATGCCCAAAGGCACAGTTAACGGAGTTGTACTGGAGCAGTGGACAGCCTATATTATCGAACGTTTTTGGAAAGACAATGCCTTTTTGAAAAACGCGTATAGTGATGACGATTACGTAGTCAAAGGTCGTATTGTTCACATACCGCAACCAGGTAGTAAACCATTGGTGCAAAAGAACCGTAACGTATTTCCAGCGGTAGCAGTAAGGCGTAGCGATACCGACGTTACTTACACGCTCGACGAGTATACGACTGACCCTACTCACATTCCAAATATTGACGCTATACATCTTAGCTACAGTAAACAGGATAGCGTATTAGGTGATCACATGAGTGTCTTGAATGAAGTCGTTGCCGATGACATGCTTTTAAAGTGGGCTTCTAATGCAACGTTTTTCAAAACAACCGGAGGTGATACTGCAACAACCGGTACTAGTCCAGCTGGTGCACAAATAGCGCCTATTACAGGTCAAACAGGTAACCGCTTAGGCTTTCACCACAAAGACCTTAAGAAGCTGATGATACAGTTTAACGTTGCCAACATACCTAAGGATGACAACAGGTTTGTGATGATTGACGATAACATGTACGAGTTCTTTTATGACAGCTTGAGTGACAACCAATCAAAAGACTTTAGCCGTTATGCAAATGCCGAGACGGGTGTTATCGGTAAGCTGCACGGTTTTAACATCGGCAGCCGAAGCTCGATACTTAACTCAAGCAATGCTGATGCAGTAAAAGCGCTTGGCTCTTCATTAGCCGCAACTGATAACTTATGCTCTCTTGCATGGCATAAAAACACAGTTGCCAGGGCAATAGGTACTACCAGTTTATTCCAGGACATGAATAACCCTCTTTACTACGGTGATGTTCACAGCTGTCTTGTAATGGCAGGTGGACGAGTACGCCGTGCTGATGGGTTAGGTGTATACATCATTGCTCAAGGAACTCCAAGACCATAATTCACTAATAATATTTAACTCGGTGGTTTCGTAATACTCTCCTTATGGCCCGTAAGCCAGGGAGGGTATTGCTAAACCTAATAAAGGAAAAGGAATGGCAGATGCAACCGAAGAGAAAGTAAAGGCAACCGCAGTACCAGTGCTACTATCTATCATAGCCGGTTTACTTGCGTTGTTTGGCACAGTGTCTACCAGTTACCTAAGCAAGATGAATGCAAAGCTTGATAACGTAGTTACAAGTGATGCTGTACAAAATAGTGAGATAGCAAGACTCAGAGAAGACCAGGCGGAAATAAAATCTTTTTACCAGGAGGCTATTAAATCATTCGCACGCAAAGAGGATGAGATAACCATAAAAAAAACGGGTTCAATGAAAAGTCCAACGACTGTAACGGTCATTTCGGTTTTTCTGACAGTGCTGTTTTCATTTCACCTGGTCATAACTACCTGGGCTGCTATTAAAGCAAACAACTGGGAGGTGGTAAACGCCAATGGAAATACTATCAAAGACATTTTAATAGGTGGTGTAGTTGGTTATTATTTCGTTCGCAGCCACTCCGACAAACCAAAAGAAGAGATTACGCCTTTGTCGAAATGACCACAAAAAATAACATGAAAAAGCTTTTAACCATAGGATGCTCTTTACTGCTTTTTGCCTGCCATCGCAATACTGCGCCACAGGTAACAAGCGTAACAAAAGACAGCATTGTATATAAAGTAGTGCCTCACGATACTATTATTTATGTACCTGGCGCAAAGGTAGAGGTGCTAAAAGACGCACCATGTCCCGAGTGGAATTTTGACACTACAGCTATTTCCGGTCATGTAAAGCTGCATGTAAATGTTACCAACGGTCATCTTACCGCCTCATGCAAGGCTGATAGCCTTCAAAAGGTTATTACGCTTTTAAAAGCTTCTATGGAGCGATACCAGGAGAATAAACAAACAGTGCAGGTACCGGTAAACGTACCAACGCCATTTATACCAAAATGGGTATGGTGGTCAGCTGCTATAAATGTCGGCTTAGGAGCCTGGACATTTCGAAAACCCTTGATTACTCTTATTAAACGTCTTATATAGTGTTAACTACAACCCTTACTAAAACTCTCTCTGCCAGAGCATTGTTTCATGCTACCTCTCAGTTAGGTGTATGCGAAAAGCCCAAAGGCAGTAACGGAGGTCCCGAAGTAACGCAATACCTCAAGAGTATTGGTTTAGGTGCAGGTTACGCCTGGTGCATGGCGTTTGTCTATTGGTGTGTAAATAAAGCAGCAGCAGAGATGGAGGTTAAAAACCCTCTTGTAAAAACTGGTGGTGTTATGCTGCAATGGGAAACGACTAAGCTTAGAAAAATTCCAAACAGGGCAACCGGAGGTGTAAAGCCTGGTGACATATTCATAATGGAATTTGCACATGGTACTGGTCATACAGGTTTTGTGCAGAAGATTGAAAACGGGTTAGTCCATACCATCGAAGGCAATACAAATGATGATGGCAGTCGCGAAGGCTACGAGGTAGCACACAGAACCCGCACCATCAGCTCAATAAAAGGTTTCATACAACTACCATAAATATTTTAATTATGAATAAGGCAGAAGCCATCAAAGTAGCAGGCAAATATTTTCCTTCCTATCCAGGAGTAAATGAATTTCATATTACTGGCGATGAGCAGGCGTTTGAAAACGTAAACGATGCCCGTAACCATGCAAAGACCCTGGAGAAAGACAACCAAAATGTGGTCTCGGTAAAAAGAGATGAGAAGGTTGTAGTAGAAACAAAAACGCCTCCGGTTGAGCTAACTCCAGAACAAAAGCTGGAAGCTGCTAAAAAGAAAGTAGCAGATGCAACATTGAAAGTTGGCGAAAAGCAGCAGGCTTTAAATGATGCGGACGGTCCGAAAAAGGGCGCTGCGACCATCGCTCTAAACAAAGCTACCAACGCTTTGCAGGTGGCAAAGGATGAGTTGACAGCACTAAGTAACTAGCTGACAAGTTCTCCAATTTTTAATTTTTAATTTTTAATTATACAATGCGTCCAAAAGTCAATATAACGCTTAGTAATGGTAACCTCGGGTTGCAAGCTCCAAGTGAAAACGGCACCTGTGTTGTTTTGGTAGCTTCACCTATAGCGCCGGTTGCAGGTTACGGAGTTCCTTTCTTAATTAAGAACATTGCACAAGCCAAAGCCGCTTTTATACAGGCAGGAAATGAAGCTGTTGTATTAGTGTTCGAAAAGGCTTTTTTTGCCGAAGCTCCGGAGGGTATTAAGGTTTATGTATTGGCAATGGCTCCAACTGTCACACTACAAACCCTTGTAGCTGCAGCAAATGCAGAGAAGGCGCTAAACATGGCAACTGGTGCAGCTCGTTTACTGGCAGCTATCAAATTTCCTTCGGGTAGTTATACACCGGTAATAACAACCGGCTTCGATGGCGATGTACATAGTGCGGTAACTGATGCCACAACACTCGCTGCAGCCTGGTTTGCGAAAAAGAAACCTTTCAGATACTTCATTGAAGGGTTTGGTTTTACCACAGCAGCTGCTGCGAAAGATTATAGTACAACTACTAACCGTCATGGTCACATCGTTGTCGGTAATGTCGATAACGGTACTGCTTTCGCCACTATGCTTGCACTAGGTCGTGCTGCAAAAGCGCAGCCACAGCAAAACATAGGACGTATAAAAAGCGGTAGCCTGGCAATTGCTGAAACATCGGTTGTGAAAATAGGAACTGTATTGGTTGACCAAACCCCGGACGCAGATTTAGATCTTTTGTACGATAAGCGGTATATAACATTTGAGAAAAATGCCATCGCCAGCGGTTATGTTTTCAACGACGATAACAGTCTCACAGTTGTTACTGATGACTACAACAACCTTCGTTATGGTCGCATCATTGACAATGCAACCCGCATTGCTTTTGAAACCTACTACAGGGAGTTAAAAGAGGATGTTGACGTAGACGATGACGGTCGCTTAAGTGCTGCTGTAGAAAAAGCCCTGGAGACAGCTGTTGAAACCAACATTGATGCACAAATGAGGGCGCAGCTTTCTAAAAAGCAAGACGGTACAGCAGATGTAGAATGTTTGGTTAATCCTGACCCTGCTGCTTATGCTGGTTTGTATGCTGCAAACAATATTGACATACCCAACTTCAATGCTTTGCAAAGCGGTTCATGTTATTTATTCATTGCATTGAGACCAAAGGCATGCCTTAAGCAGCTCAATGTGTTTTTAGGTTTTACAGCGTAACTAGTCTGGTAACAGGCAAAAGTCGCTGACAATACAATTTCGATAATTTAAAATTTTTATACAATGGCTGATACCAGGCAATATGAGTTTGCAGATATTAAGGTTTGCATTTTAGGTGTTGTGCTTTCCGCACTTCGCGGTCTTACTTATAAGTACGGACAGGAGAAAGAGTTGGTGTACGGTTCGGGTAATGAGCCTTTATCCGTACAACGGGGAAATAAGAAACCGGAAGGCACATTAACGTTGCTGAAAAGTGATCTTGATGCAATGAATGTCGCAGCCAGAGCTGCAGGATATCGAAACATTGTAGATGTGCCTGGAAAGCTGATTCACATTACCTGTGTTTACCAAATAACTGACGGTGCCAGGCTATCTACCGACACTTTGCAAAACGTAGAGTTTACCGAGTTTGAAGACGGTATGAAGCAAGGTGACAAGTTTAAAGAGGTGTCATTGCCGTTCATTTTCCTTCGTTTAAAACAGGCTTAAACCTTATTATAAAACGCTTTTAAATACCATTTACAAACCACCATGAAAAAAGGACAATTAACACCGGAGCAGATTGCAGAGCTTAAAGCAAAGCACGGGCAAATCTTCGCATACGATGTAGATGACAAAGTTTGTTACCTGCGTTCAGTAGATCGTAACACCTACAGCCTGGCTGCTGCAAAAGTTAGCACCAGCCCTGCCAAGTTCAATGAAATAGTTATACAAAATATTTGGCTCGGTGGTGATGAGGACATAAAAAATAAAGACGAATACTATTTCGGTCTTGTTGATTTTGTTGAGGAGCTGATGGCTAAAAAAAAGGGCACCTTAACTACCTTATAAACGAGGTAAAAGGGGATTTTGACAGTAACCCTGTTAAATACCACAACCTGCAGCTCATGTATCACCTGGGCTTTAGCAAAACAGATATTGAAGAAATGACGGATGAGGAATGGGCAGAAAATATTTCGATACTAGAAAACATCCGTAAAGAACAAGCAAAACAACAGCCCTTTGGAAAATAAAGGGCTGTTTCTATAACATGGCAAATCCACTGGAATTTATACTGAAACTCACGGATATGTTTTCTCCGGCCCTGAGAGCCGCAGGAAACGTAAGTGAGCAGACGTGCAATAGAATTGCCAGTGGTATTAACCAGGTCAATGCTAGCAGCCGTACAATGGCGAGTAGCGTTAATGATTTGAGACAGCGTTTGGATGCTGTTAACCAGGTTAGATTCGGAACCAGGATAACTGCAGAGTTCAATGCAGCTACGAGACAAGCCAGAGATTTGGAAAGGCAAATTGAGCGGCTTGAAAGACGAGGCCAGCGGGGAGCTGGTGGCGGTATGGGTATGCTAGGCCGTTTGACAGCAGGCTTTGGCGCTTATGAAACTGTCAAGCAAGCACTCGGACAAGCTGCAAATGCCGAAAACCAACAAATTGCTTTTAAGGTTTTAACCGGTAGTAAAAAGAGTGGCGATGAGCTTTATGGCAACGTCGTAAAGATGGCGGATAAAACCCCTTACGAGAGTCAGGATTTAGGACGCAGCGCAAAGACACTTTTAGGTTATGGTGTAGATAAATCTGCTATTATGCCAACACTCAATATGCTTGGTGATGTTGCAGCAGCTACCGACGCTCCTGCACAAAGCCTGCAATCGTTAGCCCTGGCATTTGGACAAGTACAGGCGAAAGGGCACCTGGCAGGACAGGAAGCATTACAGATGATCAACGTCGGTTTTAATCCTCTAAAGGAAATAAGTACCATGACAGGCATGAGCATGGACAAGTTGGCGAAGTTGCAGGAAAAGGGAGCTATATCTGCCGATATGGTTGCAGCTGCTTTTAAACATGCTACCGGACCTGGTGGCAAGTTTCACGATATGATGAAAGAGCAAAGCCAAACGCTAGGCGGTCGCTGGAGCACCTTTATGGATGGCGTACATCACAAGCTACGCGACCTTGGTATTTTCCTTACTCCCTTGGCTTCAATGCTAATGAATTTTGGTACAGCCTTAATGAATGGCGAAGGACCGGCACTAGCTATAGCCGCAGCAATTGGGATACTGACTTTGGCTATCTCGTGGAATAGTATTGCAACCTGGGGACTAGCTGCTGCAAGTTCTGCAGCTGCCTTTTTTACCGGTGCGTGGACTGTTGCAAGTAATATACTCAATGCTTCACTATGGACAAATCCGGTAACCTGGGTTGTTGTAGGAATTATAGCGTTAATAGCAGCTATTGGTTATGTGATATATGCATTTGACGGATGGGGAAAAACCTGGAAAAACTTAATGGAGTTTTTAAAATTCTCCTGGGCAGCGTTTAAAGACTTTTTTAATGTTACCTGGCTTGGAGCTCAAGATACCTTTCTTTCAGGAATAGAGTTGATTGAAAAAGCCTGGTACCACTTAAAAGGACTGTGGGATAAAGATGGCGCAAGCGCTGGTCTTGCATCCATTAACAACACACAAAATGCAAGAGCTGCAGAAATTGCCAAGGCAAAAGGCTTAATGGTTTCTGATGCAACAGCGGCTATTTCTTCTATGAAATGGGAAATACATAGCAATGGCAAAGGCGTCGGGACTATAGCAAGCGACTTAAAGAAAAGTTTAGGCTTTGGTGGAGCTCCGGTTAAAACGGTTGACCCAACAACAACAACCTCAACCGATGGCGGAGGAGCTAACGCTTTTGGCAGTTTAGACGGTGCGGGTAAATCAAAAGCGAAAAGTATAAATGAAGGTGGCCAGCGTAGCATTACCATTACCATCGCAAAGGTGATTGAAAAAATAGAGATGAACGTGCTGGACAGTAAAGAGGGCGCAAATGATCTCATTAACGTTATTCGTGGTGAAGTCAGAAAAATATTTTACGAAATAGAAGCAACTGGAGCCTAATGTCAACCTTTAATTTATCAGCCATTTTTAAACAGTCTTTTGGTTACGAAATGCCAGAAGAGCAATTTAAGATAGAGCAGGCCACTAACCGTTTAGAACAAGCTTCATTAGGAGGCAGGTATTACGGTAGTGATGTTTTCGGAAGAGAGTTCTTTTTACCAGTACAGTTAGATGGTTATGTGCTTCCGTTTGCAGTAGTCAGTGTTAATTGTAAAAAAATAATTGTTTCTACTCCATTGCCAGAGCGCGGAGGTTCTGTTAAAGAGCTAATAAGTATAGATGATTACATGATCAACTTAAAAGGCATTGTTATAAATGATACTAATGTCTTTCCCGAGTCTCAAATTATTGACCTGCACGAACTGTTTCTAAAAAACAGAAGTATCAACATGCAGTGCGTCTTGACTGATATTTTTTTAAACGGCGCTTTTGACCAACGTGTAGTAATAAAGGACCTGAAGTTTCCGCCGATTAGTGGTGTAGAACATGCAAGACCTTTCGAGATGGAATTAGAATCGGACATGAACTTTGAATTATTGTTGAAATAATGTTTGTATTAAATAGTGACATATCAATTGGAAGGTTTACTGGGATAAAGCCGCACAGTGTAAAAGTAGAAAAGAGCTTGTTTTCTTACACTGACAAGGCAACTATAACGCTTCCTATCTCAGCCCGCATTATCTCAACAGATCCGATTGTTTCAAAGACGGTCGAAACTGCAAAGCAGTTTGATGAGGGAGATAGGGTCTCGATCCGGCTCGGTTACAATGGTTCTTTAAATACAGAGTTTGTTGGTTTTATTAGCAGAATAAACTTTACTCAACCTCTTGAAATAGAGTGTGAAGGGTATGCTTATCAACTAAGAAAAAAGAGCGACTATCTAAAAAAAACGTTTAAAAATGTGCAGCTCAAAGATTTATTACGGTACCTAATTGAGGGAACCGACATTGTTTTAGCTGACAATATACCCGACTTTCCAATTGAGAAGTTTATAATAGATGGCAAATGCGGGACCGAGTTTCTAGAGAAAATAAAGGCTGACACACACAATACAATTGTGTTTTTCTTTCGTGCTAATGTTCTGTTTGCTGGTATGATATACTTACAGGCAGAAGATAAAACATTGGAATATTTAAAACCGGACCACCAGGTGCTTTACAGGTTAGGATGGAATGTAATTAAAGACGGTAATCTAAAAGAACATCAGGCAAAAAACGCAAACGTTACGGTAAAATTTATAGGTGAGAAAAAAGACGGAACAAAAGAAACTGTTGTTGTAAACGGTAAAAAAAGAACTAAAGAGAGAGTGGTACGCACCGTTGGAACTGCCGGTGATACGGGTGAACACAAAACAATTAAAAGTCATGTAATTACCGCTCAAAAGTCTGCAAACCTCGTTGCAAATGCCAAGCAAGAGCAATACAGTTACACTGGTTACGAAGGTAAGATAACTGCGTTTCTAATTCCGTTCTGCCAGCCAAATTGGTATGCGAAGATTGAAGATACAAAGTACAAAGAAAGAAGTGGCAGTTACCTGGTTAACAGCACAACAGTTACTTATGGAATGACGGGAGCGCGCAGGGTAGTAGAAATAGGTAAAAAGATTTATGAGTAAGGAAATAGAGGAGATGGCAGAAAGGGCAAGGCGAATTGCCCGCCGCGTTGGACCTAAAGTAATAGTGCCTGCTACTGTAATTGCCATTAATAATGACGATACTATAGAAATTGAGTTTTCAGACGGTAGTACTGTTGATGACTGCAGGTTAAAAGCAGTTGTAAAAGCAGGCAATAAAGTTCTTTTAATACCAGCTGTCGACAGCAATGTGTTGGTTGGTAAAATTGAAAACAGCGATGAGTATATAGTGATATCGGTGGATGAAATAACCGAAATGGTGGTGCTGGTTGACGATGTGAGGTTTAAGGTAGATGCAAGCGGTTTTCTTTTTCAGAAAGACAACGATACACTTAAGCAAATACTAACGCTCATAGTGCAAAGTGTTTTAGGCATTGTCGTATTGCAGGGCAGAAATCCTGATTATATCAAGCTGCAACAATCATTAGTAAAAATTAATAATCTGCTTTTATAATGCCATTAGATAAAGACGTTTTAGGAATGGCCTTGTATAATAGGCGAAGCTCTTTTAGTGACAAAGATTATGACGAGCTTTTATCGATATACGGTTCAATTGAAAATGCAAGAATAGCAGCTGCAAAAGCCGATGCAGATGAAATTATAAAGCATTTTAAAGCAGCAGCAACAGTAAGTGTAACAGTTACAACCACTGGTACTGCAACAAATCACGCAGGCTCCGGAACCGGAACAATACAATAATGAGAGACCTTCTTTTAGATAGCAGCTTAGATGTAAGAATTGAAAGCGGTGATTTTGTGACCGGCGAAAGTACCGAGCAGCACCAGCAGCTCTTATTGCAATGCAATAAAGGTGACTTTAAAGAAAACCCGACTATTTGTGTTGGCACTGCAGGCTGGTTAAAAGACGATGATATAAGCGGCCTGCTTGGAGAGATTAAAAAAGAGTTTGAGCGAGACGGGATGACGGTGAGAAATATTTTATTAACAAACGGAAACTTAACTATTGATGCCCCTTATAAAGAAACAACAAACGCTGGTTGATTTTGCCGCGCAGTTTGCTGGTAGTGTAGAGGCTTTGTTTGATGTGGCACTTAATAACGGCATTGGTATAACTGATGAGCCTGCTCCGGGTACTGAATTGACAACGGTATTATATGATTTA
>Ga0181466_1000598_pt1 | contig 13319 bp, 16 predicted proteins | sample InSIn4gowninarea_FD_119078 | JGI IMG/M metagenome (GOLD analysis project Ga0181466, IMG submission 119078) | Clean room microbial communities from NASA Spacecraft Assembly Facility at Jet Propulsion Laboratory, Pasadena, California, USA -... ... | reverse complement strand
GCCCGTAGCCAAGTTGGGATATTGAAAAACATTCTTTGTATAAGGTTGAACAGAATTAATGGTAGCTTGCATGACTAACAGCAACTCTTTGTAACCTTTGGATGTTAAGATAATAATTAATTTTAGTTAAGGAAATCAATTATTCAAAGAGCGATCGCCCTTGTTTGGGCAGTCCAATCTTATCGGGGCATGGTGCGATCGAGCAAGTCGATGACTGTAAATACCAAATAAAACACCAGTGAGATTTGCTGTTATCCCGATTTTTTATCAATTCTCCATCCTCCCCACCTCAAAGTAGATGAAAGTTGCGATCGCACTTCTTCAAACTTTTCTGTTGCAGCCACACCGCCCAATATTTTAGAACTTGTAAGGAGTGTTTTATGTGGCGAATTTTTTTTTCTTATTCAACTATTTTGACATTTGGCTTGCTGTCAATTTCTAATGCGGTTATAGCACAAACAAATCCCGCACAACAGCCAACTACACCAAAATCAAGCCCCGTGCTTAAACCACCAATTCCTGGTGAATCTTGTGAGGCAGAAACTACGCTTAATGGCGATCGCATTCTCTACCGCACTTCCTATATCAATAGTCAAAACCTGAGTTTTGAGGGCAACCCAGTTGAAGTAGATATGCTCAAGAATGACACAATTGTAGCTCATGCCTTAACTCGTTATGCAGGTGAGTTTACCTTTACAGGTGAAACCGGAACTAAAACTCCAATATCCATTCAACTTAAACCCGACCGCAATGAAATTAAAATACTCATGCAGGTCAAATTATTTTGGGCAAATGTGGCGAAGTTATGTAGTCTCTTACTTTTGATTTTTTTTTCTAATTGCTATCAATGAAGTCGGCTAATTAATTATAGCTGCTCTTACTGGATGCAATACATCTAAAACTACTTTGGTTACAAATAAAATTTTGTAAAATAAAACCTAGTTAATTAACTAAATACAAATAAAAATAAAGAGTTATTTTAGGGATAATATAACTCTTTATTACTAGGTGCTGGCTAGTAACAAGCTAAGAGAAGAATCTATTAACTTTAGATTTATTAATTCAAATCAGCGTCAGAGGCTTTTGTATAATATTTGCTGAAAAACAACTACTTACAAAAGTGGTATTTAGAGTGAGAAAATTTCAAAATAGCAATCTGTTGCCAGACTGATGGTAGCCTGTCTAACTAGAAAGATAATGTGAGGGTGAGAAGGTATAAAAACATCAGACAGGAGAATTGCTTGTGACTGAAGAATTTAAAAAAGGTGATAAAGTTGAGTGGAAAACTCCTCAAGGTAAGACTACTGGGGAAGTGATAGAAAAGCTAACCTCACCTACAGAAATTAAAGGACACCACGTAGCCGCAAGAGAAGATAACCCAGAATACCTAGTTAAGAGCGACAAAACAGGAAAAGAAGCTGCTCATAAACCTGAAGCTCTAGAAAAGGTGGAGGAATAAGCCAAAATATGAGTAAAGATGTTAAGTCAGTAATAGACGAGTTTCAGCAAGTCATCAACATGACTCCGGAAGAATTGGAGTCTTGGCTAGATACAGATGAGTCCAAAGAAGTTGGACAAAAGGAAGGCGAGGAAGAGTCAATTGGTCATAAGTCTGGTAAACGTATCATCCAACTGCTGCAAAAAAAGCAGGATGAGTACACAGATGATGATTTATCGCACATGAAAAAAGTTGTTAGTTACGTTCACCGCCACCTAGCACAACGTCCTTCAGGCGATATTGAAGATACACGATGGCGTTACTCTCTCAAGAATTGGGGACACGAGCCGCTTAAGTAAAGGATAACGAGCCAGAGAGCGATCGCTGGCTGAGCCTGGAAGGTATAACCTCCCAGAAATAGAGGCTCAGCCTCGGTTTATTAATAGTTCAAATCTCAGATGCGATCGTACACTAAAGCGATCGCCCCCCAAATCTTCCCAAAATAGTTGACAACAAGTTTTTTGCATCTATTCCTACAAAAATCTTATGCTTACTCAAACTCCTACCCAAGTAGAGCAGATTCAACTATCTGGTATCAGTTGGAATACTTATGAAACTTTGTTGAAGGAATTGAGCCATCGCCGACTCCGCCTTACCTACAATCGTGGAAATCTCGAAATCATGGTTCCCTCACCCGAACACGAACGCTATAAAGAAATATTAGGTCGATTTGTCGAAACGCTAGCTGAGGAATTGGAGGTTAGGATCGATCCCCTTGGTTCAACTACTTTCAAGCGTCCCGAACTTGTTGGAGCAGAACCCGATAAATGTTTCTATATCCAAAACTTAAGTGCAGTTAAAGGTAAAAAGAGAATCGATCTCGATCGCGATCCGCCACCAGATTTAGTTGTAGAAATTGATATTACTAGTAGTTCTGAAATTCGCTTTCCTGTTTATGCAGATTTGGGAGTACCGGAAATTTGGCGTTATGATGGCAACTCCTTCACAGTTTATCAATTACAAGTTCGGGAATATATCCCTTCTGAGCAAAGCCTAGCATTTCCTAATTTACCAATTATTGAAATTACCAATTTTTTACAACAAGCGATGACGATGGATTATTTAGAGTTAGTTGGCTCGTTTCGTCGCTGGGTTAAAAGTCAAATTCAGGAAAATCGATGAATCGCAGTATGAAATGAATGTTTAGTCAAGCATTAGCTGAGAGAAAAGGAATATTTTCAGCCAATGCATCTTTAACTATCATCCCTCGTTCTCTTGCCCAAAATTGACTTAAAAAGTGAATTTGTCTCAAACCCACAATTAAATTTAACCCAGGTACAAAGATCCACCAGACGACAAGAGGTTCTTTCATTCCTGCTTGACGGTAAAGTGTATTTACTGTTCGATAAAGCTTGAACTGCACAATATAAATCCAGACAATACCCAGAAGCGAGAACCATCCAAACCAGCCGGGAACATCAGGATCGAATATCCATAGTGCTTGAGGAACTGCTACACCAAGCACAAAGGGAGCTAAGCTCAACGTTCCAGACCATCCAAAACCATTGTAGCGGCGTAACTCTTCTTGAATTATCCACTTATACCACCCGTAGTACAGCATCAGAGTGGCTACAGACAACAGAATTACTCGCCATAAAGGACGGGGTTTACCCAAAGGTTCGGACATATTTCAGCTTGAGATACAAAAGGTTGCTTTTATTTTATTTACATTTCTTTACTTAAAGCTAGGGGTTGGGAATGTTTACAGCGTATATTGGTCTGCTGATTTGCCTGCGTACTCCTGTAACCGATTTTTGCGATCGGGTGGATCGATGCCCACCCTACTTTCATAACGAAAAATATTTTCACCAAACGTCTATTTACCAGATATGCGCACGAAAGGTAAAAGGTCTTTTAAAATTTCCTCGGAGTAATGTTCTTGTGGATAATGTCCGACGTTTTGGAGTTGGACAAGTTCTGTCTGTGGGGCGAATTTGACAAGGTTTTGCGCCATACTCAAGGATAACCAAGGGTCATTCATACCCCAAACAATCAGAGTTGGCTTTTGCCATTGTTGAAAGCCAGATTCTATTTCCACCATTGACTGTTGCAATTGGAGATTGCGTACCGTAGCCAGCAGCGATCGCCCAGCTTTAGAACTTTTGAGGAAAGGCTTGCGATATACATCTAAATCTGCGTCTGAAATTTGATAACGGCTACCACCCTCTAGCGCACGATCGACTAACAAGGGGTCTTGCGTCATCATCTCACCTGCCATCGGCAATCCCCATTGTTGCATCTTCCAAGGTAACTTTGCTACCGTTGAAATTGGGGTATTGAGTATGGTTAAACTTTCAATTCGATCTGCATGACGTAAGGCATATTGCAAACCAATAGATCCCAAAAAGCCTTGAACGACTAGGGAAAAGCGATTCAGTTCTAGCACTTGGAACAAATCGGCTAAAGCTGTAATAAAAGCATCGGGTGTGTAAGCAAACTCTCGTCGTTCTGGTTTTCCCGACAAGCCAAAGCCGATCAAATCTGGCGCGATCGCTCTTGTACCTTGTCTCGCTAAAGCAGGCATAATATGCCGCCAGCTGTAACTATGGGAAGGTAAACCATGCAACAACACTACAGGCAGTAAATCGCTTCTACCTGGGGATATAGATTCCCGATAAAACCATTCCAGCGATCCGACTTTTATCTTATTTTCTGTAATTGACACGCTTTTTTCCGATCTAAAAATTAATTCAAAATTTGCCTTCCCTAGCTGGAGCCTGGTAACAAGGCAACTAATCCCAATCTACAATAAATCCAAAATCTAAAATCTAAAATCTAAAATCATCTGGCGAATAACTTGAGCCGTTGCAGGTGCTAATAACACCCCATTGCGATAGTGTCCTGTAGCTAAGAGGATGTTACTAAACCCTGGCAAATGACCGATTACAGGTGCTGGGCGAACCTTCAGGACGAGGACGTAAACCCGACCAAGTTCTGACGATAGTTGAGTCAGCCAAAGCGGGACAAAATGCGATCGCCTGCTGCATCACTTCATCCAGCCTTGCTGCTTCCGCCACAATCTCCCCTTTATCTGTAGAAAATTCCACCGTAGCCCCAATCCAATATTCTGTTGCTTGTGCGCCCCCACCACAAGGCACGATATGCACGTCATCACCTGTAATTACAGGTTGAAAATCTGGATTCCCCAAAGGATGTTTCAGCTTTACCTGGATAGCTTGACCTAATACGGGTCTAATATCAACCATCCGCCCCAACTCGAACTGAGTTGAATTCTCACGTGAGGAAGGATGGAAAGAGGGGGAAACAAGGAGAGAGGGGGATTCCGGAATAATTTTCTCCCCAAGTTCTGCCTTCCCTGCAAGCGGATGTAGAGATTCTAATGAACCAAGACCAGCTGATACTATTAACCAATCGACATCTTGTATTAGTGGCGATTCCTCAACCCCAACCGCTTTTGTCTTGATTTGTCGTACCCTAGGCTGATGCTGTGTGGTGGTAGCCAGATCGTATTCTTCGACAGTAACGCCAAAATGGAAAGTAACGCCGTTGCGTTTGGCAGCTTCTACTAAAGCCAAAGTCAAACTTAGTGGATCGACTTGTCGATCTTGGGGAGAGTAGACAGCAGCACTCAGGCGGCGATCGCCAAACGTTCCGCCTTGGGCATCGCAGTTGATTTGAGGACATCTAGACTTGACTTTTGCCGCATCCCAAATTTCTAACTGCCATCCATCTGAGGTACGAACTTTTACTAGCGACTCCCAACGAGCTAAATCCTCTTCGGCAAAACAAAGCATCAAAATCCCCTGTCGGTTGAAGGGGATCTGATGCTTTGTAATTACCTCTAGTTCTGGAATCAGCGTTTCATAGCGTTGGATGCTAGCTTTGCGCATCTGCCACGCCTTGCCCTTGATTTTGTGGCTGATAACGCCCATCAACACACCCAGCGCCGCACCAGTTGCAGCCGTTGCTGGTTGTTGTTTGTCGAGGACAGAGATCTTTAGCCCTGGAACTCGACTGAGTTCATAGGCGATCGTCGCCCCAACAACACCGCATCCAATAACTACTACGTGACTCATTTGAAGAAATGATGAATTATGAATTATGAATTATGAATTATGAATTAGGGAATCTCCAACTATTCAGCATTCATCATTTATCATTCATCATTTCATTCATCCTTGTGAACTGCTTGCTTGCGGAACGAATTGCAAGAAGGCATCGATATCTGATAATGCTTCCTGGTAGTTTTGGGTAGCTTTTTTAACATCGCCTTGTTCGGCAGCTTGGTAGATTTTGACTAGATCGTCAAAAAAAGCTCGCGTTGCCTTTTGTGCGCCCTCTCGATCTTTGGGTTGGAAGTTGCGAGATAAATAGTTCATTTTCAGCCGCAGTTCCGCCATTGGCCCGTGAATAAAATCACTCACATCGATCCAATCGCGTCGTTGGATCGCGCGGGGAATTTCAGGCAGGCGATCGCGCAATTTCAAAATGTCGGGAACGGACTGCTGAATCTGCTCTACTTGATCTGCTGTGTAAGTTTGGGGTACAGATGCGGTAGTAGGACTGCCACAACTAACCAGAAAAGTTGCCACAATTACCAAAATGAATGACAAAATCGAGCGATATAACACCATAGATTGAATTGCTTTCATCTCCTGATAAACAGTGTCATTTTAGATCGCTGGTGGGAAGAAATACTCCTTGCTATGGGCAAGAATTTATATACAAGACACTTCCATACTTAAGTTATTGCATAAACTTCCCCAATCTCAATTGCTAAAACAAAAAGGTCTTGCTAAGCTGAAATACCTAAATGCCGTATGCTTTCTGACAATCTTTCTGCGATCGCATCTCAACTCTTACCCCGCGCACTACAGGAGTGATTCGCGTGAACGCATCTGAACAGGCAATTAATCTTGAACTCACCAGTAAGATTGCTACGGCGGTAAATCTGTTTAAATCAGAATTTCCCCAAGTCAAAGCCGACTTAAAACCTTGGCACAACGATCCGGAAACCAGGGAGTTAGTAGATCCAGATTCGATTGACATCGGGTTTCACTTCCCAGGCAGAAGCAAATCATTTCAAAGCCGCAGCATCTTGATCCAAATCAGATTTCATCAAGACTCCTTAAACAACGTTAGGCGCTGTATAGGTGTAGAGGCAGCCGGATTCGATCATCGTGGCAAACAATGGCGACTCTCTACTGTCGATAACTGGCGATGCGAAGGAGAAACTGAACCACAACCCGAAGCCAGTGAAAAGTTAAAACACTTTTGCCGCCAGATCCTCGAATTGTTCAATCAATACGAGAAAGGAGAAGGCTGAAGCGCGATCGTACAGGAAAGACGCGATGTATCGCGTCTCTACTAACTTCATACTTCACACTTTATACTTTTCCTAGCCCTTAGTTTCGCAGCCACAATCAATCGAGTAAGCTGTTTTGTAGGTATTTTGGCGTTTACCAAACAAGGCGTAACGGTTGTCACGAATTTGCTCGTAAGTGCGATCGCCCACCCATTTTACTCCAGGGAGCGATCGGTAAGCAGTCACGAATACCTCTCCCAATGGCAACAACCGCCCAATCTCTTCCGCCGCTGCGCTGCCTTGCCAACGCTGCTCTGGTGCATTGCCATCAATTAAAATCATTCCCAATTCACAATCAGTAGGTGTAATTCCCCACTGCTGGAGTGCGGCTTCATCTTGCATTGCCATGTAGCGAAACTTCTCTCCCCGATCTAAATTCTCCAGTAACTGCACTAAGGTGGTACAAAGATTGCAATTGCCATCAAAAACAACGTAATAAGTCATTGAAATAACAGATTTTTAGTAATGTTTGTGGTTAGTAAATATGGCGTTTCGATTGTAGACGCTTCGCGATCGCAGGGGAAAAACAGTCAACTGTCAACCAATACCAGTTTCTCACGCCACAAATGAGATGCCTATATTTCTAAAGTTAACTAGATTCTCAGAACTGGATAATCTGGATGAGCGGGATTCGGGATTAAATGCTGATTCTTACAATCTACAAGTAAATCTAATGTCTCCAACACTGTCTGACCAATCAATACTTCATCACCAGTAACCAGCGCAGCTTCGATAGTCTCACGACCTTCTAATTCTATAATCACAGGTTCAGTCAACCCCACTGCTGACTCTCTACCATCAGCATATTTAGCTATCTGTTGACCTCGAATTTTTAAACCCAGCTGCTGTACTATAGCCATAGGCAATACAGTACGTACCGCCCCAGTATCTACAAGTGCTTGTGTTTCATACACTCGTAGTTGATTTGGGTTAAGCAGTCCTCGACTGACTAAACCTTCATCAATCGCATTCGTTAGCTTGACCTGGACTCTAACTTCTCCCATGCTTTCACTAACTGCATGAATAGAACGATTAAAATTTACCATTACCTGAATCTTCTGCAATCGATTTACTTTACTTGCCTTTAAAAGCGGGCGAAAAAACTGACAATATAATTCTCATCATATTAATTGTACAATTCTGCTGAGGGATACGCGATCGCGCTTTGAGGACGTGCAGGCAGCCAGAGACTGGTTACAACAACATCTCTTTACCTGATAGAAACTATCCAGATTATTACCATGCTGGAAAAAATATCTTTGTTCAAAGAATTAACCGAGGAACAATTACAGTGCCTTCCTGGGGGTACGGAAATTTGGTTGAATTCAGGAGAGATACTGTTTAAACAAGGAGACGAGGCAGAATACTTTTATCTAGTATTTGAAGGAGCAGTCCAAATCGCCAGGGAGGTGGGCAAGCAGAAAATTATCTTAGATACCTACGACACTGGAATGTTCTTTGGGGAAGTGCCTCTGCTTGCTGGTACGCCTCATCTTGCCAGCGGTCAAGCGGTGCAAAAAACTCATATTTGTTGCCTCAAAGAAGATGAGTTCTGGCAGATGCTGACAATTTGCCCGTCAATCCGCAAAGTTGTTCTCGGCTATATGGCAACGCGGATGCAAGAGTTGCAGGTGTTATCTCAACAACGGGAGAAGCTAGTTTCCTTGGGAACCCTAGCTGCTGGTCTTGCCCACGAGTTGAATAACCCAGCCGCTGCTGCTTGTCGAGCTACCGGACAGTTGCGTGAACCCATGAACGGCTTGCAAGCCCTGGCACTGAAATCAATTGAGCAAAACCTGACACCAGCTCAATTACAATGGCTTTTAGATTTAAAACGCGATGCCGTCGAACACGCTGCTACAAATAGTTGTGGCGATCCTTTGGCGCAAAGCGAGCGAGAAGATGAACTAACAGACTGGCTAGAAGAACATGGTGTTGCTGATGGCTGGAAATTTGCTTTTACCCTGGCTACTGCTGGAATTGATACGCAACAGTTAGACGCGCTCGCACGAAGCGCAAGTGAAGATGCGATCGCCAATGTTGTGACTTGGCTGGAGTCCACGCTGGCTATAACAAGTTTGCTAAACGATCTAGAGCAAAGTACTGTTCGTGTCTCTAAGCTAGTCAAGGCAGTTAAAGGCTACTCTTACATGGATCGCGCTCCTTTGCAAGACGTGGATGTGCATGAAGATTTGGACAACACGCTGACGATTCTGGGACACAAACTCAAACAGCATAATATTGTCGTGCAACGCGAGTACTATCGCACTCTACCTCGCATTCAAGCTTATGGCAGCGAACTGAATCAAGTATGGACAAATCTAATTGATAACGCCATTGATGCGTTGGGCAATAAGGGTACTATTTGGGTGCGGACATTCAAAAATCAAGATTACCTGATGGTAGAGATCGCGGATAACGGATCTGGGATTCCCCCTGAGATTCAGCCCCGGATCTTTGAACCATTTTTCACCACCAAGGGAGTTGGTCAAGGAACGGGATTAGGTCTGGAAATTGCTCATCGCATTGTAGTAATTAAGCATCAAGGAGATATTCGTTTCTCTTCCCAACCAGGCGATACACGCTTTCAGGTGTGTTTGCCGATCATGTCGAAATAAATACTCTTCCCTCAAAACAATGATATGATAAGAGATTGGTGGCAACCGCCTCAGCTACGTATTGGTGAAGATAGCGTTGCAGAACGACGCGCAACATGGCTGGAACTCTTTTTCGATCTGGTTTTTGTAGTAGCGATCGCCCAACTTGCCCACAAGCTCAACGAGGATATCTCTCTGTCCGGCTTTTTTGGCTTTGTGGCGCTGTTTATCCCAGTTTGGTGGTCGTGGGTTGGCGCTGCCTTCTATGCTAATCGATTTGATACCGACGACCTAGGGCATAGGTTATTGACGGCTGTGCAGATGCTTGCAGTCGCGGCATTGGCAGTAAATATACATCACGGTTTGGGCGATAGTTCAGCGGGTTTCGCACTTTCCTATGCTGCGGTGCGCTTTGTGCTGGTGGTGGAATATCTCCGGGCTGGAAAACACGCGGTTGCAGCGCGAACGCTCACACGCAGATACGCGCGAGGTTTTGGGATTGCCGCCACAATTTGGTTACTTTCAGCATTTATACCCGTTTCATTTCGGTTTATTCTTTGGGCTGTGGGGCTAGTAATAGACTTTGGCACACCGATATTTGCCGGACGGTTACACGCCCAACTTGCCCCCCATTCTTCCCACTTGCCAGAACGGTTCGGGTTGTTCACTCTGATTGTCTTGGGCGAATCAATTGTGGCGGTAGTAAATGGAGTTGCCGAGCAACATTGGAACCTACAAAGTGCTGTAGCGGCTGCTTTCAGTTTCAGCATTGCTTTTAGCTTGTGGTGGCTTTACTTTGATAACCTGGATGCTTCTGCAATTAAAGCGGCTTCGGCATCTGGTCGCACCGATATCTACCAGTTTTGGCTCTATGCCCATCTACCGCTCGTCATTGGTCTTACTGCTACTGGCGTTGGCATCGAACACATTGTTCTGAGTAAGCCTGGTATGCTACTATCGCCAGCAGATCTGTGGCTGATTTGCGGTGCAGTTGCATTGTGCTTTCTTGCATTAGGAGGGATTCACCAAACCACTGTAGCAGCTGGTACACAAAAGTGCAGCCAACGTCAAGTCAATTACAGAATTGCAACGGCGGCTATCGCTACTGTCATTGCTTTAATGGGCATGAGTCTATTACCTGTAATATTAATCACTCTAGTAGCTGCGGTCTGTGCTATCCAAGTTGTACTCGATCTATATGGGAAAAACCAATCCCAAGCCTAGCCAAAGCCAGATTTGTAGAGCCGAAATAGCGTTTAGTTACGCCTGAAACAGGTGAAGTTAGCAAAACAATTGGGGCAGAAATATCAAACTTCGCTCTAGCACAACAGGTCATTTTTCTTTAATGGCTTTTGAACTACCAGCATCTCAGAAAAGGAGTTGGCTTGGCGCATGGGTAAACCTGTAATCTTGACAGTTGACGACGATCCAGAAGTTTTGCAAGCAGTAGCACGGGATTTGCGCCGGGAATATGGCGATCGCTTTCGCGTCATCCGTGCCGAGTCAGGGACGATTGCAATGGAAGCATTACAACAATTGAAACTTCGCAACGACCCAGTGGCGCTGTTTTTAGTAGATCAGCGAATGCCGCAAATGTCAGGCGTAGAATTCCTCGAACAAGCTTTGCAACTGTTCCCAGACACAAAACGGGCGCTGCTGACGGCATATGCAGACACCGATGCGGCGATCCGCGCCATTAATACGACGCAGATCGATTACTACTTAATGAAGCCTTGGGACCCGCCAGAAGAAAGGTTATATCCTGTACTCGACGATCTGCTCGATGACTGGCTGGTGAAATTCCGCCCACCATTTGAAGGTATTCGGGTGATTGGTAATCGCTGGTCGCCCCATTCCCATCACACTAAAGACTTTTTGGCGCGAAATCAAGTGCCTTATCAGTGGTTGGATATCGAGTTATCAGAAGAAGCACAACAATTAGTTACATACGCTAACTGCGATCGCTTAAGCTTACCCTTGGTTCTCTTGCCCGACGGTTCGAGTCTGCTTCAACCCACAAATATCCAAGTTGCTGAAAAGATTGGACTCAGGACGCAGGCTGATAAGCCATTTTATGACTTGATTATTGTTGGTGGTGGTCCAGCAGGTTTGGCAGCTGCGGTCTATGGAGCTTCTGAGGGGCTAAGTACGGTGATGATTGAACGAGAAGCCCCAGGCGGACAGGCGGGGACAAGCTCTCGGATTGAGAATTATCTGGGCTTTCCAGTTGGCTTAAGCGGCAGCGATTTAGCTAGACGTGCTGTGGATCAGGCTAGACGTTTTGGGGTTGAAATTCTTACACCACAAGAAGTTTCAGGCATTCGCGTGGAAGATCCATATCGTTTTATCCAACTGGTAAGCGGAACAGAAATTAGTTGTCACGCAATGATCCTGGGGCTTGGGGTATCATGGCGGCGGTTGAATGTGCCAGGACTAGATCGCTTGACTGGGGCGGGTGTCTACTACGGTGCAGCGCAAACTGAAGCCCTATCTTGTAAAGATGAGGATGTTTATATAGTTGGTGGAGCAAACTCAGCCGGACAAGCGGCGATGTATTTTTCTAAGTACGCCAGTCACGTCACAATGTTGGTACGCGGCGAGTCGCTGACTAAGAGTATGTCACAGTATCTAATCGATCAAATTGCCGCTACACCAAACATTACAGTTCAGGCGCATTCTAGTGTGGTTGAGGCAAAGGGCGAGACAAGTTTGGAGGCGATCGCAATTCAAAATACCATTACTGGCGAAACCCAAATTGTTCCTGCTACTTCCCTATTTATATTCATTGGCGCAGTTCCGCGCACTGAATGGTTAGATGGTGTGGTGGCGCGCGACGATCGCGGTTTTATCTTAACAGGGCCGGATCTCAAACACGACGGACATCGCCCCAAGGGATGGACATTAGATCGCGATCCCTTTTTATTAGAAACGAATATTCCTGGTGTTTTTGCTGTCGGTGACGTGCGTCATGGTTCGGTGAAGCGTGTTGCTTCTGGAGTAGGGGAAGGTTCAATTTGCGTTCAATTCGTTCACCAATATTTGAGTAAAGTTTTGTAAGCATGAATTGAATGCGCGATCGCTCTTTTAAAAATCTTCCTCTAGCTCGATGCTCGGTTCGCCAGGATAGAAGCGATCGTCCATAATTTCCTCAAAGGTATAAGGACAATCTTGTGGAAACGTTTTGTAGGGCAAATCAGTTTCTCCTACTGCCAAATCCCTGCCATTTTGATAAGCTTCGTGTAAAGCCTCTTGTATGTATGGTTTTAGACTAGGATTATCTTGCAGCAGGCTTATAGTATTGCGCCTCTGTACTCGAATCGTTGTCAGCCAACTACGACTGCGCCGTTGTGGTTGATACTCCCACTTAAGCAGATGTGCGATTAAAATGCTCAGACGATTCCTGAGTTCCTGACGCTGTTGTTTACCCAACGATTCAATCTCCTCAATCACGTTGGGTAAGTCCAACTGGCTCCACTGATGGTGGCGCAGTAATTGGGCTTGTTCTTGCGTCCAAGCGTAGAAGTCCTTATCATAGAGACTAGGCATTATTTGATTGCCAGTTTTCTCCAGGGTTTTTCTATTTTAATTTAACGGGACTGGCGCGGCTCGAACGCGCGACCTAGCGCTTAGGAGGCGCTCGCTCTATCCAACTGAGCTACAGCCCCAACTCTATGGAGATCATAGCAGTTGAACGCACCTAACCATAGATTGTGATGTTTTGATTCTTTTAAAAATTTTCACCCCTCTGGCTTTTTCTCAGCCCCTAGCAAGAGCGCCTCTCTTTCGACAGCCAAGCTTCATCCCAAGGACTCCCGCCCACTTCTAAGCCACACACAGAACTAGTTGCTTCTAAAATCGGCTTTGATTCTCCCACGACAATCAGAGTGAACAACCCGAA
>Ga0181466_1000401_pt2 | contig 13346 bp, 5 predicted proteins | sample InSIn4gowninarea_FD_119078 | JGI IMG/M metagenome (GOLD analysis project Ga0181466, IMG submission 119078) | Clean room microbial communities from NASA Spacecraft Assembly Facility at Jet Propulsion Laboratory, Pasadena, California, USA -... ... | reverse complement strand
CAGGGTGTCTACTGAGTTTCAGAAAGTCAATTTCTTGACTTTTTCGTGACTTTTTGGGGACTTTATCGCAAAATTTCGTGACCCTTTGAAAAACCATTTATAAAAGTGCTTTTTTATTTTGAATTACAATCAAAATATGTTTAAAGCAAAGTATTCTAATAAATAACTATCAAATAGAAGTTTTCTAAATAAAATTATTAAAATTTTGATACATTGTAAATCAGATTACAAAGAATTAAGATTGGTAATGAAATTTTATCTACTTACTATAAGTTTACTCAATTTGTAATAAAACATTAATAAATTTTGTAAATGTAATAATAAAACCTACATTGTAATGCAAATTATACACAGCAAACACCTAAAACAAAGACTAAGTAAAATAAAACAAATAATTGGAAAAAACACTCCAGTTTCTCCTTCATTTTTCGACCTCTTTGTAATTAAATGCATTTAATTTTTTTCTATCAATTGTATTTAGCCCTCCAATTGCTTTATTTCATCATCTGCTTGCTGCATGATTTCCAATTTCCGCTTTTTCATTTTTTTAAAGTTCCGTTTCAGCAGTTTTCTTTTCAGACTCTTCAGAAATTTGCATTATATGCTTCTGCTGAAGTGCTTCATTTCTCTTACTTGAAGCACTGAGCACAGCTAAAAATCATTCATTTAATGATAGAACACATTCCACATCACCATAATGCAGAATAGCAGAATGTACTGCCCACTGAGCTATCAAAAAACTTTCTTCTAGATTTTCAACAATGCACTTTTTTATTGATAGAGAAACTTCAGTGGATCCTTTTCATTAACATTACAAAAACTTCCATTAAAAATTTATCCAATCTGTCTTTTTGCATATTGTATAAACCAAGCTTTGTTTTGACACCAGGATCTGAGTATAACTTTAAATATGTGCTCTTAGCAGAATCTGCCTGAATTGGTGTTAGATGCTTTTTTTTTTTTTTCCAACAAATTCTTTCAATGCAGTAGACACTTGTTTGGATTTTACCAAATCAGAAGACAGCTTCACTTTAGGAGACAAACGTGAAAGTCTCTTCACCAGTCTTTTGGACAGGGGAGATTTGATTTTTAACTGTTCTAGAATATTAATAGAAAAGCTTCTACACTTCCAGTGAAACACTATTTTGTCACATTCAGACACATTCGAGAAAGCAGAGGCGGCACCAAATCCAATTTCGATTTTTTTAAGCGATAAATAATTATCTTTGTTGTTGATATCAATTGCCTTAATATCAAGGAGATTTTTTTGCCAAGATGATATCCTTTTTCAGGAAAAGAGAAGCTAAACGTTTAAACAATAAAGTTAGTTCTTCAAACAAGTGTGGCAGTAAAGGTTTATCTGCTTGGAAGAAAGTTAAAAATGCTTTCAAGTCTGTGGTAACTGATTGTAAAAAGTACAGTTTTGCAAGAAGAAGGTCGTCTTTGATAAATTTAGACACAGTCTCATACATTAAAAAAAGGTGAACCTATATAAAATCAAAATTTCTTTCTTTTCAAATTTGCTTTTCCTTTGTAAAAATCATCATGACGGTAATACACGGATGCTGTAATAGAAATGAAAACGAATAATGTAATAGAAGTACGGCGTAAGCGCGTCGCGATGTCTCGGAGCCGTAGCCATAAGGATTGCGTGACGGTCTCGTCCGGCGGCCTTCTAATGATGTTCTTGTCAGGAAGATCGATATCGGCGCATGGTTAATTGATCTAGTTGTTAAAAGCATTTTCGATTTAAAGTTAACTTATAGATTTTGAAGTGTGAAAGCTTCCTACTAAGAGCTTCACTATTTACTTTGAAAAATGATAAAATCCGAGAGATTCTAATCAAAAACCAGAAGTTCTTGAGAAATTACCGATTTTCCGACAGAGTCTCTCGGAAAGACTTGGCTACTGTGGCAACGGTTTCTCGAAAGTGCATCCCGCAAATCAGAAAAAAAAATCGATTTTTTTTTTCTTTTTCCTCGGGATAAAATTTACGCGCCCCAAGGGAACGCGTAAAAGATTTTTTTTACGTCCCGTCTCCGATTTTTTGCATATTTGACGCGCTATAGCGCGTCTGCAACATAATCACAGCTGAGCTGTGAATTCAAGGGTCGAGGGGGTGGCATATTGTATGGGCTACGTAGCGTGAAGTAAACTCAACTAGTGCTGGACCATTTAGCGATATTTTCCCCCCTCCATACACAAAACGCAGTTAGCATTCCGGAATAAAATTTCGAAAATCCCAGACTGAATTAGACGTGACAAATTTTCGTGACCTTTCTTCTGATTTCGTGACTTTTTCGTGACTTTCGTGACCGATTTCCAATTTCGTTACTTTTTCGGGACTTTCGTGACTTCCGTGACCTGTAGACACCCTGCATAAAATCCAAGAATTTCCAGGGCCCTTAAATTTAAAAATTGAAATCCAGGAGTTTTCTAGTAGGCATATGAACTTTGCAAGAAGGAATTGTAAAAAAATATTTCTTAGAATGGAACTATATTGTAATATCGAATTTTGTTCGTAAATCTACTGTCGATTCAAATGGCAAATGATGATGCATTGTAATCAAAAATACAAGATGAAAATAAATGCAATTTTAACATTTTAAGGTTTTAATTTGAAAGGAATGAACACAATCTTACTCTTTCTACACATTTTCTCTTAAGCTGAGCTTTTCTCATTTACAACATTTAGTTAGAACTGAGTACGCCAATAATTGCATCTAGCGTACAATTCTAAATACATATTTTTAAAATTTACATGCACTGAGTGATTCTACTTGTTATTTTAAATTAAGACAATATGTTGCACATAACCTAAATTTTGAATAATTTTTCTTACGATTACAATACATGTAGTTGTTAAACCTATATCCTTTATGTGATTTTTCCACTCAGAATTACTCTGATTTATATTAATTCTGAGCTGATCAGCATAACTACAAATTATCATCTGACATTCAGGTCTTGTCTTTAACAAATTTTAAACATTGTAACACAAAAGTAAAAGCAAACCGAATTTTAGTCGAAATTAACTGAAAAACATTTTATTGCATTTTCATGTTTGTTTTTCCTTTAATTACAAACTCTTTCACCTCGAGATTCAAGCAAAGTTTTATGCTTACAAATTATCATCTGACATACAAACATTTATGTTCATTTAAGTCCTTTTATTTGAATTATGAGAACATATATAAATAATAAAAATGCCCAAGTTTCATTTTTCCCCCCACCAATCATTCAAGTAATTTCAATTGGATTCTTAGACTTTTAACATCTCCAGAACCAGAAGCCAGATCAATTTCAAACCTGGACAGAAATGTTCCCCTTGTTTTGAAACTTAAATTAGCCAATTTTCCTTGCAGTCGGACAGCTGGTTTATGAATGCATGTAGGACAAACAAATATACATTAGTTTATGAGTATATGAAATCCAAAACGATTATTATGGTTTATTAATATCTACCATTCTTTCCTGCTATTTTACTAAACAGATATTATTTGTAGTCTAATTCAAGAGGGTTGGGACAAAACTTTGATTGTTCTGGTCTTTCTGAAGCAGACATAACTCCTTTCTTGTTAGATACACAAATTTTCTGACAACTGTCTTTCTTTTCTGGTTTGGCATTTTAATAGGTTTAGATATTTTTCTCATGCAATATACCTGAGAAACTACATTATCTTTATTATATGCAATTCAAGTTTCAACAAATTTTGGTTTTTATACAAGTTTATCAGTTTTATGCATATTTCTTCCAGATCCTGAAAGTACAGAATTATACTAAAATTTACACCCTATTCCAATAAGAATCTTGAGGATTCTTACACATTGAATTGTATAATCTTACACTACTATTACTCATCATTATCTCTTAAATAAATGAATTCAAAAAACAAACATAACAGGAATTTGCACATACAAAAACAAATTGATAAATTATTTACCATCCTCTATATTCAGCATAATCATCCAAACTGATGCCACTATGTCCGATTGTTTGGTATAAAGGTTGTGACTGGGAAGGAGAACGGCGATTGCCTACAATAATAAATAAAAATCTTTTTAGTATTTAAAAAGCATAATCCATACATAAGACAATTTTAAACCATCAAACTACTAATACTCAAATTAATAATAAAAAGGTGACAATATATTTTCTCACCAAATGAGCAGAATGGAGTTTCTTTTTTAGAAAATTGGGATAGCATTAATGATAATATTTATGTAGACACAAAACCTAATAATAAATAAAACACAGGCCTTAAGCAGGGTTGGCAAGATTTTGATGCATCATGGTTTTAACCAAGGTTTTTATTGACATGTTAAAAATTCAAATCTTTGGTAACACTGCATTTTCATTTTATTTCAGTTAATTATAATTTAAATAAATAGTACATCTTAAGACTTTAAGTTTGAAAAAAAATTATTAAAGATATTTAACTAAAAATAACTTACGATTAATGTAGAAAATAACTTAATTAGAAAATTTATATTTTCCCAATTTTATTACTTTTAAGAACTTTATATATTTTAAATAAAATAAATATTATATTTATATAATTCTGCACATTTATAAGTTTTATAAATGTGCAGAATATTTTGATGATACATGTTTCATTATTAATTTTGAATACCATAAAACATTTTGTGCATTACATGAAAAATTCTGATTAGATTACTTTCATTAACATCTAAAGGCTACAAGAAGTTATCCAGCATCAAAATTATTTTGTAAAATCTTTGCTGTAGGAGAAAAAACACAAAAGTAACGAACTTGAAAAACTGAAAACAATCTAATCTTATATATTTTGAATACAATTTTCATATACAAATGAGACATATAAAACAATGAGACAATTTCTCAAACTATCTGAGAAATCCTTTTTGAGCTTTCTTAGGATACATTTAAAATTTTTTACTTCAGTAATTTTGTTCAAGAGAACCTGTCACTGGGATAAAGGAAGAAAGAATGACTTTTATACCTTTACCCCAATGACAGGTTCTCTTGAACTGAACTATGACTAAGTAATCTAGAGTTCTTGTGAAAATAAACCATTTTATGTCTTGCAGTAACAGCTACTTTGTGATTCTTCAGTGTGTGTGTGGTCTTTATAGAATATTAATTAACTCAAAAAATTAACTCAATTTTAACTAGAACATTAAAGTAAATCAAAAATGCAATAAAAAAATCTTTAAAGGATCAAATATCAAAACTAGTTAAAAATACAAAAAATAAATTTTACTACTACTTGTAATACTAATAAATATCTAGATTTATAAGACCTGACAAAACAAGAGACATGGAATGAAAGTAAATCATATCTTTATATAATATATCAATTGAATACAGTTCCTTTAAATGCATGAAAATAGATTTTGTTACACAATAGCTTATGGTAAATATAAAAAAGTTAAATCCTTACTCAAGTACATAGTGCTGTGACCCAAAATGTCTAACACTCTCTCCATGGCTAGAGCAAATGTTTCTGCATCACCACGACTAGCAAAATTCAAGCCGTGAATTTGACTATTGTCACGCCATTGATGGAATGTAGGAGTGGCTTGGAAATATTTTAAGCCTTTTAAAATGGAACAGTTTATAACAACCTGAAAAGTTATATGACATATGAAATGGAATGCATACAAAGTGACTGCCTAAAATACAGTACAATATAATATATGTGCATATAAAATTACGATAGGCTTTTAAAAATTTTTTTAAAATATTGTTTATGGAAAATTTATAAAACAAGAAATTTTAGACACTTTATTTGGTATATACAACTTGTAAAACCTATAAAAACATTCCTTACTTCATGGTCCTGGACTTTTCGACCAACCACTCGGAATGTATTATTTTCTGTATGATGATAAATATGAACTTTGGAGATGCCGCTAGAAGACCCACTGGGGACCCATTTCTTTAAATTAGAGTCATAAACAAGCACAGAGGCTCGTGCAGATGCTACAGATTGCTCACTGAAAATAAGAAGGATAGCTAATAAATAAATGGTGGATGAAAACAAGGTTAAAGACAAATAAGAAATATATATGATACTCAAGTATTTGCCATCTGATGTTTCACAATGACAGTAACCAAACTGTAATTAGCAGCATGAACAGCCAAGATAAATAATAACATTCAACGTTATTTATTTTTTTATTTTACAGACAATTTAAGATGCAATGATGTAAAAAGCAAAAACATATTACATATGAAAATTTGTGAAGAAAATGACAAAAAGTAAATAAAAAATATTTCCAGTAGATATTTAAGTCACTTCACAACTACTATTACCTCCATATAGTTAAAGGCAACTGCAGAATATTCAATTAGTAAATTACTAATATATGTGCTTTAGCAGCAGCTTACTCACAGATGTTTGATATTTTCTTCTTATAGCAAAATAAATAATCATACACTTCTTGAAAGAAAATATCACTAAGGCAAAAGAAAAGAATGTGAAGTTAGCTGCAGCAACAAACAGCGACAATGAATATAGCTTACAGGCATCAATGTGGCTTTTATTAAAAATATAGCAGAAATAAAAGAAAAGTGAAATACTATACAAAAATTACAGGAAATTATAACATTATATATAGGTATAAGCTGATTATATACACATTAAAAACAATAATTTTATAATCAAACATGCCCGATTTATTTATAGACCTGCTTGGTGCATTTTTTTAAAAAGTCGTCAAAATTGGCACGTTTTGGCAGAGTTTTTCGTAGAATGCAACGTCACGGAGTAATTTAAATTCGGTATATATCATGCATTGAAACGCCATCGCCAAAAGTTGCCAAATCAAGCAGGTCCATAAAGTGCATTTGAATCTTACTTTTTCATACTATTAGAAATATCTAGTATCATTTATACTTAAATATTATAATAAATATAAAACAGAGCAAGCTTGGCTAAATTACAATTCAAGCATCACCACACTACTTTTTTAATCTGCTAACAGGAAAGTAGAAATTAGAAAAGAAATTAAAAAAAAAAAACTTAGTTACATGGTATTAGAGACAGAGATAGATGATGTTACTATATTGTTTCTAATATATCTAATATAACTCCTTAAAACTGGATCAAATAGATAAATTACATGTTATGATGCTTATAAACATCTATTAACTTGTACCTAAGCCATCCAATCAGCAGAAAGGTTACGGAAGTTATCTACCACACATCAAAGAGACTAGGTTCAAATCCCAAGCAAGGCACATGGGCCGCTCTTAGACCTTTTAATGAGAATTTTTTTCTTTTCTGTGCTGTGTATTGACTTACAAATCATTCATGTATATGATAAACTTACTAAAATGTGTCAGAAACAAATATGGATTGAAATGAAATATAATAGTATAAATATAGAGAATGAGACTAAGCCTCCATACAGAGAAAAAAATTAAATTTATTCAATAATAAATAAATCAAACATTTTTAATTACGAGTTCAATCAAAATACAACCGCCCCCCTTTTATAATTCACAAACATATTACAATTAGTAAATAACTAAATGAAAATATCAAATATTATTTTATATGATTACAGGTAGAATTTCTAAATATTTCAGCATATTTATTTCATGTGTAAGTTTTTATACATTAAAATTTACTTACTTCATTTTTCTGAAATCACTAAGTGTACTTTTAAAAGTATGTCACACAAATTATAAATACAAGGCTAAAAAATATTTTTTTTTATTTCAAAGTAAAAATGTGTAGATTCATTCACCGTACTTGACATCGTGCAAGAAATGGAAACCAGCTAAACAGTTTTTTTTCCATTTCCAGAAAACAGAGCACCAAGCAAAACCCATAACAACCCTCTCCCTACTTCAACTTTAATATTACGTGTGGAGTTGCGTTGTAAATTTCCTGTAGTAGTTTTAATTTCCGCATTTTTTTTTCAAGACGTACTTTTAAAGGTACCCTGCCTCCTATTTTTCTGAGGCATTTAATTATATCTGAAAATAAATAACGAACTGAGTATCCTATACATGCTCTAAGTAATAAAACATCGTTGTAGCTACGAACCACATGTAGGATTATATTCTATTAAAAATGCAAAATTGTAGTCCAACAGAAATATACCTAAATTAGGTTAGCACTATAGAGAAAAAGTGATAGGAGAGGATACAAGATAACATTTATCATCTAAAATTTATAAAGGTAGAGAACTCTAATAGAGGTTTAATGGCGTTAACTTGGTTTTGACAAGTTTTGACTTGGCGTAAACAACTTTTAGACTTGTCAACGAGTTTGTCAACAAGTTTTGACTTGGCGTAAACAACTTTTAGACTTGTCAACGACATAGTTCTATTTTGACAGGATTGTCATGACGGTTTGCAACTTTGTAACAAGGTGAAAAGGTCCCCGAGAAGGTTATTTATAGGCGTGCATTTTATGCTTGCATAAACGTTGATTTGAAAGATTGCAAATATCCTGAGTTCCGATAAACTTATATGCCTGCAAACACCCAGGTTTATTGCGTGCATTTTTTCTTTCAACTTGCATGTTAATTTTTTTCGGAAAAGATATAATCAAATCCATTTATGTCGAATATCAAGAGCCGACTGGCATTGTTTAATATATCCAATATTTGATGTTATATAATATGATGCAATCAAATAATCTATATCTAGGCCGGATAAAACATATGAGGGGCAGTCAAAACGTTCCTGGAAGAATTTCGTTGTAGCTCTTTATCACCATTCAGGTACATTTTTAGTTAATCGCCTTCAAGCAGGCTCTTCCAGAATTCAAAACACATACCCTTGTTCCACCGCTCCTGCCATTGTTGGTACGGTGTTTGGCGATCGCGTGGGATCGAACCCACGATATCTCGTGTCGTAACCTGCTGGCAAACCTACATTGTCAAAAGGATGTCCTTGAGAAGGTAGCTTAAGCAGGCTTATCAAGCTGCCAATAAGGCTACCGCCGCATATTCCCCCCCTCTTCGGAGAGATTGAAAATAAATATTATGTAGGTGAAAATGGAAGACTATACCAGAAATGTTTTTTAAAAACTGGATTTTCGGACGAAACAAAATAAAATAAATTACCACAGCAAGCGAGTACCAATGATCAAATCCAATCATCAATAGTTCCAATTTGACCAGAGATATAAATGGATAGTTGGAGCTACTGATACACATTAAAGAATTTTATTTCCCGTTTTTTTTTTTTTAAAGATTCTTCAAAAGACAGTAGGGTAAAAACCAGATTCGATCTGCAATTGGTGGTGACATTTTCTCGCTACGTAAGAGTATGAGCGATTTAAATGTTTTACTATGTTGTATTTTATACTGTAATTTTTTTAATTTCTGTTGCACATACTTCTGTATATCTTTCATATTTTCAGGTTTTTAACTGGATGTAGAAATTGCCTATTAGCTGAAACCATATCCAGCAACAGCCAATAGGATGATTCCCAACCTTGAACACCAGTCGACAAGAAAGAAAGGATTCCAAAATCCAATATTGTTTAACCCGAGTTAGGCTGTATATTTTTTCCTTCATTGACAACTTTAAAGTCCTGTAGACTATAACAATCTTGTTAACCATTTTGTCATCTATCTTGTCAACCAACTTGTTAACCAACTCGTCAACCATCTTGTCAACCAATTTGTTAACCAACTTGTTATCCATCTTGTTAACCAATTTGTTAACGATTCTCTAGAAAATTTGCTAAAAACACTGAGTTGCTTATCTAGAGGAAAGAAATTTCTAATTTTGCTTCTGTTACGTACATTCGATTAACAATTGTAAACCAGTACAGCCACTGTGTAAGTTTAGAGAATATAAAATTTAGTGACGAATATTTCGATTATAGTTTAATAAAAAAAAACTTAATTCGCGCTTAAATTTAATTTTTATTTGGTAAGTTGTTCACCTTTTCTGGTGTTCATTTTTGAAGGTCAATATCGAGAGAACAGATTCTGAATTTGAAGGTATTTTTAAATTGAAATGTCAGAACCTAATTTTTCAATCTTGATGAGAAAATATTGGTTCGACTCATGTTTGTGTTAATATGGATTTCAGACATTTTAGTTTCTCTCTTTCCTATAGTTTCTTAATTTCAGATCTCTTTCTACCTAGATTGCGTTTTTTTAAATTTATAGAATTGTAAAAGTATTTTTTAATATTAACGATGTTCATCGTAAGTCTAATAATTAGAAATTTTGAAATACTCGGTATGACATTTTTAACATTTAAAATTAATAAAGAATTTCCAGTAGCTACCTGGTATAAGGTAGTCAAATTGCATATTAAAATTAAACTCTCTATATTGTACAAATTCTAATGTGTAAAATTCTGTAAGATGCTTAAGATGCTGAGTTGTTAAATATTTATATCGTAAATTAGCCTAATAAAATGATTTATTTATTGGTTTTGCTTATGTTGTGGCATCTTGATCAATATTTTTATTCTTAAAACGTTTACTAGTTAGATCTTCCTTATGCTTAGAAAACATTCAATTGAACGTACTGGTATACTAAAGATTAATAAGAGTAAGCATAGAAATACCTCTAAATACACTATAATGTAGTTAGATTAAATTCGTTTCGAATACACTTGATTTTTTACACTGATAATATATAACTGTTCTATAACGGTTTTCAATTTAGAACAAAATTTTAATAATTTTAATCGTTTTAATAGTGTGTTTAAATTTGTAAACGCTTCAAAATTTTGACATATAAAAATGCACGCATGTGTTATATAAAATAGCTGTGAAGATTGGTACGTACTTCACAATTTCATTGAATTCATGAGGTGAAGGATATCGAAGTAAATACAGTCAAACCCCGTTAACGAGAGCTCGCTTAACACGAAATAAATGCCAGTCCCCGTCCGATAGACCTTAAAATTAGTATACTAAATTATTCGTTTAACACGAAGTCGTATTACACGAAATCCCGCTTAAGACGAAAGAATGACTGGCCCATCCCTTTGAACTGCCTGTTCGCTTTCGTCATGGAGGGTTTGAGGAAGGATCGGTAGAAACTATTTAAGAAGAACAAGATGAAGCGACGACTGATTCAGTTGTCGAAGAGGCGTGGATACGTTTTTCCAAAAATGTTATTTCAAAACGTTAAAGCAAAAGTCAATAACAGACTTTTTAAAGAAGTTAATATATGTACAGGTAAATATAAATATCGATTGTTTCGTCGTGATACATTTTGTTTAGTTCTTTTTTATTACATTTAATACTTACATATTTTCTAATTAAAACATAAATGCTTGTATTTAGGTGTAAAAGCACTTTGCTTCAAAAATTTTTCGTGTCACAGAAATAATTCTTGCTGAGAATAAATTCTAAATTCGGTTAACACGAAAGATTTTTGCGCCCCCGTCGATTTCGCGTTAACGGGGTTTGACTGTACAGTTAAAATATTTACATGATAACAGATGAAAGAAACGTATTTTTTCATCACCAATGTATGAGATTTCAACAGGGGCGTATCGGGTCCGGACATCCCCTAAAGATATATTTATTTTATCGCTAAATTTTAGAAACAGCTTTATAATTCCGTTTTTTATAGGTATTTTTAGTAATTGTTTTTTTCAAAACTGTCTCAACATTTTCAATAGTAACCTACAGAATATAATGTAAGCATAACCGATTGCAGAATTCAGAAACTTGTTTTGAGCTTTTCTGTCTAGATAACAAGAAGGCAATTCAATGAAAAACTGAAACCTCCATGGTTCCACTATGTCTGTCTGGGATGAGATTCTTCCCCTTTTAGCGAATTTCCCCATTTTGTAGAAATTTTGAATTTACTTTTTTTTTTCTCTCAAAATCTTGTTTTTCATGTGTCCTGATTTAGGAAGCGGAAAATATGTTAAACCGCAAGACATGTCACCTTTTTATCAAAAGGGCTTGCACCTAAAATAATTTTGAAAGAAGGAACTCATTTTCTTTATAATTAATTTTTAATTATCCGTCAGTTAGAACATAAGAATAATACTCAGTTATAATCACTCACTTGAAACAATAGAATAGAGGAACACTTGGAATAGAGGAAAGATAAGAATTTTTCAGTTCTGTGAGATAATTATAACTTTCAAAACAAAGCAATAATTAAACGAAATTACAATAATCATGGAAATTAAAAAGAGAAAGCAAGCCTTTTTTACTTTATTTTGTTAAAAAGGCGCAAACTGATATTAGTAGCTAAGATGTTAATTTAGGTATTTCGAATTTTGCAAGTGTGACATAAGTACTCGATTGCGATTGGGTAAGAAAACGCAGTGCTAAAAATGAACTTTGTAAATCGCATTCATTGAGTGTAGTTTACAATTCGTTCTTGAATCTGTATGCAGCATTTCATTAAAATTTAAAGGTTGTAGGATGATTCCAAAATTATCCATTTTCAATCTCTCTCGTGACATTTCGGAAAGTTTCGAAATCGATAACGAATGTCGTTAGAATTTTGGTGGATCAGTGAAGTGAACTCGTTAAATATTAAATTATTACGTTATATGAAATTGGCGATTTCACATGTAAAGGTGAAACCCTGAAAAAGAAATAGTTGCATGCACAAAATACCTTGATTGTCAAAATGCAGGTAACTTTTATTGTATTTTGTCGCAGATAAGATGATGATTACATAAATGATACTCATAGCATTAAAAAAAAATTAATTTAAACGAGCCCTTTATGTGTCTTATCTTCATCTGTTTGATACATGTGACAATCCATTTAATGTCTTGGTATGGCTCTTAAGAAGTAGCTCCGAGAATCTGATGGATACAAGGTGAAACTCTGCAGGAGAGATGAAATAATGAGAAAATTTTCCATTTGAGCTAGCGATTCTCCCACGCAGGCTCGTTTACCTGAAAACGAAAGGAAATAGTTATCAAACGATATACTATTTTTATTGAATTTGTGTGTTCTATAGATTCAATATCAACGTAACTAGTTTCGAATGAATCCCTTAAGCGGTTATTCCTTTTTCCAAGAAGTTGAACTGTTAAACATTTCGTTTGAGTTTGAACGCGCGCGATACTCAGTTGTTAAGAAATCAAATTATGTGCTACTATTGTTACAAAGGCCTTAAGTTTGCTTCCCTACATTAAAAATTCCCTTTAAGTAAAGACAGTTTGACGTAAATCTTAAAATTAAATGCATTATATGGGCCTTATATTAATAAACAATATTGAAAGGGTTTCTCTATAAAAATTGTCGCCAGTTTTGCGATTACATTTGGCGCCAATACCTGGTTTATGAACACAAATCCGAAACTTTTGGGTTTCTATGAAGGGTATGTAAGGATATATATCAGAAGTATATATCAGGGGTATATATCAAGGGTATATATCATGAAGGATATATATA
>Ga0181466_1000553_pt2 | contig 13365 bp, 13 predicted proteins | sample InSIn4gowninarea_FD_119078 | JGI IMG/M metagenome (GOLD analysis project Ga0181466, IMG submission 119078) | Clean room microbial communities from NASA Spacecraft Assembly Facility at Jet Propulsion Laboratory, Pasadena, California, USA -... ... | reverse complement strand
CCTTTCTCCCTTTCTTTCTTTCCTGTTTCTGTCCTCCCCATCTCTCCTCTTTTCTCCTTATTTTGGCTGTCGATATATGTGCGTGTATGCGTGTATATATGTATGTGTGAATGTATCCAAATCCCCGGGGTAATACACACCCACCTCTCCCCCCTCCTTTCCCTCACCTCTCTCAAAGCAACCTCTTCCAAGATTCCCCACGCGATGCAAGGGAAAAAAAAAGAAACAAAGAAGAAGACCACCCTATTTCGCAATCGAGACACCGTTGCCGTCCGCGAAAGGTGAGCCCCCGGTGACTGATGTCGGCGGAGACCCGGTGATCGATGCCCTCGTGGGAAGAGGATGAGGACTCGAACTCGAGTGAGGGGGCAGTGGAGGTGATGAGGGCGGCGAGGACGCGGCGGGGCTTCGAGACGGCTTTGATCCCACGCCACCGCCGCCGACGACGCTGATGCTTTGCTGCTGTTTGTGTCGTTGCTGTTGCTGTTGCTGCGGTTGAAAGTGCGGCTGCGGGTGATGATGCTTCTCGTCGCCCCCGGCCTCGATGCGCACCGAGTAGCCCCCGTCATCCATGTCGTGCCTCCACCCGAGCGAGCCCACCCCGCTCTCGAGATCCGAGTGCAGCGCGCCGTCGACGTGGCGCATGCTCTGCTCCTCGACCTCGACCGTCGTCTCCGTGCTGATGCCGCCCATGCCGCCCATGCCCATCGTCGCGCCGCCGCCCGAGCCGAGGTAGACTGTGTTGAGCTGCCGCTCGTCGCTGTCGAGCGAGATGCTGCTGTCGCCGCGCTTCTTCCGCAATGTGTCGAGCGCGAACCCGCGGTCCATGACGCTGATGTGCGTCGAGGTCTTAACGCCGATGCCGCCGCCGCCCATGGAGGATCCGTGGCCGTAGCCGAATGTGTTGCCGCGGCCTCAGGGGGGAGAGGTGGCTTTCGCTCGTGCGCCGCTGCGTGAGTTGGAGTATGCGCGCTGCCCGGGTGTGAAGGAGCGCAGCATCGGGAAGGTTTCGCGCAGTAGGGGCCAGATCAGGGGTAGGTTGGTCACCCAGATCGCCACCGAGGATTCGCGCACGTACCAGAGCATGTAGACTGTGCTCCACAGGTCCTCGAGGTTGAAGACCTTTGTCAGGATTGCGGCGATGATCTGTGATGAGAAGGGGTTCGGTCAGCGGCTTGACTCTATCACACGAGGATTGTTCCCTTGGGTGGATGTGATCTCTCTTGTCGTCCCTCTTCCGATACACTCTCATTCCTTTCTTCCTTGCCGCCTATTTTCCTGTCCTCTGTCTCCATCTTTTTTTCCCTTTCTCTATATCGTCTCGTGTCGAGGAAGCCGTTGAGAGGAACGGGAATCGATGGTGGTCACTTACCACGAAAAGACCCATGCCGAAGATGCCGACCAGGACGACCTTCTGTTTCAGCGGCAGGGTCGTGCTGAGCAGAAGAGGAAGCGAAATGCCGAGCATGAACGCATCTGAGCTGATGTTGAAACATGCCTGTGTTATGGCGTAATACTGTAGTGTGGAGCATTGAGCTGTGACATCGTCGTTAGCTATTGGCTTCCACTCTCTCGTGTCGTGCGATATTCGTCTCTGATTTTTCCCCCCCTCCTCTTTGATTCGAATCACTTCTTTCTATGTTTCCCGTTTGTGAAGACAGTGTCGAGGTGAGAGCATCGTTCATACTTACAGCTAGGAGGCGGCATGGCCCAGTATCCCTGAAATGGCCTACATGCTAGGAAAAAGGCGAGTTGGGTCCCGACGTAGCCACAAGCCACATAAACAGCCAAAATCTTGACGAAAAATTGGTATTTGAGCTGGATGGTGAGGCGGGTGTATATGAACAGCATGCACACTTGAGTGTATAAATCACATTGAGCATAGCCTGTGACCCGACAAGGTTAGTATCAGGCATTAATAAGACTAGACTGCCTCGAGGGCCTGTCAAACTTCTTGGTTTCCAAAAAAGAGAACCCCCCCCCCAAAAAAAAGAAAACAGTGAGTCTCGGAAGCAGTCAACAGAACAGAGATGCGAAACTCACCTGTTCGGACACCACTACGATTTTGGACCCTTTAATCCGATCCTTTATCTCATGCTCGGTGAACGTCTCGAGTTGCCCAGGTGGATATAAGTTGCTGCCGCCGCCGCCGGCGATGACGTTCAGACACACCACGAGCATTGTGTACCAACCAGCCGCGACAACCATGAGGTAGTCATCCGGTGTCAGGTTTTTGATGCCATTTCGTCGTATCCGAGCGTATCTATTGTACAAACGTCAGCCCGGCCATGTGTAGTAAACCTCGAGATCTTCGGATGAATCGTTTAGCTGAAGTTTGGTAACGTACGTTCTCAGTACGATAAATAGTATGGCCAGGCTATACATGGTCCATGACTCGCGTGCCAGCTCTTGTTGAAAGCTGTTGCTAAAGGTCAGAACGGTCTCGCGGCCGACTTTGGACATCTTGTCCGATGTCGATGCGCCACGGGCACGCAGGCACACTCAGACTGCGGCGCTGCGACTCCCACAGTCACTATACGAGAGATAAGCAGGTAGGTATAGAAGAAAGTCAAACAGAAAGAGTATAGGAAGCTACGACATGATTCTCTTCTAGGAGGATGTGAGCGAAGTACGTATGTATCACAGACAAAGGTAGTTGCCGCGCTGATCAAGCTGTGCTAACTGTAACAAAGATAGAAAAACGAAGGGGCGCTTAGAATTGATAACTGCTCGGACATGTACTAGTAATGTACCTGCACTAGGCGATCCAGCCAGTTGCACAACATGGCGGATCTGGAAGGAGAAGGCCCACCTTGACACGCATGTTCTTTTCACGGGACGATGTTCGAGGGCATGCCGCATGGAGGAAGAGGGTCCAGGTCTCATTTCGATTGCGACCCGTGATTGGGAAACCGAGGTGTTGAGCGCTCTGCTTGTCCAATCTCCATCACGCGAAGGACGTCTAGAAATTATGCTTTCGACAATGGGCAAGCCACAGAGGGTCTTGCGGCTGGGGCGCAATAGTGCTCTTCAGGACGATCCTTACTGGCAACAAGACAATAATTGCTGATCTTTAAAATAGCTCGTGCGCTGTGGGGGAGAAATGCTAGAAAGCGTAGGAGTGACACAGTCAGGGTACATTGGGGTGGGCCGTATAGCTGGAACAGAGTTCAACTGGGTAAGGACCAGTTTAGGAGGGCTGAATCCAGACAGAGGAGTAGAGCTTGCGAAGAATGGACCCCGGCCGACCAAGCTACTGCTTCACTATATGACAGGCTCAGGCTTGCCCATCCTTGCCTTCCTCGCGTCCGGCGGTCCGTCACGGCCGGTACAGGACGGAGAGCACAGATAAGCAAGCCAAAAAACAAAAGGTCCGAAGGGATGGTGGCTATCTGATCAGCGGGTGTGAAATCTGGGCGGCCACTGTTATCGCGGCTCCCATCTGATGAATGAATCGTCGTTACACGCATGCAGCTTTGCGGCAAGCCGAACCCGTTCGCGTACCTGCGTTGTAGTGCATGTCCTTCTGGAAACCAGGAGGAAATCCTCTCGAAACGGAGAAGACTCATCTGCTCGGCAGATTATACCCAGTGTGTGCTGAACACGATGTATCATTTATGTACGATCCCGAGCATACTATATTCCTCGTGGCATATAGTGATCAGTCTGGGTCCACTACCTTCAGATCATATGCGAGGTTGTATGTTATCAATCTCGTACAACTCAAAGAGGCCTCGACTCAGACAATTTAGGTTCCCTCGGTTCGGTGGATGTGTAGTTCGATGAATAGCTCGTCCGGACCAACAACTTAGTCGGAAAGCATGGGGCTTCTGCACCCTGTCGTCGACGGCGGATGAAGACCCTCGTATCTAGTGTGATTAAGGCATGAAGTAACCCAAAAGCCCTGATTGATGTGCATAGATGCTTATCTCGAGGCTGCTAGTGTGAGCGCCAAGAGATGAAGTTGGCCGCCCACCTTATCAGCCAGCCGTAAACGTATAATGTTTACGTGGACCATTCACAATCGTGCTGGTTCACGCGGGAGACACGGTGGATGTTTCACATCGTCATAAGCGTGCCATGCACTCTGCTGTCCATGAATGTGGAAGGAAGAAAAAACTCACCATGCTTTGCATGTATGTGTCGTCGATGCATATTATGAATAAGAGACGCTGATTCCCTAAATGTCTCGCCAACATGTCTAGTCAGACCGCCAGCCTGACTGACGTTTTCGCGAGTCATTTAACACATCAGTTGGTGCCATGCATATAGGAAAAATCACTGAGCGCAGGCATATCCACCATCATCTCTCGATCGCACCGTCATCAGATTCCCTTGCGACCTCGAAATGCTGCAAGGTAAGTTTCATGGAAGAAGAGACCCACGGGCCGTGCCATTTCACTAGCATCCAAAAGGAGAAGAAAGCTCGTGTTCCAATCTTATCGGGTTTGGCTCGAGTCTACGTCTGGCTTCACTCGAGATGCATGTGAAGTGGTGTGATACGGGACGTGGTCCATGCTACGGGGAAGAGAGCCGAGTCTGTGATACAAAAACTACCGTAGCTAAATCCACCGCTGGGTTTAACAAATGACTTACGACAGTCTAGCAGAAACTCCCGAGAGCTATACTATTGAGTTGCACTGGAAGGAACGGATGTCACTTCATCCGCGTTTTGGAACATACGAGATAACAGCCAGCCGTGGCGTCCCTTCTTAGCCGTTCCTTCTGTTGTAAGGCACAGACGACTCAACCGTATCGTTGGTATATCGGTATATGCAGGTCGATGAGTGGAAGAACCGAGAAACATGGTTGTGAGTTTGCGCCACGCAACGGCAGCGGTGGCACTTCCGCTTTATGGCTGTCCCTCGCCCGAAGTTAAAACTTACAGGTATCTACCCATGCAATACCGTGAAAGTTCAGACGTACCTGGCTCGTTATGGGCTTTCGTCCATTATGATCCTCGGTAGGCGAAGCTTTACTTGACCGACAGATGTTTCGACACGGCATATCTGATTCCTGGAGCTTTCTGTGTCGAGTCCACGAGTCAGATCCGGCCACCTGGTTGAGAAACTTTGTGAAAATGCAGTGGTGATGCAGCTATGATGCTGCGTCTCCACGCATTCGTTCGGGCTAATAATTATGCCATGGTCATCTTCGATGTTAGAATAGTACTGCTACAGCAGAGCTATGGCACCAACACCGAGTCGTGTTATATGGAGTCAACACACTGTGCTCCGGGCGTCCGTACCGAGTTCGTGACTACTGTGGAAGATAAGTGTCTCGTCCATCAGCGCCTCTGAGGGTATTCACATTTTGTTAGAGCACGCAAAAGCAGAACGATGTGAACCGACCTCGGCACTCATTCAGAACGCACCGATCTGGCGTGTCGATCTCGCAAAAGGGAAGAGGAAGTATAAAAGCAGGAGATGAGCAAAGCCATGTCTGAGATTCGGGAATTGAACGTTTATGATTCGTTTTTCGCTCATGCTAACAACTGTCATGCGGTGATCGTATCCGCTTCATTGGATGTACTTCTTCAGGCCCCTAAGACGGTTCTTGGCTTCTTCCAAAACACTGTCCTCCTTGCAGACGGCGAATCGCAACCAGTCCTCGACAATGTGAGCATTCGCGTCGGTGAAAAACTCAGTAGGTGGGATGGCTGCGATACCGAGCTCCTTGATCAGGAACCAGCTGAGCTTGAAATCCCTCGGGCGGCTGGCAACGTGGGGCGGGAAGGGGTAGTCTTCGGGCAACTTGACTTTCGCCAGATTGACGAGGACGAAGTATCCGCCCTCCGGATCAGAGTAAGGCAGACCCAGTTCCTCCCAAATCTGATTGAAAAGATCCATTTTGGCCTTCATTTCCTTCTTGGTCTCGTCCCAGAAACCGTGCTTATCAGCCTCCTCGAAACCGATAGCGGTGGCTTCCTGCAGAGGCGACACACTGCTGTAGCAAATACGAGTATGGGCAGCGCTGACGTACTTGATCAAGTGGTCTGGTCCGATGAGCCAGCCAACACGCCAACCAGTGCAGTAGAAGTTCTTGCCGCCGGAGCCGACGGTCAGAGTCAGGTTCGCGATCTCCGGACTGAGTGTGGCAATGCGGGTGAAAGGGACGTAGTACAGGCGATCGTAGACCTCATCGCTGAGGATGATGATGTTGTGTTTGACGCAGAGGTTGGCGATGGCCAGGAGTTCGTCCTTGTTGAAAACCTTGCCGATGGGGTTGTGGGGGCTGTTCAGGACGATCATGCGGGTCTTGTCGGTGATGGCGGCTTCCAGTTCGCTCATGTCAAGCGACCACTCTGCGGCAGAGGTGTTTGTGGTGGCGCCGCGAGCAGGTGGGTGCAGTGGGACGTAGACGACCTTGCCGCCGGGCATCTCGATGTTGGAGATGTACTGGTCGAAGAAAGGCTCGAAGACGATGACTTCATCGCCAGGCTCGACAAAGGCCATGAAGGCGGACAGCATGCCCTCGTTTGCGCCGGTGGTGATGGTGACCTCGGTCTCTGGGTCCAGAGTGCGGCCGAAGAATGGCGTGTATGCGTCAGCGATGGCCTTCTTTAGTCGCGGGCGGCCCTGTAGAGCATGTTCAGTACGGCGCGACCCGGCGAGCTTGCGAGGCTTAGGTGTAGGGCACGGCATACCTTTGTGGGCGAATACTGATTGCATTCCACCCGATCCAATGCCCCTTTTGCGGCATTGACGACGAACTCGGGAGGGTTGTAGCCAAAGAACCCCTGGCCCATGTTCACGATGGGCTGCACGGGCGACGCGGCGGCGGCCTCGTTGACGATTGACCTGTGTGAGGCATCAGTAACCGCGGGCAGTCACATATGGCGGTGTCGTCGGGGATGCGAGCGTGCGTATGGGCGTGGATGTGGGTGCATATCTAGGCGTGAACGTGGGTGTGCATATGGAGGCGTGAACGTGAATGTATTTATGGAAGGGCGGATGTGGATGAGCATATGGAGGTGAGATTGCCATACCAGACATCTTGCTTCTGGCCAGCAACACGGGCAGCTGGCCTGAATGGATCACCCCGCACCATACTCGTGGACGTGAATGGACGAAGAGCGGATCGCGTTGGGTGGTGGGACTTGACGGCAACCGGTGCAGTCGTGGATGTGCGAGCGGCAAAGGACAGTGGACGGACGACACACAGTCTCTTCATGATGAGTCGAACAACCGCTCCTGTATAGATTATCCCTCTCCCCAGCTCCACTTGGTTTTGTTTTATCGCCGGTAAACCCAAGCACGTCATCGCCTAAACCCCCCGGTCCCCGGCCGGCCGCTGCACGCCCTAGAGTGCGACATCGCGTCGGCCGTGGTATAACGCGTCTTCCGTGTACAATAACGGTGCAGTGTTTCATGCTGTACATGTGAGGTGCGTATATATCTATATTTATATACACGTAGTATAGCCCACGCGATGCAAGATAAATGTCTTCGCTCGTCGACTGCCCCATCTGCTCCAAACCAGTCAAGGAGGCAAATATCAACAAACACATAGACGCTGGCTGCAAGGATGATGCCACTCCGCCTGCGACGCAGCAGCCCGCTGCCTTACCAAAATCTTCTCAAGTTGCCACTTTCTTCCAGACTCCGGCTGCGAAGAGAACCGCGAGTTTTGGCACGACTATCTCCTCGTCACAGCCTGTGAATGGCTCCGTCAAATCCTCACAGACGCCTCTGTCCAACACCAAAAGATCCCTGGATATAGAGCCATCTGATCATGGCTTCAAGCACGATGATCTTGCCACACCTGCCCCAAAGCGAGCAAAGACGGCCAACCTTGAGAGCGCCGCCCCGCTCGCCGAACGGATGAGACCTCGGACACTGGACGAGGTGTCCGGGCAAGACCTCGTCGGGCGAAATGGAGTCTTGCGCTCTTTGATCGAGTCCGACCGTGTGCCTTCGATGATCCTTTGGGGCGGGCCTGGTACTGGAAAAACGACCATCGCACGTTTGATAGCCCAAACAGCCGGAACGCGATTTGTCGAGATCAACAGCACATCGTCCGGGGTGGCCGAGTGCAAGAAGCTCTTCACAGAAGCCAGGAATGAACTCTCACTGACTGGTCGCAAGACTATAATCTTTTGCGACGAGATTCATCGGTTCTCCAAAAGCCAGCAAGACGTCTTCCTTGGTCCTGTTGAAGCTGGTACAATCACACTGATAGGTGCAACCACCGAGAACCCCAGTTTCAAAGTCGTCAATGCCTTGCTCTCGCGCTGTCGTGTCTTCACTCTGTCCAAGCTCACGGACGAAAACATTCTGGCCATCCTTAAGCGCGCTTTGTCTCTCGAACATCCTGCAACCCCTCGAGCCTCTGAACTACTCGAATCCGACGATTACACCCTCCTCCGGTACCTAGCTAGCTTTGCCGATGGCGACGCCCGTACGGCTCTAAACCTTCTCTCCCTGGCGCTAGACCTTTCCGCACGGCCGGACATGACCCTCGACGCGATGAAATCTTCCCTCACCCAAACACTCGTCTACGACCGAGCCGGCGACCAACATTACGACACCATTTCCGCCTTGCACAAATCCCTGCGCGGCTCCGATCCGGACGCAAGCCTGTACTACCTGACGCGCATGCTCCAAAGCGGGGAAGACCCACGCTACATCGCGCGGCGCATGGTGGTTGTCGCCTCTGAGGACGTCGGGCTTGCGGACAACACGCTCCTGCCCCTGGCCATGGCGACCTACCAAGCCTGCGAAACGATTGGTATGCCCGAGTGTCGCATCAACCTGGCCCACTGCGCCGTTGCCCTCGCTCTGGCACCCAAGAGCACGCGCTCCTACCGCGGCATGAACGCCGCCTACGCCTCCCTCGCGGAACCAGGGGTTGCTGGGTTGCCCATCCCCGTGCATCTGCGGAATGCTCCCACCCGGTTGATGAAGGAGTTGGGGTACGGTAAGGAATACAAGTATAACCCGAACTATCGCGATGGTCGTGTGAAGCAGGATTATTTGCCTGAGAAGCTTGCCGGGAGGAAGTTCCTCGATGATAGGGACCTGGGGACGGAGATCGATCCAGATCTGGAGGATGAGGCGTCGGCGGACGAGGAAGAGGTCGAGGGGGGTAAAGAGTATGAGGATGACCGGACAGTTGACAGAGACAGAGACGGTTATGGGCAAGAAGATGAAGGTGAAAATTGGGGCGAAGAGCATGTGGCCAAGGACGATACGATAATCAAAGACGAGCGGAGTGAAGAAGATCTCTTGTTAAACCCAGACGGGGAATGACACGATACAGGCAAACACAACAAATCGAATCACATACACCTCGAGCCCCAGCTGTCAAGCATTGAGTCCGTCAAGTGTCCCACGCCTCTCAGCCCTCTCACATCCTAGCGTCGACATGATCCGCCATCTTCTCAGCAAGGGCATGAACCAACGCCCGCGGAGGATTAGACAGCATCAGCAGGGAAGACACCAGCATCCACAACCCTCAGCGTCCCCGTCCCGAGCACGTCCCTTCTGCAACCACGAGAGCCATTCCATCGCCCTCGCAGTCCATTTTGCAGGTGCCGGCAGCATGGACGGCCGACTTCACTTTCCTTCCAATGACCGGACGAAGAGTATGCTACCCTGCAAGGCTACGTCCAAAGGCATAATGATTTACAGGTATATGTGTAATTGTCGTAAGAGGAACTCATTGGAAGAGATCGATACGAATCAGGGTGCTCGCGACTCAGATTAAGGATGAAAAGGATATATAAGAGCAGATCTAGAGAGGGATACAAACCTGTATCTGTCGAGACAAACGTTGTCGAGAAGCAATGCTGTCAGGAACAGGACAGAGACGACTGGAGCAGGGCGGACTGTGTTGGTCTCTACGTAGTACCGGTTTTTGGACGGATCGAGCAGTTCTGGATGATTGTTGGGAAGGTCAAGAATAGCAAACAACTCATGTTACATGAAACTGCCGCGATTGGGAGCATGATGGCAAGAGACCTGTGACTGAGAGTGCCTTACTCGTGCGTGAGAGCGTGCTGAGTACAGTCGGCATGTGAGCACGGAGTGAGTGAAGAGTGAGAGCGCAGTATGAATCCGCGCCTGCCCAAAGCAATCGGCCAGCAGGGCTGACGGTTGCATCTCCGTGCCAAGTTGGGTGTGACAGCTATACGAAGACAGGCAGATGTGTGTCGAGGTGCTCTGCATACATGTACATGTACCTGTTCAAGCACCGTATATCTACACGTGAACACAGGCTCGGCAGGGGATGGCGGATTGGATGGGGCGATGACCGACGTCCCCCCATTTGGCCTAGCAGCGCGTACTAGCGCGACGCAGCAGTCGGCTTCTCTACTTCATCGTCGTCGCATCGCTTTCCTCCTTCAACCTGACAACATCACCACCGTGTCTGCGCCGCGCACCACCGCCAGCCAGCCCCAGCACCAGCGCCAGCACCAACACCATCACCAACATCGGCCCGCGCACCTCACGCGCAATTGACAAGACGATGGCGGGTCAAGCCGACATCTCCAGTATTCTGGCCGCGCTCGGTAAGGAATCCGACGACAATTCTAACCAAGACGCCGCCGACTCACAAGCAGCAGCTCAGCGTGGGACCGCAACCCCCAACCAGACCACCCCTGCTCCCGGCCAGCAGCCCAACTTCCCACCCGCATTCCCCGCCAATCTCGCCCAGACCATCGCTCAGGTCCCGACTCCTCAGCCCGCCGGCTACTCGCTGCCCCAGCCGTCCAACTCTGGCAGCGTTGATCTCAGCGCCATCCGCCCCAGCAACAGCGGCTCTGTCAGCTTCGCCGACGCCATCGCCAAGGCCAAGAGCATCGCCGCCGATCGAGGCATCGTCTACGACAACCACGCTGCGCCCGCCCAGAACGCGCCCCGCGACGACCCGAGACTGGCCAACCGTCCATACACCACCGCCGGCGGCAACGCACGCCGCTCCAGATCGCGCTCGCCCCCTCGTCGCGCCGACAACTTCCGCGACAACTACAACCCATACCGCGATGAGAGGCGCGACGCCGACCGCAGAGACCGCAGCTACAACAACCGTGACAGGTCCGCTTCGCCCCCTCGCGTCCGCGCCCCCTTCTCGCCTGCTCGCAACCAGCTCTCTCCTCCCGCTTCTGGCGCCACTGGCCGAAGCGACAGCGAAACCATTTCCGTCAAGTCGTCTCTCGTTGGTCTGATCATCGGCCGCCAGGGCGAGAACTTGCGCAGAGTCGAATCCGAGACGGGCGCTCGTGTCCAGTTCATTCCCGCCAGGGAGCCCAACGCAGTCCATCGCCAGTGCACCATCTCCGGCCCGCTCCGTTCGCGCGAGAGTGCCAAGCAGGAGATCTTCCGCATCATGGAGGACAACGGTGAGACCCCCAACGATGGCGGTGACTTCCGCGGTGGCCAAGGGTCTGCCAGACCCCAGCCGACTTTCAACAAGAGCCAAGACCAGCCCGCGCTTCGTGAGGGCGAGAACAGCATCCAGATCATGGTTCCCGATAAGACCGTCGGCCTGATCATCGGACGCGGTGGCGAGACCATCCGCGATCTTCAGGAGAGGAGTGGCTGCCATGTTAACATTGTCGCCGAGAATAAGAGCATCAACGGCCTGCGCCCAGTCAACCTGATCGGCACCCCTCAAGCCGCCGCCGTCGCCAAGGAAATGATCCTGGAAATTGTCGAGAGCGACACTCGCGCCCCACCCGGAGGAGCCCCCCCTCAAGGCATCGATCGCAACCGCGGAGGCTACGACCAACACCGCGGCGCGCCCAACCGTGGACCCGACAACGATGCCGGCAAGGTCAGCGAGGACATTTACGTGCCCTCCGAAGCGGTCGGCATGATCATCGGTAAAGGTGGTGAGACCATCAAGGAAATGCAAAGCGTGACTGGATGCAAGATCAACGTCAGCCAGCCGCAACAGCCCGACGTACAACGCCAGATTGGCTTGGTAGGTACCCACGCCGCCATCGAAGAGGCGAAGCGTGCCATCTGGGAGAAGGTCGACACTGTGGTAAGTCGTCCGAGATCCTCCACAAGCACCTCCATGGCGGCTGACAAGTGCTCAGCAACAACGTGACAATGCCGGAGGTAGAGATCGTCGTGGCGGTGGTGGTAACCGCAACGATGGTGGCTACGGTAACAGATACTCACAACCACAGCAATCGCCCTACGGCCAGCCTCCATCCGCTGGTACCCCTCAGGGTATGCCGCAGATTCCGCCCATGGCTGGAATGCCCGCCATGTCCGGTATGGGTGCTGCGCCACCTGCCGCAGGTGAGGCTGACCCGTATGCTCCCTACGGAGGCTACCAGAACTATATTGCTATGTGGTATGCTGCCATCGCTCAGCAGGGCCAGTCCGCCCCTGGCCAGCCGCCTATGCCTCAGTAGACGTGGAGCATGAATTCGCTGCGTCGTGATTCGTGTCTTGATTGACACCTACATGCCTGGACCCCCTGATTTTCGTTTGACGATGCTTGACTGAGACGACTCGACCTTCTCGCCTGCTTGACACTGTTTCTCGCTCGCTGGTAGACGTGCGTGACACGTATCCGTCTTTCGTTGTCTCTGAACTCACTTCGTCCGGATCATGAACTCACAATCGCCCGCAACATGAACTCACGCTGCTACTTCTGGACATGCTCTTTCGATGACCTTCGCTCGTCTCCTTGATTTGAACCCGACATGAACGCGACACCATCTTTACTTACGTGTGACGAGCTTTGTATCGCCACTGTGACACATCAACCCTTTTCATTCGCAGGCTCTCTGCCGACGTTGATGCCTGCCACACCTCGAAACACGAAAGTCTCATCTTTCTAAGCAATGGGTGGGTGGGTCTTTGCTTAAAATCGTTCATCGCCACGATTCTGAATGTTTCTCTTTGATACCCCGGACACTCTTCGACTTAAACCGCGAGCCTTCACTCCAGTTTGGCTCGTCTTTTCTTTTTCATTTGCTCCTCGCAAGAAATACATCACTTCGCATTCGTGGATGAAACCCCGTGCTCGTCATGATGACATGAAGACCTCGCTCGTCGTCACAAAATACATGCTTGACTGATGGAAACCTGCTTTTTCTATTTCTGGAGACTGAATACTCTGCACCTTCTTCTCAACGCCTGATGAAAACCCATTGCAGCATGGGAAAACGCCTTTGTGCCAAAGAAAACCCCGGGATCGTTGATTGTTCATGCCATGTTCTGCGGGTGAGCGCTGAGCTTGGTTGCAATCTGATGAGCTTGATCGGAGGATGCAAGGAAGGGAGGGGGGTTTACTCAGGTATCTTTGGAAGGATGGGTTCAGAGCAGGAATGGGGTGTGTTTCCACACCTCGAGCTTTTCGTATCGTCTCTTCGTACCTATTTTCTTCTTCTTCTTCTTCTTC
>Ga0181466_1000559_pt1 | contig 13366 bp, 5 predicted proteins | sample InSIn4gowninarea_FD_119078 | JGI IMG/M metagenome (GOLD analysis project Ga0181466, IMG submission 119078) | Clean room microbial communities from NASA Spacecraft Assembly Facility at Jet Propulsion Laboratory, Pasadena, California, USA -... ... | reverse complement strand
TCGGTTCTGTTTTCGTCAACACTAATCTTAAATCACCGCCATTGACTATTTGCAAATGGTTAACCTATAAACCGATAACAAAAAACTTTCTTTTTTTTGTTAATAAATTGGTTATCGCACTGAATCCACATTCCACTAAGTGTTATGAGCAGAATACAAAAATGAATGTTTCTTAGTTTTCTCATTTTTCTTTAAAGCTTTCACTGCCCCCTTACAGTTATTCATGGGAATCTTTGCTCTATAGTAACAATTTAGTTTGTTGAAAACCCAAAACCTAATAAAATGTATGCTCTTAACCTATTAAAACTTGTGTTGGAAGTTGTAAATTCATTAATTGCAATCAAATCGAAATCTTAACAAGCAGTGCTGTAATCATTGCTATGTAATGTGTAATTTGAAGTTTCTAAGTTAATTAATATAAATCAATACTATGCAAAATTTAACAATATTTTTGAAATCACGTTTAAAAACTAGCAATTGCTAAAATTTAAATGAATGGCCATTAGGGACTATGCAGTCTTTATTAACATACCTGCAAATTATTTCATAATATGTCCATTTTTTTCTTGAACGCTCTTCAAAAATATATTTTTAGTTTTCATTGTATAGTACTGCAAATTTAAGCTTTGGGTCATTGTGAGGACAGCTTGAAAAATTTATGTATCTTGACCATGTCTTTAGTTATAAATTCCTTAGAATAATATAGGTTAGTGTTAGACTATGCAACATTTAAAAGAACTAGTTTTTAAATAACGTATTTCTAATTTAAATATTAATATTCTTCCTTTAAGTACATTCAAAAAACTAAATTAAATCTTCATGATAGTTTGGAAACGCTCCTAAATTAGTGTTTTAAATTTTTTTAAACAAAATACATTTAAATCTGCATTTATATAGGTTGAAATAAAGACAACAATAAGAAAATTTCATAATTGATTGACTTTAATATCTGCAGTACATGTGTGAGAAAAGAAAAATGCAATAATGGAAGAAGATTTTTATTTAAAGTCTTTTATTTTTCTCATAACCAAATGCACAGTTTTTGGATAAATTTCTCGAAACTTACAGGTTAGGTGCGTTAAGATGCCACTAACCTTTCAACAACATTTTATTAAAAAATAAATGGTTTTCGCTGTAATAAAATAAAGAAGTTTGCATGGTGGACAACATTTATTTGCTTTATATAATAGATATTTTGTTTGGATTTTAACAAGGTTAAAGGATTCTTCATTTAATATTGATGAGAGAATTCTACAATGATCATGTGAACAGGAAAATCAAACATTTTTCCATTTCAGTTTGTTTTGATAGTAACATTTAATTATTCTAGCGATACCACAATGGTAACTGATATTCTATTCACAATTATTTATTTGATACTATGTAGGAGAAATATGTTAAACATGTTTTGCTCAGAAATTTTACTTCAGGGTCCTTTTCTCTCCCTCCCCCCATGATTCTAGTGAGCTTATCTGCTCCAGTCATTAATGAAAAATGGAATTTTAAAAAAATTAACTCGTATTTGGGTACTACATTGGGTCTGTAAGTGTACTGTAAAATTTCTATTTTTATTCAGCTATATTGTTTACCTTTGGACTGTGATTGATTAATTTTAATTATCAAGTTTCGTTTTAAAAGGAAGCACAATATTCTTGAAGCATTATGTTTGTTAAATTAAACCATGTGTAATTTATATTTTAAATGGAACAGAGTCATAAAAAATCATTGACTTCTGTTTTTCCAAAAGATTATGAACTTTGAAAGCTGTTAACATTACTGTATGTATATCATGGTATATACATCTCCCAGATTGCAAGATGAGGTCTCGATGAATCAGTTCTTTAAACATAAAATTTCTTGAATAAATAAATGGCAAAAAATTTAAAAATTAAAAATCTTAATAAATATATTGAAGTGGTTTAACTGTCTGGACAGAATAGTGGTCATTAATTTAAAAAATACTATTTTTTTTAATGGTGTTTCAAAGTAAGTGGTGTTCAAAGTAAGTGGCAATGTAATATGTGTATTGAATCATAATTTGTCTGGCAATGTAATTGAATAAATGAAATACTGATTTTATTATGTGATTGAGTCTGGTAAGAAGAATCAGGGTTCTTTTTCCCCTTCAAATGAGTTACAACCTATGTCTATAGACATCATTCTTTTCATCTCAAATATTGAAAACTTGTGTTCGATAATTCTCTGTTTAAAGCTGCTACTAAAATATTTATCAAGAGCAAAATATGTAAAATATATTTTCTCTACTGAAATATATAGGAAAAGGCCAAAGTGAAAAACTGTTGTTAGCCCTTATTTTTTGGTAATGTGATGTATTGCAATTTTTTATCACTCACTAAAGGAAAATCGCAATATACCACACTATTGAACTACTTCTATTACACTGATGTAAGAAATTAGGAGAATTTTCATATTTGATATACGATCTCCAGAATTACTAGACAGGTTTTAATAAAATTTGGTGTGAACATAGGTACACTCTATAACAAAAAAATCGACGCACCAAGAAGCAATCATTCGATAGCTTTGAAATTTCGTATGCATGAATGTTTTGAACAGATATGCAAATGATTAAAATTTGGTGTCCAATGAATGAATAGTTTGATCTCTAGCGCATCGGAACTGCGCATCCAGCAGACATATAAACAGCTCGATCAGGTTGGAATGATGCCGACTGGGGACGTATAGTCTTTAGCGACGAATTCTACTTCCAACTCTGTCCTGACGATCATCAAAGACGTGTTTGGAGACCCACAGGGCAGAGGGGAGATCCTGCTTTCACTGTTGCACGCCACACCAACCCTCAAGGCATTATGGTCTGGGGTGTCATTTCCTTTGACAGCCGGAACCCTTTGGTCGTCATTAGAAGTAGACTTACTGCACAGCGGTACGTCGACGACCATCCTAAGACTTGTTTTGTTGCCGTCTCTTTTGCAGTGCTCTGGGCTGGTTTTTCAGCAGGACAATGCCAGACCACATATGGCACGTGTTGCTATGAACTGTCTGCAAGCTTGTCAAACTCTTCCTTGGCCTGCCAGATAGCCAGATCTCTCGCCTATCGAGCATGTCTGGGATATGATGGGAAGGTGATTGCATCTGGCACGGAATGTTAATGACCTCGTTCGACAATTGGAGCGAATATGGCAGGAAATACCGCAGGTGACCATCTGGGAGCTTTATCGGTCTATGCCACGCCGTGTGGCAGCTTGTATCCAGGCTAGAGGCGGGTCAACACCTTATTGAACCTGTTACTGTAACTCTGAAATGAATTATTCAATTGTTCTGAAATTTTAATCATTTACTATTCTGTACATTGTCTTCCTATCCACTAATTTTCGTCTCAGTCGGACAACTCCTTGTTGCGTCGATTTTTTTGTTATAGAGTGTATGTTTCAGGCAACATTTGGCATTTAGAAAAAGTAAAATATTTTATAATACTTTGTTTGCATTAAATGTATTTCATTCTAACTATCTAAATCTTTAATTAGTGAGGGGGAAGAGGTTGCTTTGTATCTGCTTATTTCTGTGAGCCTGTACCATGTCTGGTATACTTGTCTTCATAAAAAAAATGGCGTGAATCGAAAATTTAATTAATTTATAAAATCATTGTAAATTTTTCCATTTAAAATATATGAAATTATATATGTGCAACATTTATATTTATAGATCACCTTCAAACTATTTTCAATCACATATTCCATTGTTATCACTAAAGAAAAGCTACAAGATCATATTTAAGTAACCGTTAAAAAAATACGTAGCAGTAGTCATTGAGAAAGTTAAATTTTATGAAAATTACTATATTGGAATGGGAATATGCAGGTAATATCTTTTTTAATGTAGAACATTTTGGAGGGGTTAACCACCTCTCTGACCTAGTAGCTAAGTACTTCCTGATCAAAAGATATTTTATGCAACTATTTATGCAGCTATCGCTTGACCAATAAGATGACTTAAATGAAGACACCATTCTTTCTTCTTTTGTAGGACTTCTTCTTGTGCAGTCTTTCATTCTTTTGTAGGGTGTCTATCCACCTGTAAAAGTTCAAGGAATTTGTTTGACCTGGAAATGTCTGGGAATTTTGAAGTTTTTGAAATGAAGTCTGAAGTTTCTTACAAGTTAAAAACATCAATCTAAAAATTATGTTTAAAATTTTTTGATTATTGGCATTTTTCTTTTAAGTTAGGTTAAATTAAATGTATAAATGTGTTTCTTCCGTTTGCTTTAATCTACTGCAACAATCACTATTTTTCCTATTCAAATGTTCAAAGTGAGCAATGCTGCTAAAGTAAAACCTAGTTGGTTAGCTTAATTTCGTGGGGTTTTTTCCTAGCTCATCTCAAATGTTTTCTGGGCCATGGTGTCTTTGTGGTCATTCAAATTTCATTTTCATTCAAATATTACATTATATTGGGCGTCATCATACTTGCATCTACATAAAATAGAATTCCCATTCCCTCATTTGTATTGTTAAAAATTATCAGTTGCTCAGTGCATTGACAAGAGAAAGCAGTGAATTGTTCATGGTCTCCAGAATGTGTTATGCATTACTAAGTTGGTTGTGTGAATTTGACAGGCTATTCAGTGCTGAAAAATTAAAGTTTATTGCTAAGTCTTTTGAATTATTCCAATGTACAAAAGGCCTTAAGGTCAATATTTATAAAGTGATTACCTATGTTAAGTATGCAATTTGATCTTTCTGGTATTGACTTAATGAATGTAGCAGGGGTGATTGTGTTCAGGTATAATACCTGAAATCAGGTATTTTTTTTTCAGATTTCAGGTATTTTGTATCAAAATTCAGGTATTTTATAAGATTTTCTTTAGTTCTTATTTACTAAACTAGAATTCCAGATTATTTGATTTACTAAAATTTTAAAATTTAGGTTACATTTTTGTGCATTTTATTGGTTGATCGGAAGCAATATGTATGGAGTTGCCTGTAATAAATATTTGTTCGTCCTCTCCCCCTCCCTACGCTAAAATTTCAAGTATTTTTTCATTGACCCACAATCACCCCTGCTAAATTTTAACAGTTTATTACATTCCGGAAAATCTTCTTTCGCAAAATACTTAAAATGAAACAATAAACAATGCAAGTAATTCTTTTTTTTATAACTTGTAATTTTACAAAAATTATTTTTTAATTTGTATGACCATTTTGATCTTATAACCTTTCTTACTGTTGCTGTTTAATTTATCATTTAATAAAATGTTTTTTTAACTTATTTTTCGGGAAATTCATGATTACTGATACACGTCAAGAAATAAATTATATGTATTAATTTCATAGTTTTATTTTTCTATTGTATTCAAGGCCCAATTTTTTGTTGCGTTGATGAGAAAGTTAACATCGCCAAACGCACTTATATCTATCTAAACGCTGAACGTCTATAATCCGGAAATATCTGAAATCCATAACAAACAAGTTCCCAGTGACTCTGGATTAACGATGTTGTACTGTAATTAATTAATTGATAACTGAGAAGCAGTGATATTGTGTACCTTATCTTTGTCACATATTCCCTGAGATGGAATAATATAAAATAAAATATTAATTTATTCATTTCTATTAAGTGATGAAATAATTGTTTGATTTCAGTTGCCACCCAACTGATTCTAGCTTTGTCCAATGTAGATTTTTAAAGAAAAATAACACTTTTTGACTTTTTGAAACTAGTCCTGCAAATTCTTATTATTATCCTGTAAAACTGTGTTTTGATATACAAAATTGAGTATGAACCATGATGGATGTTATTACATTTAGTAAAAACTGCAAGAGTTACTTCCCTCCAGTGGCGTACGCAGGGGGGGGTACCCCCCCCCCCCCCCCCGAAATGTTTGCTTCATTAAGAAAAATAAGAAAACAATTTTCCCTGACCGTCTCATCTATAAAATATTTGTTGGCAATCACTTCGTCGACAGATCATTTTCAGGGGTGATTGTGTTCAGGTATAATACCTGAAATCAGGTATTTGTTTTCAGATTTCAGGTATTTTGTATCAAGATTCAGGTATTTTATAAAATTTTCTTCATAAATCATGACACTGTCTACTTGGCACACATGCGTAGCATAACATACTACAACATATAATTTCCAGTTTTTATTATTACTGGACATCACATTCTCAGCTGAAATCTATATAATAGATAGCCACACATTTCAACAAACCTTTAAAATATGTATAATTTTTATTAACTTTTGTTCACTTGCATCAGTTTATTCATAAATACAACACTTTGTAAATGTATGTACTGATAAATCATAAAATAAGATTTTTATGAAAAAGAAATATATTGCTTCATGTTTCAGTAAACCTTTGAAATATGTATATCACTTATTGACCTCTGTCCATTCATGTCTGGTTATTTATAAATACAAAACTTTTAAAAAGTATTCAATTCAAAATTCACAAAATGAAGTTTTTATGAAGAAAAAGTTTCATTTTTTATGTGTGCCAGTCCATTACTCGGCTTTGTAATTTTCATAATGGGTGTTTGTGTATAGAATTTGCCTGTAATAAATATTTTTTCGTCCTCTCCCCCTCCCCCCACTAAAATTTCAGGTATTTTTTCATTGACCCACAATCACCCCTGATGTAGCATGGGATGAGTTCTGGGACCATGGATTAAGATGTTGTGACATCCAGAAATCTAGATAATAAGCAATATTCAGCCATGTTGAAAGAGAAACAGTAATAGCAGAGATTTCTGAAATTAATTGTAATAAAACAGAGAAGTCGATGTTTTACCTTCGGAAATTTTTGTTTACCAATTACCTTTGTTTTACCTTAGTTTGGAAACCTTTACAGCAGGGGATGGTTTATGCAGATAGCTGCATTTTCAAAGCAGTGCTTAAAATGCCATACCTGATTTCACTTGTGTAGAGAAGTTTTTATCTTCGATAAGAAAGCTAAGCCACAAATTTCAGAAGTAATTTTTGTATAAAAAATTCATTTGAGCAATGTTTTAAAATTTATTTTTATGTAATTCTAAACTTGAAATTTTTAATTTTATGTTGCAACGCACTAAATCATTTAAATAATCAGAGGAAATACGCAGGAACAACTCATATAAGGTAGATACTAAATGATAACTAGTTATTATTCAGTAAATTATTAACATTAGCATTTAGTATATTATTAGCATTAAAATTTAGTATATTATAAATATTAACATTAAGTATATTATTAACATTCTGGTAAAATATTCAGATGAAATTTTATGAAATGAAGTCTTTAACTCGATATATCAGTTAACTCGACGTAAATGCAGCGTCCGTTTGAGGTGTCGAGTTATCGGTACTCCGCAGTATATTAACAATAACACAAAACAGAATTTAAAAAAGAGATATTAAGAGTTAATTGATAATAGCGATTTTCAGAGGTGGGTATCACGTTCAATATGACAATCAAATTCTTTTATTATGAACATAAACTTCTAAGCCTTTGAATGCTTTTCTAACATTTATTAACTGTAAAAAGCTAAATAAAATCCTTTGTGCTGGTAAATCCAAATCTGAAAAAAACAACGTAACAAAGCACAAATGTGAGCAAAAAATGCGCTCACATTTGTGCTTTGTTACGTTGGTTTTTTCAGATTTGGATTTATTAACAGCTTTTAATATGAAAAGCCTTTATATACAGAACTACTTACAAAGCTGTATTTACCATAATTAACGTATCGTTAACAACGCTACAAATTGTTTTCGTTTCCTTTGTTTATTTTTCTGAGTTCCTAAAGTTGAGGTGTCACGCAACAGTACACATTTAAAACTCAAAATTATGCACAATTAATTCAAAGGGTCAATCGTTTGGGAATCTGGATCTTACAACCTAGAAGAGTTGTCTTCACATTCTGTTCTGGACTTGAATTAAGGCTAGACACATCCATCTCCTCAGGATGTATCACAACGTGTTGGGGTCTAGCCTATTTACATGTTCAGTTTCACAGGTTTGTTTCTCCCTCAAATCCTGTCCTAAGGGCGTCTGTACTTCAAAGCGTACAGTCATTGCGCCGGTCTTAACAATTTCCCGTTTTTCGTTTTCACTCTCGTAAGCCGGACTGTGCCGTCTTTCCCGCAGATTGCTTCAGGTATCCTCACTAGGCGGCTAACTAATGGCCAGTTTATTTAGCTGCTTTTGATTTGGCACTTCAATTATGACTATCTCTCTTACCTTGAACTCACGGTTACTTCTGATTTTCTTCGTTTGTTCTGTCGGTTGCCCCAAATAATCCAGTTTAAAACGATTTCTGATATGTTCCTGGAGTTTATATTGATACTGCTGCCGTTTGCAAAGATTCTTGTCAGACAGCTCCACGTTTTCGAGATTTAAAACCCCATTTCTTCTTGGTTCTCTGAGGAATATGGATGAAATTGATGGTTCCAAATCATCCTCGCCCGAAATATACGTGATAAGTCGTGAATTCACGATGTCTTCACAACCGCAAAGCAGGGTATTTAGCTCTTCGCATCTATGTTAAATTGCATAAATTCTAAATCCGAAAATACAGAATTACTTTCAAAATTTGATTAGGTAATTTGGCCTTCATTTCCCCTGTACATATTTTCTCATGGTTTTCTATATTAAGTACAGAAGTTTCAACTTATTGACCACTATCACATTTTTCAGATAATGTATGTGAACTAAACTTTCTATGTAAAGTCATTCTATTTTCCATTTTGTCATCCATGATTTTTCTTGTATCAATCATTTCACACCAATTTAATCATATACCACAAGTATCCAAAAAATATCTATTTTTTTTTCCTTTCCTATTTCCAGATAATGATGACAGATTTCTATGCAATTTGACACAGATGATTCTCTTTATGTTTTCACCTTTTAATTGGAAGTATTTCGTGTCTGTCCGTCTTTTGTCTGAGCTTCCTGCCAACCTTGACATGACATTTGGGATGTAAGCAGTACTGGACAAGCACTCTGTTCTTTTACAAAGCTTAAAGCTTAACAAGAAAAGCAAATGAAATTGGGTCTTTAAATACTAAAGTAGTGTTATAATCATGGAATTTCTTTAAAATGTTAACATTTTTAAAGTCAGATTGGATAGTTTTTATTATTACAAAAACATTTTGTCTGTTCCTATTGAGACAAAGAGAAATAATTTTTTCATTCTCTTGTACAAATGAAAATGTTCATCATTCATTGCATATGGCATTATCATTTTTCAATCTCACTGCTGCCAGAATAACTATATTAAATATAAACTGATTACAATATATTCCAATTTACTTATGATAACAAACCTTCATTTTAAAATTTTGCCTTTTATAAATTTCAAAATTTTAAGTACTGTTTAGTTTGCATAGCTATGCAATTTAAATAATCACAGCTACTGTTTATTCAAGAAATTTCGAAATGTCTTCCTTTATCAGTACAATGGATTTATGAAAGCAACACTGGTACTCAAGGATGATGCTACTCTGCAAAGGGGTGGTGCACTGAGATGGAAATTTTTTGAAGCTCTATTTTTGTGAGCATGTGTACCTTGCCTCTTGATGTTGAAACGTATTTCTGAATTGAATCCCCTTATTTCAGTTAATTGCAATTGGACACTTCTGTATTCATTCTTCAGATAAGAAATAAAGGTTTCAAGAGTGGATTTCTAAGGCCATTTTATAGGATATTATCAAAGTTTGTGATCCAGAAGCAGAAAACAAGGAAATGATTGTTCTGTTAACTATTGCATAAAACAGGCCAGTCACATATCCGAGCTTTTTTCACCATCATGAATAAAAGAATTCAAATGTTCACATGTAAAAGGGTGCAAAAAACTAATAATCCCTAGTGTTCTCGAAAATGCTGTAGTTACTATTTTAATACACCATATTGCACTATGCAAATCAGTAAATTTCCAAATAACAACAACCGCAAACATAAAGTCTTAAAGGTGGGATTGCAAGAGCTCATTTAAGTTAAATGTTTCTATGTTTAAAACTTGAAAATTTGATATACTGCTACAAAATCATGGTCTTTGTGCCTCTCAACTGATCACTTTGATCTTAATACAACTGAGTACATTTGGTTAGACATTAATAGACATATTTGTATTACCAACCCCACAAGCAATATGAGTACAAATAAATTACTTAGACAATATCTTAAGTTAATTTTTAACTAACAAACTCTTATTTATATGAAAAGTTGCACCAAAAAAGTAATGTATGTGCAAAATTGCTAATGGCTTCTGTAAACAAAAACCAATTATATTAATTTTTTCCTAAAAATTTATAATTTTATAAATATAACATATATTTGCATTGTTTTGAAAAACATTACAGTATGAATTATTGTGCAAGGTGATGTTATAAATTACCAAATATGCTTTCATTTCAAGAAAATGATGTCTGTCAAAGAAGACTCAGCACTGAATTATGCCAATTGCTCAAAGAGCCAGTTGTTCATTATATAGAAATAAGCCTCCTCAAAGAGGTGGATCATGTTATTCATATGAACAACAGCAATGAAATAAAAATTCAGCAAGACAATACAAGAAGAAGAGGAAGACCTAAACGTTGATGGGTAGATGCAGTGGGGGATCACTGTTTAGTCCTCAAGACTAGGAATAGGAGGAGTTTGGCTGCAAGTAGAGGTTGTTTGGGATACCTAGTTCAGAAGGCCTTAGCCCACCTTGAGCTGTCTCACCATGAATGATGGTGACTGTATCAGAATTCATATTGCTTGTATTTTAGTAATTGCACACACAAAATTAGTTGCAAGGTAAAGATAATAAAATCTGATAATAGGAATATCAAGAATGCCAACCATCACAGGACTTCCTTTGACTTCAATGTGGAAACCCTTCAGCTTTTGCATTGCAGGGGAAAATAAACTCTACTCTATAATTATGCTTTGAAAGCAAAAATATGATATTTTTGTATGTGCTAAACATCAATTTTCTAATCATTAAAATTATTTGCAGGTTATTCTGAGACAGCTTCATGTCTTCAACGAGAAATGACAGAAAAGTCTACTGGAAGTCACCAATCAAGCACCTTCATTTCACACAATATTAAAAGTCCTGCGGTTTGTCAAAACTTTTAACTTTATAATACATTACAAAATTTAAATGCTCTGTGCATTCTTCTTAGTTATTTTCTAGATTAATATACCTCCTTCATAACACTATTCATGTTTCATTTTCCTCATGGTATGTTCATGCAAAAGCTGTTAATTGAAAAAGACTTGATTAGTTCTATATCTTAATACATTTATTTAATTTACCCTTGAATCATTTAGAGTTGTGCTTTCAAAGCATTTCACAATCGTTTTTCATTAGCAATGCTTCTGTTAGTTTGTCACTTTTTTTCGGTATATTTAATGCATGTGCACTGATGCATCTCAATACATATCACAAAAATGTTACATGTTGACTTCAGTGGGTTGATTAATATTGTAAAATATTCTGTATAATTTTTGCATTTTTCTTCTGTATTCGGATTTTTAAAATGCTGACAATAAGTAATTTTTATTTCATCACTGATGCATGATATAACAGTACATAACATAAAAATATTATGAAAATTGTTGAAAACGTCAAGTTAATAGATTAATATTTTATTATTCTAGCTATAGTTATTCAGCTATAGATAAAATCATAAATAGAATTCACATTAACATTAATTTAAATTTTCTTTTTGGATTTTATTTTACAGAATTATCCAAGACTTAAAACATTTTCTGGTCAAGGTATGTTTTCTCAATATAGTTCATCCATTCCATCAAGTAGTAATGGGGGATTGTCTGCTGCATCACCACTATTATCTCAGAAACTGACAGGAGCAAGGAAAGCACAGGTTACAGCATTTTTTTCTTACTGTAATACATTGTTTATTTGAACATTTTATATATTAACATAGGGTTGCCAACTGATTCTAATTATGTTGGAGTTTTTGTGAAAAGGCAAAATCTCTACATCCATTAAATGTTGTTATTGTTTTTTTAATATCTCTGTAACTGATATGGTTACATAATGATGTTTATAATTTAGAATACGTTAATTTATGTCTTCAGATTAAATTTATGTTCTACAGCAGTATGCCATGTATATACATAAAGTAGCACAAATACAGTGGAACCCCGGTAACTCGACACCCCTCGGGGATAAGAAAATATGTCGACTTAAGCGGATGTCAAGTTAGCGAGGTTTCACACATGAACAATGTTTTTAAATTATAGTTCATTTTTAATATAACATATTATTAATTAACAAAAATTACTAATTACATAAAAACAAATTTACCTCATTGAAAAAAATCCAAAATATTTGTCTGTTTTTCCTTTTGAAGGGAAAATAAAAATTATTCAACATTACATAGCTGGTCTATAGAATGTTCAGCTCTCTCTTGCGTACACAGAAAGCGACGTATAACTTTCACAGATTTCAATGCATCTTTTTAGACGGTACTGGTAAGTCCTCTTCATCCGAACTTTCAGATTCACTGTTTTCGAGAGAAGCATTTTCATTTTTATTAATGCATTCCAAAATATCATTGTGTTCCATGAGACTTCAAGTAATGACATCAGAATCAACGTAGACAAATTCATCTAATGATGTATCTCTTTCGGCACTGCTATCATCCAACACTTGAAACGAATGTCCATTATCGGAACACTCCAAATAAAAACCAGCACGGTAATTTTTGGATTCAGTCCACTATTTAAAATTCAAAAATTTTCTTAATTTGTAATTTTCTGTAAAATGTTTTCATGCTGCAAATAATCCCTTGGGAAACTGCAGTTGAATTCGGTGGTAAAAAGCATGTTTTTATTGAAGAAAGATCCATACTTAAGGGTGAGCAGTACAGTTATCTAAAGTCATTAAAATCTTTCTTTTTTTGTGCAGTGAAACTTCTGCCCAGTTTTCTTAACAATCCCTCAAAAATGTCGGATGTCTAGTTCGGGATTTACTTTTTTCAAGTTTTTCTAAAATCTCAACTTTCGATTTTAAACTTAAAGCCTGTATCTTGCGTGGAGCCATAGCATTCGTGTTTGTCGACATACAGAATAAAAATTAAATGACTTGATCAGCACCAGCAACACCTTTATTGCTCTTTTGCTTCTGTCCTGGCAAAGTAAGCCTTCAGCAGAAGGTAAATACAGCTTCTTATAATTTCGACACACTGTTTCACAAAAGCAGATTCACAGTTCAATAAACATACATCCATTCTCCCCCTTTGTTGACACATACAACCGCTCTCCCCTTCGTTAAAACACATGGGAGATAAGGAATACCCCGATTTCCAGGAATAGATCCCAAGGAATAAACTGTACTCCTCGAACAAAACACTTCGGAAAACAATGGGTGTAAAGAGTAGTGTGTGTCGAG
>Ga0181466_1000288_pt1 | contig 13367 bp, 8 predicted proteins | sample InSIn4gowninarea_FD_119078 | JGI IMG/M metagenome (GOLD analysis project Ga0181466, IMG submission 119078) | Clean room microbial communities from NASA Spacecraft Assembly Facility at Jet Propulsion Laboratory, Pasadena, California, USA -... ... | reverse complement strand
CTTATTATTATTATTATTTGTATGATAATAAATGGTATGGTAATGGTATAGTTAAAATGACAATGATATGAGTTAAACGCTGTTATTTGTCTCGCAAGATTTACAGACTATTGTTTTGTGTTTTAGGAAGAAATAAATAAAATAGTTAAAAAACTTTGATGTATTTCCCATAATAGATGCACTGATGAAGATAGTTAAAGGGTGGAATAAAAAAAAAGTAAGTAACGCCTGTATGCTTTTAAGTATGAGATGATAGCTAAGCTCTTCGCAGACGCAACATACCGACAGCCTGTGACATCCTAAGATAGTGCCACTGTGATTGTATTTGTGTAGAGGTACCTCATTTGTTCACCGAAAATTGTAGCATAAAGACGTTTTCAAACATCGTGTCATAGTCCAATCCTTGTTTTTCTAATTTAATTATTTACTCATCGTTAGTATGGCTAGTTGTCATCGTCTAGATCAGTGGTGGGCAAACGTTTTCGGTCGCGGGCCAAAAATCGAAAAAAAAAAAATGGTTGGCGGGCCAAGATAAATTTTTCTAAAAAAACATTACAGCATAATATTGCACATTACAGCATAACCTTAAATAATATTTATTTTAACTTTTATTCGAAGGCTCTGACATGTTAGACGCATGAGACATAGACATATGGAATTGTTTATGATTTTCCATAATAGTATTTTGAAAAGCAGGTTCCAGCTGTGACGAAGCAACTTTCAGCAGTGCGAAAAGGTGTTCATCAGTCAATCGGTTTCTGATTGAGTTTTTTCGCAATTTCGTAGTCGAAAAAGTCCGTTCGCTCACAAAAGACGACGCAAACATTGCCATGATTTTCTGGGCGTGAGCAATCATCTTTGGGAATTCAGCTTTCGGCAGTGCTCTATAAAAATGGAGTTTTATAGAATTCAAGAACAATTGCTTTAAATGAGTACTACACTGCATTTCAATAATATCCAACTGCAATTCTGGAGATACATTTTCCGGGTTTACATTAAACGGCATCGAGAAAACATCTAGCGATGATTAGTCTCTCTGACCTACGCGGCTAGTTTAGCTTCTTCTATAGGCTATGCATCTATTATTCTACTAATTAAAATCTACTTTAAACTTCACGACCGTAAAAACGCAAATGTAGCGGGCCATGTACTATCCATGTCCATAAACCCTCGGCGTGCCGGATTAAATACGTTCACGGGCCGGATTTGGCCCGCGGGCCGTACTTTGCCCATCACTGGTCTAGATGATGTCACAAGATGACGGATAACTGGAAGACACGAGGCAAGCCAATCACTGTCTACCTGATGTAGGGACTTGGGGGCTTCGATAAATCTAATGTCCAGTAAGTAGAACAGTTCACAGAGACAGGAACAGTGGACCGTCAACCTTGTCAGTACCACAAAAGGGCAATATCACCGGCTCAAGACCATTATTTGAGACTTCTAGCCAAAAGGTGTGAGTCGGCGACGCGATACAACTGTCTCGTACTCTGTATAATGAAACAGGAACATCCATTTCCCGTATAACAGTCACCCAGAGACTTAACGAAGGTAGCCTGTACGCCATTAAAAAATTAATAATTTTTAATTTAGAAAAGAGATAATAACTTTTAATGCCAATTTCTGCTGCTGAACCTTCAATCTGGCAAAAAGAAAATTATTAATTCTTGGATGCTATGGCAAGAGTTTGCTTATGATAGTAGAAACAGACGATCATAAAAACAACGCAGTTTAGTTGATTTCTACATTTTTCATAAAAAAGTAATAAAAATTGCAAGTTACAAGTGCAAACATTTTCTAATGGTTAAAATGGAACACCGGCACCCAGACGGTTCCAAGGTTTTTCATCATTTCATACATTTTACTTTAATAGAAGATTTTTATGGATTTGCTATCATCTATTTAAAGATAAAAAAACTTGGTATTTTTTCTTAAATGTTATGCATCATTTATCAAAAATATGCCTAATATTTTCAAAAATGTAAATGTTTAAAATCCAGTCATTCATTTATGCTAACCCTGTGCAACCAAATTCTATATTATCCTCTAGTATCATAGTCCTTAAAATCTGGAGGATAAAAAATATCTAACTTCCTCCTACTCTTATAAGAAAAAAAATCATTTTATTTTATTTTTGTTTTTAACTTTTTCATTGAAAACAATTATTCGATTTATTGTAGTTGGTAATCAAGCAAGATACCCTCCGTTATATAGGTTTTCGCTGGGATCGAATTCGACTGGAAAAACATCTCTTTTAAAATGTTGCTTATGACTATATCTCAAATCCATTCCTTGGTCTCAATATTTGAGGAATGCAAACAAATGTACATATATATCCGCATATATATGTGGACAAATATATTTTCCTAGAAATGCGTGTGCATACAGCATTTTACCATTTGGTATCCTCAAACCCACTTATCTTCTTTAAGTATTTTTCTATGGAGAAATGTACTTATATAAGCGTGTCCCATTTTCCTCTCTGCATCACATTCGATTCTTCCTTCCATTTTCCTCAATTGTGCCGCCGTTAGCCGCTGACGAAATAGAATAAAGCATCCGTAGAAAAAGAGCTTTTGCAGTGATTCCTATTGCAGTTTTCTGAAAGGAAAACTCTTCACACTTTGCTGAGGACATATCATGTGTCTCGGGCTGACAGAGATTGGGAAATTCGTGCTCGATAGGCTTCAGAGCGACGATGTGATTGGTCCGAAGATGTCTTTTGCGAAGTGCTTTCAGCCATTGATGAATCGTGTTGTTGTATATTCTTTTACAGGCGTTAAAGTACACAGAAATGGAAGTATCGAGGGGTTTATATTGGAATATTTGGAAGGTGTTTACTCTTTCTTCTTATGTCAGGTCATGTTCTCGGCAATCGAATACTTATACGGGTGGGTACGCTTGAAATGTTTTCAATTCGTTTAATATTTGTTAGGCGTATTTGTAATATTTATTGACATTTGAGCAGGCTATCGAATAAAGAAAGGATACTTTTGAGAATTGGAAATTCTAGATTTCAACATGTAAAGGAAACAGGTTTTTATTCATTAAATTATCATAAAAATTTATCTTTATCCCTTAAAATTTTAAATTCCTATTTATTTCTTATTCATTCTTGTTCCTTATTCATTTCTCGTTCAATACTTATTCATTCATCAATTACATATTTTATGAGAGACCTTTGTTCCATGCTTTTAAATAATTTAAGGAGAATTTCCGAAAAAATGGGGGAAGTAGATTTGCCCATTTTTCTAGGAACTTTCCTTAAAATGAGGGCAGCTGAGTTGCCAGTTTCCCCCAAGAACATTCCTTAAAAATATGAGCAGCAGATTTCCCATTTTTCCAGGAACGTTCATAAAAATGTAGGTAGCTGAGTTGCCCACTTTTCTGAAAAAAATGTCGCAGCAGAGTTGCCCATTTTCCCCAAGAATATTCCTTAAAAATATAAGCAGCAGAGTTGCCCATTTTCCCAGGAACGTTCCCAAAAATGTGGGCAGCCCACTTTCCCCTGAACATTCTTAAAAAAATGTAGCAGCAGAGTTGCCCTTTTCCCCCAGGAACGTTCCTGAAAAATCTGACAGAGAAGAAAAATTCTGAAAAATCTTCAGAAGAATGCCCACTTCTTCCCAGGAATATTCCTGAAAACATTGGGCATTTTCTCCATTTACCTTTCATGAAAATATCAGAATTGGGACAGAAAAAGGAACATTTTGTTAAAATTCTTTCGTTCTTTCATAAAATGTTTCAAGAAGGCTTCAGAAAAAAGGAACGTTATATCAAAATATCTGTAACCTTCCTGTTGAAAAACATGGAACGTTTTCTCAAAAAAAAAAAAAAAAAAGATATTTCGTATGCCAACAGCACTTGGTCAGAGATGGCCATGCTCTCATTCACTGACCTCGTCGGTTGCTGCTTGATTTATGGGATCTGACTTGTCCAGCGTTTTCAGATATGATTAACCTTCAGTTACCACCTACTGTTTAATTTTTGTCAGACATGTCAGCGACGATAACTTTGACACCCAGGAACCTATTTACCATCTATAAAAACACATGAAAATTGGAGACGTTTCTGGCTTATGTCTGAAGTATTATCATTTTTTTTACAGTGCAATGTAATGTGTATTTGCCCAGATGAACATATGAATCTCAGAATTTAGGGGTGGACATTTAATTAATTAGGAATTGCAAAATGGATTGCTAAACGTATGTTGATGTAAATAATAACCTAAATTTTAAAGAAGCAATATTAAGAATATTTAAATTCGATTCGAAGATATATGCTTTTCGAAGATTCAAAGATAATATTTCATATTGTAGAAGTCACACATCATTTCACAAATCTGTCTTAACATTGATGCAATTAATGGAGTCCCATGTGCGTTTTAAAACATATATTATAAGATACACCTGTAAATAGAGTGTGTGCATCTCCTCGGCAAATATAAAGTCAACGCTTCAGCTATAATAATTTTCTTTTTAGTTATCTACGTTTTGTTAATCTTGACGGTTAATTGCCGACTGCTCGCTGGATTTGCTAAACATTTGGTCTTCAGTTCAACAGTTTGTAGGTTCGATTCCCACCTCGGGCTTGGGTGTTTGTAGTGGTACGGAATCCATTTTAAACAGTATAGGTCCCGGTCTAATTATATGTAAAACATGCCTTCGTGTGCAAGAAATGTCGATAAAGCAAACAAAAAAAATTATGATTAATTCACTGTAAAGAAAATAAATAATTTATTTAGTTCAATTTTATTATAATCAACACAGCTATCTCACGCGAAGAAATGAAAATTTACTTTTTCTTTGGCCTAAAATATGTGAGTGTTTGATTTCCTTCAAACCCGTTAGCGCTATGCCCGATCTTTTAACTCATAGTTGGAACTTTACAATATGTAATTACGTTATAGTACATGGAAATTTAAGTTTTTAGGTTGGCAGGTTATGTGGTGGATATTAAAAAGGCAAACTTTAGTGAACGTAAATATCTTATCACTTTAAGGCAACTAGTAGCTGATTAAGTGGTTAGCGCTCTGGTTTTCAGTTCAGCATTCCCGCTTCATGAATAGAGTGTCTTTAGTAGTTCATTTAAAGCAATATAGTTATTTATTATAGTAGACTTCGTATGCTAAAAACATCGCAGATTAACAAATCCAACAAAATAAAAATCTCTTTAGGCAAATGAAGTATTCCAAAAGTGATTCATTCATGCACATGGACTTTAAAGAAGCTTTATTAAAACCTATTATTAAAACATTTCTTTGGTCACAACTATCAAGAGATAAAAGGCTTGGTCTGCCTTCATTTATAATGGTGGCTATGCTGAATATGTTCAGCAAAATGCATTCATTTTTTGTGTAGCAAATTCTTGCTAGATTTTAACAATATTGCAAGCTCTCCGGCCTTCTGCCGTCTCACTTCTTCATAGTTCGACCTCACTTCTGGTAAAACAAATAAAATATTTCAGCTAGATGAACATGCTTCAATATTTCTTTAAAAAATGTGAATCTTATCTAGGTAAACAACCTTCCTTAAAACTAGTGTGAAGCATCGGTACTTCCATAAAAACAATGAAAACCCTTACATGTAGTAAATGTCCATTTAATTTATTCCATATATAAGCATTTGCTGTTATTGCCAAATAAATGTTCTAATTAGACAGCAAATACTTCATGGCACAGAAATCACGAAATCAAATTATAAGAGCTATCACAGATTGGAGTCCGTTGATAATCCTCAAATGTAGTCCAATCATCAGTGTGCCTTAATCTATGCGGAAAATTACTTTAAGCACGTTTTAAACATGCCCTACAGAGACGTTCTCCCAGGATTTCGATCGCACGTAGTCTGGGGATGATGGTGAGATAATTAGAAATCGATATATCAAGCGTCACAAGTTCGTCCTCCTATGAATTGTGTCATCACTGCAGAAATTCGAGCAAAATTAAAACACTTTGATCTGCTTTCACAATGGCTTTATGAAATGTGGTATTACCTACGTAATTTTGTCGATGTGTGGTTTTGTCCAACAAAATGATAAAAGGTAAGACTGCATTAAATTGATGTGGGTTATGGTGCACAAAACCACACACACACATAAATGGTGCACCCTAAAAACTACTAAAACTACTCTTAGTGGACTAAGAAAGTGCATTTAGTTGCTTACGTGAGGAGTTTAAGAACTATTGCTTGTAATTTGGTTTTATCCGGCCCCCAAAAGCTCTAGAAAACCATAGATATAGGAATAACGAGATCGTGTCTACTAGGTAGAAACTTGATGCCGTGGCAAGAGCAATCCGGCAGCCATGATAGTGGCAAAACAATATTGGAAGAAATACGTTTTTTTTTAATTATCTATAATGAGCCATTCCACGGTAACTGACGCAACGTTTGGTAAGTTAACTTCAGCTAATTAAAATAAGTAAAGTTTTAAATATAAAATAGTTTAAACTACTGTGTCATACGACCGCATAATACATTATATAAATGTGCTTATTTTAAACCTTGTTATCCACCTGCTTATGAGAATAAAAAATAAAATGTTCACAGTAACTGACGCAACATGAAATGACATATTTTTGGAAACGTATAATTACATTAAAAAAATCTGTGATTTATGAATTTGTTTCATGGAAATTTTTGTACTAATGAAAAAAATAATACTTGTTTAAAAAGATGTATACTTCATTATTCCTTGGTGTTATGCTGATTGTTTATATAGATGAAAAATGTAAGTAACTGACGCAACACAAAAAGTAACTGACGCAACATGTGTGAATATCTTAATATTTATACGAAACATACCATTGACTCTTGAGTCAATTCCGACTCTTGTCGTCTTTGGCACTTCAATGTAGTGTTTATAAATAAATTTAGAAGCCTAACAAATCGAAACAAGTTATATTTGTTACAAATTTTTACTTTAAGTTTTTTTTTTCAAAACTGTCCACTTTTACATGGAATTTCTCTAATACGCATTTTTTCATGTTCTTTATAAATAGATTCGGAACAAAACATGAAATATATATGAAAGAAAAGAAGTCATATATTTATTTCAACGATTTTGTATTTGGCTATTTGATCGTTCTATTCATCACATATAAAGTTAACTAATGCATTAATTTACCTTTAAAATTTCAAGTAACAAATACTTGTTCTAATATGAAGATGCAATTATAAAAAATAAAATACGTTTTAAGAAATAGTTACTTATTTTAATGCCTTATATTCCCTTGTTTTTAATTATCTTAAGGTTATTTTCAAAACAGTATACAACTGTTCTTCAGTTAAAAAATATTTTACGAATCTTTCAATACTAAAACATAAATTAAATTAAAACTTTAATACAAGAAGTTTCGACTCTTTTTTGACAAGCTATGGATTAATTAAATCGACGCAGCCACGACGCAGGTAAAAATGTTATTTCACGTGCATAAAGAGAAATAAATTTGTTTTACTTTTTGATTTTTAGGATGATTTTAAATCAAAAATTTTAAACTATAATAAATTTATATAATGCTAATAAATTTCAATTTCATTTAAGGCAATTAATTTTATCCAGAATGCCGCATATGGGATAAATAAAACCAAACCAGAGTTTTCCTAGCTATTTTTTTCATCTTTTTACCAAAAGAGATAACGTATAAAAGTGACAAAAGAAATATAGAATGTTGGTCGTTGAATTTTGGTACCAATTCTTTCATCCCCATGATATTGTGAAACATTCTTTTCGTACTTTTAGAGAGCTTCCCCATCTTATTTTCGTGGTATTTTTCTATTCTCCGACTATTTGTTTTCAATAAGTTCGTGAAAACAACGACAGAACTTGAGAGCATTCTCCTTCCGGTGTTATTGGCATTGGGTTTCGAGATTTTCTATTGGCAAAAAGAGAACGAGATTTTTTTTTCTTTTTTTACAAAAGAATAGATTTGCTCTCCTACTGAAAGCGAATCTTTATTTTCAAGGGAAATAAATTAAATGAAAGTTTCAAGTAGGAAAATAGACTTGGGAAAAAAAACTAATTGTGTAGTAGATTGCATGCGAATTCAAACAAAGGAAAACTAATTTTAGAAGACGTTTTTCATGCATTTGTAATCAAGGGAAGCACAACAATTATTTACTTAGTTTGAAACATTTATTATATGTTTTTAAACAAGCTTGTGCATGAGATATGTCATGGAAATGACTATTCTGAATCAATAACTGAAAGTAAAAATAGCTAATTACACAACATTTTGTAAAATATTACGCTTTTTGCTAAAAATGGCATTCTAAACATGTTATCATTACAAATATCGTTTCCAATTAACTCGTTTGCTCATAGTGAACAAGATATGTCTTGAATTAAATTGCAAAATTTCTAATCCTAACATACAGAAAAATTTCATAACTTTTCAAAAATGTTTTTCAAGAATCTAAATCTCTCATTAACAGTAATAGATAATTCAAATAATTTCTAGTTAGTTGCCCATGACAGAAAACTTTAAATCATGAGCCAAATCATTTTTAAAATCGACAAAAACAAAAACTTAAATTTTCCAGTGAGCACAAATATTTTTAATATAAAAATGATTTTTTATATGTAATACTCCTTGATGAATTACGCCATAAATTTCTTCACTCTTAATTTTCAAGAAAAAAAATGAAATGAAAGTTTAAAGTATGATTAGAGAATTAGAAAAAATAATTTCACACGATTGCATGCGAATTAGAAAAAAGGAAAACTGTTTTGAGGCGTTTTCTCATGGATTTTTTTCATCAAGTAAGCAAAACAATTAATTAATTCGAAAACCTTATTTTATGCGAGCTTTTATCTGATGATATACTATTGAAACGCTATAAAACCTAACAACCCTTATATTATTCTGAATCATTATTAGACAGCGGATTATATGCAATTGCATATCTGCATATGCATTTGCATATTTGAGCACTTTTTTGTATTTTTGCATATAAATGCATAAAATCTCATATTTTTTATTTTAAATGCATATTTCGACGAATTTTAACCAAAATATTTCTTTGCTGATGCAAAATCGCATTTGAATTGAATTCTTCTGAGTATTTGTTTTCAATTCTGGCATATCTGGGATAACTGTCCCTCCCCATAAGGAGGCGGATTAGGTTAACATGAAGGCAGTGATGGTTGACTGTTTCCCTGTCGGATTAGTTTTGTTGAGTATAAAAAGATGAAATGTGCCTGCTTTTACCCTTTCCCATCCAATTTCCCCCACACTATTTACGAAGCCTACGAAAGAATGTACTATTGTCCTTTTCCTGAATAGAAAAGTAAAAAAAAATTGACTTCTTATAAACGGCAAAGGACATGAACTGCCAGTAAAAGTGCAAACATCGAAAGCAAAACATTTTAAATATTGCCCAGTAACATCTGTTGGTGTGGAAAGAACGTTTTCCGCATTTAAAATGATTTTAGACGATAAGAGGATAAATTTCCCAATTGAAAATTTAGAAAAACACATTATTGTTTATTGTAACTTAAATTATAAATAAATTCAACTTTCTGCAACAATGAAAAAAATATTGTTTTCATTCATAAGTTTTTAAAAAAATAAGAATTTAAGAATCCTAAACGATGATAAGTATTATTTTAATGAATATTTTAAATGCATATTTCCTGCTTTTAAGTGCATATTTTTAAGGTTTTTAATGCATAGATGCATGCATATTTTGGCTTTTTTTAAGTGCATATAATCCGCTGTCTAATCATTATCATACAAAAAATGTTAATCGCACTAAATATTTTTAAGGTAATACGTTTTGTTGATGAAATCTAATTCTAAACATATTACTGTAAACAAATATTTGTTTTCGATTATGACGTTTGCTTATGATGAAATGGATTTCAGGAAATAAATTGCAGGGTTTCCATGTTTTTGTTGTTGTTATCATGTCCATTCCTTTTGACAGGTAATGGAAGAGGGTGCGGCTTCTATTGTTAGGCGAGCCCCAGTGGGTGGAAGTCCGACTTCTGTTCAGATATTGGATCTCTTAATTTTGAATCAACTTCCAGATGAAAGATCGTCACCTGGCTTGATACCCCCAGAGGTATATTTGAGACATGGAGGACACTGGAGCCATGACAGATTTTACGCGCACCAGCTCCCTTTAGCGTACGCGGTTCCGCTTGCCAACCAGCGGCGAGAGGTGGTCCCAAGCACTGGCCTCCGGCCTTGCTGCTTTGCTTTCAGTGTTCTATTGTGAACCGAACTTCTCTACCACTGATCCACGCCGGGACACTGGGTTTCCATTCTTAATATATAAGCATTTAAAAATAACTTAATAAATTTCATGTAACATATTGTAACATTAATAATAAAAAATAATTACAGTACAATTAAATATCAAATTTATTTAATTTATCTTTACCCAAAAATATTAAAACCAAGCTGTATCATTTTGAAAAGAAACCGAACCAAGAGCTTTTTCAAGGAAAAATAAAGCATTTTTAATATAAATATATTTTTGCTAATTATTGTCCTTGATTAACTTTTTCCTGTCCATCAGAGAAGAAAGTAAAGATTTAAGTCGGAAGATTGTGAAATTTTTTCGAGGTCCTTTTAACTATTTTTCAGGAAGTACTGAGGTTTCAAATTAATGTAAAAAATCAAGAAATTTACAGATTATTCAAGGACGTAAAAAAACTGATAATGTTTTAAACGGGTAGGATTTTAACACCTATGGAAAACACAGGTGCTAAAAGCAAAAATTTTCTCAGCATATTTGTCCCAAGACTATGAAAATACTTTAAAAATATCTCATGTGTCAGTAGAAAATCTTACCGAACGATAGCATTTCCCGCTATTTGATTTCAACCACATAATCTGAAACACTGAAGAAATAAAAAGAATTTTCCAGTCTTTCGTGACAGCAAATATTTGGGAATATATTTGAGGGGAAAAATGTAGGGAATAATATTGATTGCGCACGTTTTCGCTTTAACTTCAATATTAAACATTTGGCTTAAACTTTAACTTTAAACATTATTTGGAAGTTTTTCTTCACAAAGGTTTCGAACTAATATTTCATATTATTTTCAAATCGGCGTTCATATTACAAGAAAATTTCTTCCTAAGGATTTGCATGTCGTTCAACGATATTTCCAAAGAAGTCAAACTGAAGGCAAGTGGACTGTTTGGTTGTCAAAACTTTTTACAAACTTAACTGTGGTATATTTATAGATTAACTTCACAATATACAGTAAAGCACCGTTTATACGTCTTTCAAGGGACCGATATAGAACGACGTATAAATGAAAAAACGTATAAATAAAATTTTAGTAATAACTTTGGTTATTATACATTTAAATGTTACAAAAGCAATTCTTTTAATGATAACAATTTTATAGCTTTTAATAATATAAATTATATTAACGTTTTACTATTGATATTAAAAAATGAGTTATTAAATTAAACATTTATCATAAAATTGAGAAAAACCATACCTTTATTTTAGATCTTGAATACTCCATTTCTTCCTTTATACAATTGATATTACATGTTGTAAAGGGTTTAATTTAAAAAAATCTTTAATCGTTGTTTGTCGAGTTGATTGTCTGCGAGCATTGAGCACAGCATTATATATAGAATTTAGTTCACTGAATGTCCTTTCACAAGTATTTTGGCAAACAAAAAAAGTTCTAAGTTTTTCAATGGACTCCATTGCTTCTTTAAAAGACCCACTCGTTTTTCACCCCCTAAAGACATGGGATGTTCCAAAATCATCATCCCTCTTTCTTTCTTTTGTTTGACTATACCCGGTTTTCCAGGAAATAGACCTTGGACCGGAAAAATAACCACCGCGACAGAAATTTTACGAACCACAGAAAAGAGAAAAAGACGTTTAACTGAAACTTTCCATGCTTTGCGTCGCATAAATGAAGTTACTTTATCATTAAAATAAATAGAAATGAATCGGGACCGAGACGAAACGACGTATAAATGTAAACGACGAATAAACGAGAAATGTATAAACGGTGCTTTACTGTATATAAAAATTATAACATGTTTAGTTAATTAAAGGGTAAATTTATTAAATTTAAAGACCATTGTGGCAACCGCACAGTTCAGTTTTTAAAATGTTGTACCGTATGCAGTGTAGCGCAGGATATGAAACAACATATAAAGTTCTACAAAAAAATTACCTTTTCCACTCTCTACTATAAGTAGAAGAGTTAGTGGGACAGTTTAAATACCCATCAAACTTCCAGTTTCATAACGTTTTTGGAACTGTATAATTTTAATACTGATAGACGTGTGAAGATGAAAATTGGCGTTTTTCTTAATCTACCAATGCAGAGGTTATCAATGTACAAGATTTCATTTAAATACGGGGTTGTCAGATTCAATAGGTGTTGAGATGGAATAATTCTAGTGGATTACTCTTTCATTAAGACTTTATGATTCTGCAGAAAAAATTTAGGAACTTAAGAGAACGAGGATGTTAAAGAATAATCTAGAAACAATTGAAGTCAAATTTTCTAAAATATTATTGACAAACATACTTTGACTTATTTTCTGGTGTGTCTAAGTGAAAATTTATCTTAAAGCATTCAGATTTTGAAGCTCAGTGCGACCACTAGACTCACCGATCTTGACAACAAAGTTCTTTGAATCTTTTAAACTAATTGTACACACAATTGGTGTAATCTCAATAAAAGGGTATTTCTTGTTAATACAACAATTTTCTAAATGAAATTTAAAAAATTAATTTTAGTTGTTAAAACACATATTTTTTAATTTTGAAAATTGTATATAATGTATTATTCATGAAAGTATAATATATGCTTCCATTAATAAAGAATAATCTTGTTTTGTGTTAACAAAATAAATTGTTTTAAATGCATGCTCAAAAATACCCGCTGTATATAATATCCCAGCTAGCTCATACATGTTGGCAATCCGTTGGCTAAACGTTGGTTATTGGATGGACCGTTGGATAAACGTTGGCACTCGAAAGTAAATAATTGGCATTTGGTTGTTAAAACGTTATATGAACAACCGTTGGCTGCCAACCATTGGCCAACGGTTGGCGAACCGTAGGACGTGCAACCGTAGGCATCGCAACGGTTGGCATACCGTTGGTAATACGTTTACAAAACTACGATGTACAACAATCACTTCTGATTGGCGAAGAAGTGAAATTTCACGCGTGCACATCTGCGGTATTTAAAAACTGAAATCTCCATTTTTATTTTTTAGTGCTAAGGAGTTGATGCTTGTGTTTTTTCCGACTTTATTTTAAAGAATCAAGGTTTGTTTTCTTGTTTTTTACAGGTATTTTCTATTTATAGTAACTGTAATGTTTATACGTATGAGAAGAATTTTTTTTTTTTTCTCATTTAATATGATT
>Ga0181466_1000596_pt1 | contig 13371 bp, 12 predicted proteins | sample InSIn4gowninarea_FD_119078 | JGI IMG/M metagenome (GOLD analysis project Ga0181466, IMG submission 119078) | Clean room microbial communities from NASA Spacecraft Assembly Facility at Jet Propulsion Laboratory, Pasadena, California, USA -... ... | reverse complement strand
TAAAAGTTGTTTTTTGGAACGAACAATATCCTAAAACAGAGCATTCTGAGATTCCAGAATTTACTTGGATAAAAGGAAAGCGGCTTGTTAGACTAAGAGCATATAATATTTATGAGATTAAACCACGAACAATTCCAAACGAAAAAGGCGAACCGGAAACATATAAGCGACCTTATCATATTGTGGAGCAGGGAGATACTTGGGAAGTAATAGAGAAAGAGGCTGGCGTAAATAGATATGCGTTGATTTGGGAAAATGGGTTGGATGAAGCGACTCCTTTAAGTAGTTTAGCGGGGCAAAAAATCTATTTTCCAAAGGGAACGAGAAAAAGTGGATTGAAGTCAAAAGAAACTCCTACTTCAAGTAAGTCAAACTCTAAAACACAACAATCTAATACTAAGAATGAAGAAACAAATAGAGCTGATTCATCGCCAAAACAGCTACCCAAAGAAGGAGATAAGAAGACTGCAAAGCCAGCTGAAAAAAAGAAAGAGAATAATAAGGTTGTACAGGAGCGTAGTACACATAATGAAAAACCGGTAGATGTGGTAGAAAATGAAGAAGATAATCCAAATGGATATTACTATGAAGCTAATAGTGGGTACTATCATAATCATTTAACTGAGGGGACGGGAAGTATTAATGATGTATATATTTATATAGACTTTAAAGAAGATAAATATATAGGTATAAAAAAATTACCAATAAAAGATCATAATGAATTTATAACAAAATCCTCAACGATATATGGAGAGAGTTCAGCATTTAGATCCACTAAAGTTAGTCAAGATGAATTGAAAAAAGAAATGTATGCAATAGCATCTGTTCATCAAAAAAATAAAAAAGCATATGGCGTTTCCAGTGAGTTAGCTAAATTATTTAGGAGTAAATCTTGTAGTGATAGAAATAATACTAATATGCAATTTGCAATAGCGGCATTAATAAATGCTTTAAACAATGGACATGATTATAGTAATGGTGCTGATATGTGGGATGGTATGGAGCAAGCAATGTATCCTAGTAGTGATAATCGACGAAGTACAGGGCGTTTTGAGCTACATATGAATACGATGGGATGGGATATTTCCCAAGAGCATTATGAAAAATGGAAGTCTTCAGTCAATTCTCTTTTAGGGCAAGGTAAATTCTTAGCTCCTCAGAAAAAAGCAGCGCCAGATAATTATGGAAATTATAAGAATAAAGGAAAAATGAGATTAAAGTCCACAGCTGTTTATAATGGTACAATTTTTTGGAGTTCAAAATGAGAAAATATATGTTTTTAATAATGGCTATCTTTTCTGTTAATGTTTTTGCGGGCGTTATAACTGAGAAGGAGTTGAATTCCGATGAAAGTTCTGAATATATATATCGAGTAAATAAACATGATATATTCAAATGTAAGAATGGAGATTGTGATTTAATTTATAATAATTCAAATAATTATTGTCAAAATTTATCTTCATTGCAGGATGAATTAGAGGCTGATATTCGAGCAAGATGGATTTGTCCTAAGGTATATGCATTTAGTGAATTATATAAGAAATATAAAATTAGATTAGGTGATGATCCAGTTTTTTCTGATTATATCCTTAATCTATATCGAATTATGGAAAATGGTAACTATTCAATATTAGAAAATAATATTAGAATAGATAATTTTTCACTACAGGTAGGTATGTCTCCAGATGCGTTTTTTATTCCTGCTGATGTTAATGATGTGATTAAATCAGTTGTTATAAAGTTTGATAAACAAGGTTTTGTTACTGAGGAATATTATGTCATGGAGAATGGGGATAATATTTTTAGGAGTTATAAATATAAGGATTCAAGAGTTATAGAGATAGCTACAAAAAAAATAAATAATAGGAAGGTAATTTACAAGTCCATTTCATATTTTAATTATGATTGATTCTATTAATATATAAGTGTAAATTCGTGATTTAAGTAATATTAAATATCTTATTTATTATAAATAAAGTGTGGTTGATTTTTTTGTTCTTTTAAAAACTAACGAGTTACACGCTAAATATCAAGAGATTTTTACAACATTTCCGTTTAGAACTGGAGTTGGCCGCCTTTAACCCTGTCTCTTTTTTTCGATGGCTAGATAACAAGGCAACCTTCATTTTTGGGCAAGGTGAACAACCGGTTCGCTATTCATATAGGCAATGACCGAATGGAAACGGTTGGACAAGATGAAGACCTGACTATCAATCGAGACCAAATACGCAGTATTGGACGTAATCGAATCACGAAAATAGAAAAAGACGATATTCTGAATGTGAATAATAACCGTCGAGTTAACGTCCATGCTGATAGCCTCATCAAAGTCGGACAGGATTTAACTATTGAAATAGCCCAAAATGGCAGCTGGGTTGCGGGTGAGCTTTTTGAACAAGTTTGTGAACAGTTTGATTTAGAAGGTTATGACGAAGTCCATATTCAAGGCCCAGGCGGTGAAATCGTGTTAAACCAAGAAGGGATTACGCTGATTGGGAATGTGTATGTTGAGGGACCACTTACGGAAGATGCGGGGGCGGCAGATGGGGTGAGTCCGTTTGAAACAACAGTAAATGATTCAATTACACCAAATACTTATTATTCAACAAGATTAGATGTTTATGATGTTTATGGACGTTGTAATGAGAAAAAAGTGCCTTACACTATTTTGGATAGTCAAGGAGAGGTTGTGACCAATGGCCTTTTAGATGATATCGCTAGAACACCTCGCATTTATCGTGAAACTGAAGATACTTTAAAAGTATTGGTGGGTAGTGCACAGATTTTAGATTGGGATTGATAGGAATATGAATAATAAAAATCAGCCGATGGGTTATGAAATCGAGTTTTTAGGAGCAAATAATGAGCCTCTGGCTTATTGTAAGGCTGAAATGTCAATAAATGGGTTACCTACGAGTGAGTATCCCTGGCAGGCAGATGAAAATGGGCGTATAGTCTTTCCACCTAGTTTAGTTGAACAAGAGGGAAAAGAATTACGTATAAAAGTTGTTTTTTGGAACGAACAATATCCTAAAACAGAGCATTCTGAGATTCCAGAATTTACTTGGATAAAAGGAAAGCGGCTTGTTAGACTAAGAGCATATAATATTTATGAGATTACACCACGAACAATTCCTAATGAGAATAATGAGAGTGCAACTTATAAGCGCCCTTACCAATGTAGTGAAGAAAGGGGATACGTGGGAAAGTATAGAAAAAGAGGTAGGGATAAGTCAATATGCTTTGTTTTGGGTAAATGGACTAGATGAAGCTACGCCTTTAGGTACTTTGGTTGGGAAAAAAATTTATTTTCCAAAAGGAATGAGAGATGGTAAAAATAAATTAAAGCCAACTAAAATTCAAAATAATTCATCTGTTTCACATGAACATAAAAAAGAAATCAATCAAGAGTTAGATAATAAGAAAAAAAATAAAGATGAAACAGCGTTACCAGAGATTTCTCAACAAAATAAAAAAGAGGATAAATCATCTAAGGACAAGAGTGAACTCATTCAGGAGCGTAGCGAGAATAATGAGAAGGCTGTTGATAAAGTGGATAAACCATGCCCAGATGAATGTAAAGTTGCAGAAATCATTACTTTTGACACATCTAAAGGAAAGTACATCATATCTAAAGAACTATGGGATTTTATTCTTGCTACTGAATCATACGAGAAGCAACCATATGTCCCAGGCGGAGGTAAGGATGGTAAAAGTGGTGTGACTTTAGTATATGGGTATGATTTAGGCCAGCAAACTAAGACAACAATGTATAGTGAATTGTCTGAGTTTTATACTCAAGATCAGTTAAAGCGTTTAGAGGTTGCTATTGGTGTTAAAGGAACAAAAGCTAATGAACTAGTAGCATCTTTGAGTGATATAACAATTACTAAGGAAAATGCAAAAAGATTAGCTATTGTTGTAAAGAGAAGATATGCAGAGAGTGTAGTATCAATTTATCCTGAGATATTAAAATATCACCCTCATTGTCAAGGTTCCTTGTTGTCTTTGGTTTATAATAGAGGAAGTTCCTTGAAGGGACCCTCTCGCCAAGAGATGAAAGATATTCAGAAATCATTAGAAGAAGATAATGCTAGTGTAGTTCCATCCTTAATAAGAAGCATGAAGAGGCTATGGAATTCATCTTCAAATAGAGGACTAGTTACTCGCAGAGAAAATGAAGCTAAATGGTTTGAAAAGGGAGTTAAATGTGATTGTTTTTAATAAATATTATCAAATTCTTTTTTTATTATTTTGTTTGTCGAATGGTGGTCACGCTATTGAGCCAGAAGACTTGCTTGTTTCAGATGCATTATCTAAGCCTTGTTTGTCTGGAAGTGTGCAAGAAGCAGATTTAATGTCTTGTGTAAGTAAGGGGTATATACTGGCCCAAAAAAAATTAAATTTTAACTATAAAGTATCAATTCAACAAGAAAATCAAAAGATAAGAGAGTATCTAATTTCATCTCAAAAAAAATGGAATATATCAAAATTTAAGCAATGCTATCCTGAACTTGAAAATGGTCAGGAGGGGAAGATAAATTTTATTGATTGTGCAACCAAAGCCATTAATGAGAGAAATGATTTGCTAGAGTCGGTTTTTTTATGTGATTTCAATAAGAGAGCTTGTACGTTTAAAGGTGATGATATTATTAAGCTATTAAGTGATAGATAAAGTACATAGAGAATAGAAATAAAGAATCTTAAAACAGTATGAAATTATATGTATTTATTTTAAGTCTATCTTTTCGCTACATTATGCATGGGAGTTAAGGATGGGACTCTTTTCTTTAAAGAGGGAGAGAATGCAGATCTAAAATTAGAGAGAGTAGTAAGATGAGAAAAAATTTTTTGTTAATGTTATCTTTCTTTATTTTTTCTAATGTATTAGCTAAAGATATAGATTTAGTTAACCCATGTACGGATAAAAATATTTCAATGGATGAGGCTTTATCAAATAAAAGTATTTTATTAAATAGTAAAGTTAGGTTAAGTAATGCGGAAATGTTTTTGATCTCATATTTAGATCATAATGGAGATATTTGTTATGATAAAAAGTATGATTTAATTTTTAAGGTTGGTAGTGATTATATATATGCCAAGAAACTTTTCGATGGACTAAATGATATTTACCCTGAAATAAGTTCTGCTGATGGTATGTTTATAATTGATTTTGAATACGGAAATGGTCAATCTAATCTGGAAAGATATTATTTTAATGTGAGATCAGATGAAGTATATATTCTTAAGAAAGATATAATCTACTCAAGAACTGGAAGGTCAAAGGTTCTTAAGTTTAAGGACCTTAATATAAAAGATGCAGAGTTTTCTAAATTAATTAATAGTTATTAGTTTTAGACTATCTTTTATGTGATATTGTATTTCCTATCTTATAAAAATTAAATGGCAGTAAAAGTCTTGTGATGTAAGATGAAGTTTAATAAAAATAGGTTATTGTTTAATTAAATTTAATAAAAACTATATGGTTCTTTTGATATCACTCTTTTATTCTGGTTTAATTTTTCTATTGAGCCAGAAGACTTACTTGTTTCAGAAGTATTACCTAAGCCTTGCTTGTCTGGAAGTGTGAAAGAAGATTTAATTTCTTGCGTAAGTAAAGAGCTATGCTGGACTCAAAAAAGTTGAATTTGAATTATAACGTATCAATCCAACAAGAAAATCAAAAGATAAGAAAGTATCTAATTTCGTATCAAAAAATGGGCATTCTCTTACAAGTGTATTAGTAGGGATGTTTAGCGGTAAGTAAAATGATGATATGGATTTTTTAAATCTATCCGGCAGGACTTCGAGTGGATAATGGAATGGATTTAGAAACCAATTTACCGAAATCCATAAAAAATAATAAAATATTGACCGCACTTAGATTGTAAAGTGCGGTTTTTTGTTCTTTTAAAAGTTAGCAAGCATCCATGCTTACTGATAGTTACGCCTCTAAAAGTGCGGTCAATTCTGCAAAAGTTTATCAAAACACACTTTTCCTGATTCCACACAACAAACCTTGGCGCAGTCCATTAAAACCTCGCCCGATTATTCGTGGTACACAAGTTGCCCATGTTACAGGCCCAGAAGGGGAAGAAATCTATTGTGATGAATGGGGAAGAGTAAAACTGCAATTTCCTTGGGATAGATTAGGCAACTTTGATGAGCACAGCTCTTGTTGGGTGCGCGTGGTGCAAGGTTGGGCGGGCGCACAATACGGTAATATGATGATTCCGCGCATTGGTCATGAAGTGCTGGTGAAATATCTAAATGGTGACCCGGACCAACCGATTGTGGTAGGGCGTACCTATCACAGTACCACCGAGCCCCCTTACGAGCTTCCCAAACATAAAACTCGCATGACGATAAAATCCAAAACCCATAAAGGCAATGGTTTTAACGAATTGCGTTTTGAAGATGAAATGGGTCGTGAAGAAGTCTTTATTCATGCAGAGAAAGACCTTAATCATATTGTGAAACATGATGAAACGACTCAAGTGGGGCATGACCGCACAGAGCAAGTGGGCCGCAATGAAACAATCCATATAGGCAATGACCGAATGGAAACGGTTGGACAAGATGAAGACTTGACTATCAATCGAGACCAAATACGCAGTATTGGACGTAATCGAATCACGAAAATAGAAAAAGACGATATTCTGAATGTGAATAATAACCGTCGAGTCAATGTCCATGCTGATAGCCTTATCAAAGTAGGACAAGATTTAACTATTGAAATCGCCCAAAATGGCAGCTGGGTTGCGGGTGAGCTTTTTGAACAAGTTTGTGAACAGTTTGATTTAGAAGGTTATGACGAAGTTCATATTCAAGGCCCTGCCGGTGAAATCGTGTTAAACCAAGAAGGGATTACGTTGATTGGGAATGTGTATGTTGAGGGACCACTTACGGAAGATGCGGGGAACCCAGATATGGTTAAAATTTTACAGTTCGTTGCTAATAAAGGGCAAGAGATCTGTATTGATTGTATGAAATTAAGTGAAGGGAATAAATATTAATCAATGCCTAATCATAACAAAATTAAATTATACGGTTTATTTGATGCGGCTTTAATGCCTAAAATTTGGTTAAATCTAGAATCGTGGTTATTACCCAATGAACCTTTGTATCGTGGTAATTATCAGGCTGTCGCTGAAGTAATCCCCTATTTGATTGAATTAAATAAAGATATTGATGAAAATGCCGTAAATGAATTACTTAATTTATCGGATTATCAACAGGGATTATTTATTTCATCAGAATTAACTTTAGATAAATTAGTTGAGCGGCTAGGCTATTTTTATCATGTGATAGATACACAAAATAAACCCTGTTTAAGACGATTTTTTGATTTGAGAATATTTGCTAATTTTTTAGCAACACTCACACCTATACATTGTACTTATTTATTTGGCCATCAAACTATATTTTATTATAAAGATTGCATTAATGATATTTATCATGTTGTGTGCTATCGAGACAATCAGTTACAGTGGTTTCAAAAAGAAACGCTAGATTTTGATACTCATGTGAAAGGAGTATAAGGTTATGTTAAAAGTATGGATAAAATCAACCGCACTTTTCAGTCTGTTTATCTGTGCGCTTTGTGCGTGTTCTGAACGAAATTTTCGAGAAGAGTTTTTTAAAAATCGTCGTTGCGCAGAAGTGCAATATCAATGTTTACCAGAATCACAGGAGAAGAAAATGCTCGACCTATCCCAACCTTATCGATTAACTGATGAAGAAGAGGCGCGCATTGAACAGGATAATACCTTAAGAATGCACCATAACATTATCAAAATGTTGGAGATTTATTACCCTGGTTTTTGGCAAGATACCGATGAACAGACTCAATTAGCTTGGGTAGGAAAAGTAGATGAAATTACTAAACAATATTATCCAAATCGGCAGGATTATCATCTTGGAAGGATGGCATCTATTTGTGCGATTATTGGGTTGGATTTTGAAAAGAAAACAAATTTGGCTTTTATTGTTCAGAAAATTAGAAGTAGTAGCACCTATGGACCATTAGTTGATATAAATGATTATCTACGCTTTGAAGTCTTGCAAAAAGATTATGATGAGGGAGGAAACCAATATAATAATTGGAGTTTGCGTGGAGTTAGAGATGGTATGCCACCAGTTACTCGCCATATACCAGATTTTAATACGGAATGGAAACCTTACAATTCAGAAGAGGATAGACGACGCATCTATAGAAAATGGTTACATGAACGAGGAGAGCAATGATGAGTTGTAAAGTGATTCGAATTGGTGTGTTTTTTGATGGTACAGGTAATAATTTGACCAATGACGAAGCAGGGCGTAGTAGTAATGGTGTGAGTAATATTGGCAAGCTCTATCGTTTGTATGCTGATAATGAAATATTACGAGGTAAAACTCCGACGGAGTGCTTGATTTATATCAAAGCTATCTATATTGAAGGGGTCGGTACTATTAATAATGAAGACGATTATGCGACAGGAGGTGGTGCGGGAACATTAGGTGCGCAGCGAATTAATCAAGCAATTGAAAAACTTAGTGAAATAAGGGATCAATTTCCTAAATCAGAGTATAAATGCTATATCGATGTATTTGGTTTTAGTCGAGGGGCAGCAATGGCGCGCGATTTTATTAATGAGATGTATCGAAAACATATAGATTTAATTTTTACCTTTAAATTTGTTGGTTTATTCGATACAGTTGGTTCTTTCGGTTTAGCTGGCAATAACATTAACTATAAGCCTATTACTAATGAAGACACAGAAACTGACACCATTAAATACGAAACGTCAGGAGCTACTTTCCCGTCAAGATATTACGAACCTTATAACTTTAATTTATCTCCACGAAGCGCAGAAAAAATTGTACATTTTATTGCATTAGATGAATATCGGAAAAATTTTCCTTTATCTGATACGCAAGGTGCTGGATTATCTTATTATTTTATAGGTGCACATTCCGATATAGGAGGAGGGTATGCAAATGTAGAATATGAATCATTATTTGATTATGCTCTTGGTAATAATTTAATCCAAGCAGAGAAAAAATTAGGAAAACCAGAAGATGGCATTCAATTTGGCAAAGATTGGCAATGTAAAGTTGATGAAAATGTTTATGGTAACTCTTCTCCTTATAATAACTTTCGCATTTTATGTAGAGGGTCAAGAGAGGTGACTGATGATTTGCAAAAAGTAACATTAGTCGCAATGTATAATTTGGCTATTATGGAAAATGTTCCGTTTATTAATGATATTCCTCAAAACTATCAAGATGTCCCATTTTCACCAGATGATACGAGTATTTTACTTAAATGGACGAAAGAATTAAGAGAATATTATGAAATTGCTACTACAAATATTTCATCATTAAAATTATTAATTGGAGGTCAAACAGCATTTAATAATCAGTCTGAACTACATATTAGAACCTTTTTCCACAGAAGTATTTTGGCTAAATATGCCCATAATTCATCAATATCTTCTTTTGCTGATAAAACTTCATTGCCACCTATTGGTTTTAAACATCGCGCAAGTTCAGGTGTAACCGATACTATTGCAAATGGTGCAAGGCGTATTCGAAATAATCCCTTACCAATAAGAGAGGCATATGCCAATGATATAGGAAAAGCAGTAGTAATAAACGATTAAGTTATTATATATTTCCTTAAGTATTCTTTTGTGAGTACGGATCAATCCGTAACCTTCACTTTTTGGCAAGGAGAACAACCGGTTCGTTATTTGAATGGGATTGTGACTAGCTTCGGTTTGGGGAAAACAGGGTTTGTCCGTACGCATTATCAAATGGTGGTGGAGCCGGCTCTCGCGCGAGCAGCATTTCAATCTGATAGCCGAATCTTCCAACATCAAAACAGCGAAAAAATCATCCGCACTTTATTGCAAAAAAATCGTGTAGAAAAGGTTTCCTTTGAGCCTTTACCTTCAGATTGGGAGCGTGAATATTGTGTGCAATATCGTGAAACAGATTTAGCCTTTATTGAACGCTTGGCAGCGGAAGAAGGCTGGTATTATTATTTTGACCATCGTGCAGACAGCCATGAGTTGCGTTTTGGTCATCAAAGTATCGCTTCTCCGATTCTTGGCACATTAACCTATAATGCGAAGCCCGCAGGGGACCGTTCATTTGCTTGCCTTTGGCGATTTGACTATTGCCGTAAGGTGACGACAACCCGCCAAACCTTACGAGATTACACCTTTTTAAATCCATCCACCTCTAACTTTATCGATAAGTCAGCTATCCGTTTCTCTATTCTCTTAGCGGTATCTTCTTTTCCGTTTGCTCGATAAACACCACAAGTTTGACTAAAATCTGCCGCCCTAGTCTTCTTCCATTCGCTGTCATGTTTGACAACAATTCCCGTCAACCTTCTTTGTTGCACTGACGTTAACAATAAATCCTTCAGCTTCCCAGCCTCAAATACCACCGGCTTGTTTTTGTCTTTATCTAAGCTCAGCTCGTCCATAATCGATTTGAACATCGGGTCCAATTCATTTTTCTGCTCAGTCGTTAAATCACTTTTCGGGTCGATGTTTTGATGAAGAGGATGTTTGAATATACAAAGCCCATTTCCAGATTGATTAAAAATATTCACACCAGGGAACAATAAACCATGTGTTAAATGGCTCTCATCCACATAAATTCCACCCTCTTTATTCTTTTGTGGCAAACTATAAAGATACGGTTGTACGTTGTAATACGCTTTCGTCTTCTTCGGGTTTTGTTTATCTTTCACCGCTTGCTTCGCCACATCAGATAACGGCACCATGATTTCAACTTGGCTTTTTTCCAGTTCGACGACTTCGTCCTTTAGCACGCTGTAAAGCTGACTGCCTCTTGCTACATACAGAAAATTGTCTTTTATCCCTTTCTTTTCTTTGTCCTGCTTATAAGCCGCCTCTGCTTTAGCTTTAAATTGCTCAATGTTGTCATAGGTAAACACTTCAAGATGCAATAGCTTCTCGCCACTTTCACCTATTTGGTTATACTCGCCCATTAAGCCAAGCTCTTCACCTGCTTTAATCTCAATAGGTTTATCTAGCTTTACTTCAACATCAGCTTGGGTATCTATCTTATGCTTGCTTAGCAGTGGAAGGCCTTTGATTTTCTCATTTTGCATCTCCTCATAAGACTGATTAAAAATACGCCAATGCTCACCAGACTTAGGTTTATGCTCAATCGTTTTATTATCCTTTGTTTCTCTATACCAAAGTAATTCATCAAACTTATCTTGCGTCTGCGTATGTCGTCTGACCCCAATCGTCACGCCATTCTTCAGCTCCACACGTGGATTAAGTGGCTGATTTTTTGCATCTCGGATAACTATCTTATTATCTGATGATTTAGTACTCCCTACAATCTCTTCTATTCCACTTTTGTAATCGCTTAATTTGGCTGTATGACGGTAAAGCGAATAAAACGTCAGCACATTGTCTTTCGGATAAGCTACTTCATGCTTCAGTAAAAAAAAGCCCGTAGAATATACCGCACTTTCTTTTGATGATTCAGATTCATTATCGGATTTATATTCACTATCCACTTTATAAGCTATCAGTTTGCCATCGGCTATCGCACAAATCTTGTTATTCTCAAATTCACTACTCGGAAATTTTGATGCCCGTAAATGAATGCCTTGATGCCAAAGACCGCTATTATTAAATAAAAAGCGCGCACTTTCATCTCCTGCAAGATGATTAAAGTATTGTTGAGAGAGATTCGTGGTATTGCTTCTCGGTTTAAGTGGGTAAGCGACATGAGGTATTTTCGGGGTTTCTACTTTCTCCGTCTCGGGTGCCGCTTTCTTTTTTTGCTCTGACATAATGAAAACTTCCTTTATTCTTCTTATTGTAATGAACTATGAAATAATTAAATCTTGAATATCTACCGGTTGTGAGCCATTAGGTTGCGTTTCAAACGGACTTACCCCATCAGCCGCGCCCGCATCTTCCGTAAGTGGTCCCTCAACATACACATTCCCAATCAACGTAATCCCTTCTTGGTTTAACACGATTTCACCGGTGGCACCTTGAATATGAACTTCGTCATAACCTTCTAAATCAAACAGTTCACAAACTTGTTCAAAAAGCTCACCCGCAACCCAGCTGCCATTTTGGGCAATTTCAATAGTTAAATCCTGTCCGACTTTGATGAGGCTATCAGCATGGACGTTAACTCGACGGTTATTATTCACATTCAGAATATCGTCTTTTTCTATTTTCGTGATTCGATTACGTCCAATACTGCGTATTTGGTCTCGATTGATAGTCAGGTCTTCATCTTGTCCAACCGTTTCCATTCGGTCATTGCCTATATGGATTGTTTCATTGCGGCCCACTTGCTCTGTGCGGTCATGCCCCACTTGGGTGGTTTCATCATGTTTAACGATATGATTCAGGTCTTTCTCTGCATGAATAAAGACTTCTTCACGACCCATTTCATCTTCAAAACGCAATTCGTTAAAACCATTGCCTTTATGGGTTTTGGATTTTATCGTCATGCGGGTTTTATGTTTGGGAAGCTCGTAAGGGGGCTCCGTGGTACTGTGATAGGTACGTCCTACCACAATCGGTTGGTCAGGGTCACCATTTAAGAATTTCACCAACACTTCATGGCCAATTCGCGGAATCATCATATTACCGTATTGTGCGCCCGCCCAACCTTGCACCACACGCACCCAACAAGAGCTGTGCTCATCAAAGTTGCCTAATCTATCCCAAGGGAATTGTAGTTTTACTCTTCCCCATTCATCACAATAGATTTCTTCCCCTTCGGGGCCTGTAACATGGGCAACTTGTGTACCACGAATAATCGGACGAGGTTTTAATGGACTGCGCCAAGGTTTGTTGTGTGGAATCAGGAAAAGTGTGTTTTCATAGCGGTTGCCTTCTTCTCCCGCTTCTTCATCTAAGCTACCTGTTTGTTTACCAAAATGCTCTACTCGCACCACCAACCAATCTTGATTGAAGGCTGAATTGGCATGCCCTTCTAAAGTAAAACCATAACCCGGTATGACACGCATATCATCGCCCACTGCATTCGCCGTTTCAGAAAGGGCCAGTTCTGACTCTAAACGATAAAGACTAAACGGATTGCCTTGTTCATCTTTCTTATATCGTCCCGGATAGTCATATTTTTCATAAACTGTCGTAGAATTGACCGCACTTTTAGACGTATCACTATCAGTAATCCCGGATGCCTGTGAATGATGTTGATGTTCGAGGTTGTAATTCGGATTTAAAAAGGTGTAATCTCGTAAGGTTTGGCGGGTTGTCGTCACCTTACGGCAATAGTCAAATCGCCAAAGGCAAGCAAATGAACGGTCCCCTGCGGGCTTCGCATTATAGGTTAATGTGCCAA
>Ga0181466_1000593_pt1 | contig 13389 bp, 9 predicted proteins | sample InSIn4gowninarea_FD_119078 | JGI IMG/M metagenome (GOLD analysis project Ga0181466, IMG submission 119078) | Clean room microbial communities from NASA Spacecraft Assembly Facility at Jet Propulsion Laboratory, Pasadena, California, USA -... ... | reverse complement strand
AATAGATATATTTTCAAAATATATTTTACCAAGATTTGTACGTTTATTTAAAACACGTATATTTTTAAAAACACTTGAATCAAATAAAAATACAACAGTTTAATATAACAATAAAATAAAAACCAAGTATATTAATTATTTAAATAATAATATATTATTATTTAATGCCGTTCACAACCAGAAAAAGATAATAATTTAAATTTTGACATATATAAACCAAAGCCCCTTAGACCAATTTACAATAAGAAACTTATTTAGTATAAAAGCAGATTTATTGGGAAATATGCAATTATCTTTAACTAATATAGGATTATATTTAATAATAACAACAATAATAGTATTTATGTTATATATCCTAGCAACAAATTATAATATAGTTATACCAAACAACTGATCAATTTCAATAGAATCAATATATGCAACTGTATTTAGCATAGTAGTAAACCAAATAAACGCAAAAAAAGGTCAAATGTTTTTTCCATTTATATCTGCTTTATTTATTTACATATTAATAAATAATTTAGTAGGAATGGTTCCTTACAGCTTCGCACCAACATCACATTTTATATTAACATTTTCTTTAAGTTTTACTGTAGTTATAGGTGCCACTATTTTAGGTTTCCAAATACATTCATTAAAATTTTTTTCATTATTAGTACCATCAGGTTGTCCTCTAGGTCTATTACCTTTATTAGTCTTAATAGAATTTATATCATATTTATCAAGAAATGTATCTCTTGGTTTAAGATTAGGAGCTAATGTTTTAAGTGGTCATATGTTATTAAATATCTTAGGTGGATTTACATTTAATATAATGAAACAAGGTGTAGTATATTTCTTTTTAGGTTTATTACCATTGTTATTTATTTTAGCCTTTTCAGGATTAGAAATAGGTATTGCATTTATTCAAGCACAAGTATTTGTAGTATTATCTTCATCATATATTAAAGATAGTTTAGAATTACATTAATAAAAGTATAGAAAGGAAAAACAAAAAAAAGGGTCAAATGTCGTATATCTGATTATATAAAATATAAAAAAGAAAAGTTAGAGCTAATTAATTATATATTAAAATATAAATAATAGGTGTATAAACATTATTTACAAGTAGAAAATAAATATTTAAATAATAAATAACGAGCAAAACAATTTATAATTAGCAGTAATTAGGTATTGTATAACTAAACAAGAACTAGCTTAGATGAAACCTAAAATAAAAAGATGATATAAATCTAGTTTAAAATAAACTAGAAAGAAACTTGAGTTTGATGATGGCTCTGAATGAACGCTATCCAAATGCTTGACACATGCTAATCGAACGTCTAATTTAGTATAAATTTAAGTAAAAAAAATTAAATACTAAATGTGAAGTGGTGTACAGGTGAGTAAAAGATATTCTAACTACCTTAAAGTAAGGAAGAAAAAATCCCTTATAATTTCTATAAAATTAATAGAAAAAAAGATAAATATAATTTCGCTTTAAGATGTTAGTAAATATCCCGGAGGAGTAATAGAAAAATCTAGCTCAAGATCCGGCAGTCGTGACTGAGAGGTCGATCGACCACACTGGGTCTGAAAAAAGCCCAGGGCATAATTGTACAGCAGTGGGGGATATTGGTCAATAGTCAAATGACTGAACCAGCAACTTGGAAGAACGAAAAATGATTAAGTCATATAAAGTTCTAGATAAAATAAAGAGTATGACAATTTTTTATCTATAAGTCTTGACCAAATTACGTGCCAGCAGTCGCGGTAATACGTAAAAGACTAGTGTTATTCATCTTTAATCGGTATAAAGGGTACCTAGACAGAATACCAAGCCATAAAAGGAACTAGTATTCTAGAGTTTTATGTGAGAATATACGAATTACCAGAGTAGAGTCCAAATTCTGTTATACTGGTAGGACGGGTAACGGCAAAGGCGATATTCTAAGTAAAAACTGACGTTGAGGGACGAAGCCTTGGGCAGCGATAAGGATTAGATACCCTAGTAGTCCTTGGAGACAATTATGAGTGCCATAGGCTAGAATAGTTTAGCCTATAAATGAAAGTGTAAGCACTCCACCTCATGACTAAGGCGGAAATGCACAAATTGAAATCATTAGACCGTTTCTGAAACCAGTAGTGAAGTATGTTATTTAATTCGATGATCCGCGAATAACCTTACCACGTTTTGAATATTATTAAGAATATTACAAGTGCTGCACGGCTGTCTTCAGTTAATGTCGTGAGATTTTGGTTAATTCCTTTAATTAACGAAAACCCTTGCTTTATTTGTTATTAAAGTATTTTTCTACAAAGGGAAAAAGTAATAGGGACCAAGACAAGTCATCATGGCCTTAATAGCGTGGGCTATAGACGTGCCACATATACCTCTACAAAGAGATGCAATATTGTAAAATGGAGCTAATCTCAAAAAAGTGGATATAACTAATCGTGGATTGTAGTCTGAAATTCGACTACATGAATATGGAATTACTAGTAATCGTGAATCACCACGTCACGGTGAATTTTATCTCAGATGGGTACTAACCACTCGTCAGGCGCTGAAAGAAGCTTGCGCAATAAGTTTGGTTATATATCTATTCTTTTTTTACTTAATTAGTTGTAATTTTTTAGGTATATAGTTTTCGTATGCGTGACTTTAATTGGTGTTAAGTCGAAATATGGTTCGTGTAATGGAAATTGCACGGGATTTATTATCCTTAAAATTTAAATATATATTTATATTTCGTAGACGTAAGTCTACACTAAACTCAATGGTTTTATGTTGGTTCGATTCCAACAGAGGTTTTTATTTATTCCACTCCTAGTAAGGATTTATTTTTACTTTATTTTGAATATTTTTTCTACTTTTGATACTTTTAATGGGTTTTTTACCCTTTATTTAGATCTTATTATTATTTTATCTATACTTTCGGGTATTTTTATAATAATTAGTAAAAATCCTATTGTTTCTGTATTACATTTGATAATGTTATTTTCTACTATTTCTTGTTATCTTATTTTTTTAGGTATTAAATTTATAGGACTATCTTATCTTTTAGTTTATGTTGGGGCTGTTTCTATTTTATTTTTATTCATTTTAATGTTAATTAATATTAGAGTCTCAGAACTTATTAGTAATACAAATAATAATATTCCTTTAGCTATTTTAGCTATTTTGGCTATTTTTATTCCATATAATAATTTATCTATTGAAACAAAAACTAATTTAACTTTTGATAATTTAAAAATATTTTTTGTTTCATCTAACAATTGAGATAGCAATTTAGTAGATGTTACTGATATTACTAGTATTGGAAATGTTATGTATACTAATTACTCTATATGATTAATAATTACTTCTATAATTTTATTATTAGCTATGGTAGGTTCTATTGTTATAACTATTAAACAAAAAAATTAATAATTAACATATAATATTTTTATTAGAGGCTTTAGTTTAATAGGTAGAACATACGACTTTTAATCGTTATTATATGGGTTCAATTCCCCTAGGCCTTAAAAGTTATATGTATATGTAATAATTAAGAATATAAGGAGAATCCCTTTATTGGTAAGAAGGGTTGAGCTGTAAACTCAATAGTAATATGCTTTTAAGAGTTCGAATCTCTTTTCTCCTATTTTCTTACTAGCTTAATGGTAAAGCATTATACTTCTAATATAACTATTTAAGTTCAAATCTTAGGTAAGAGTATAAGTAAGCCAGGATAGTTTAATTGGTTAGAACTTTAATTTCATGCATTAACGATGAGAATTCAAGTTTCTCTTCTGGCTTGGGGAGTATAGACGGGCTAGAGCCTGGCTGGTTTGGCGCCTCATTTGGGTTGAGGATCTTCTATGTTCGAATCATGGTAGCCCGACATATATATATATACTTTTAGAAAATTTAATTTTACAGTTTATTTACTATGTTATTATGTATAACTTTTTGCTTTAAATCATATATTTATTAACAATAATTTAACGGGTATAGGTTAATGGTAGACCAATCGTTTTCCAAATGAATAGTGTGAGTTCAAATCTCGTTACCCGTATTATTATGATAATATATATCATATAAGAATTAGTAATCTTAATTGGTAAAGTGTTTCCTTGTCGAGGAAAATGATGCCGGATCGAGGCCGGCCTAATTCGTGTTTTTTATAAAAAAAAAATAAAGGAAAAGTTGCCATTGGTAAGGTAAGGTATTTGCTAAATATTGTGTAAAAACACTTGGATGTTCGATTCATTCCTTTTCCGAGAAGAGTATAGTTTAATTGGCAAAATAAGAAGCTTCAAACTTCAAGTTTTCAGTTCAAGTCTGAGTGCTCTTGCTTATTATAAATATATAATAATTTAACCGGTATAGGTTAATGGTAGACCACTCGTTTACCAAACGAATTGTGCGAGTTCAAATCTCGCTGCCGGTATTATTCTAATTTAATTTACAATAATTTATATATTTAATTAGTAAATATATTATCTTATACAAATAATTTACCTCAATAAATATTTTTGATAAAAATATATAATGTATACTAATATTATGTATTTTTATTTTAAATAGGTTCTTTAGCTTAAACGGTAAAGCGTATTTTTGATAAAAATATGTTCGATGTTCAAGTCATCGAAGAATCACATATATAAAGAGAATTGGCTGAGTGGTTTAAAGCGGTAAGCTTGAAACTTATTTGATTATATCAATCACATCCGTTCAAATCGGATATTCTCTGTAAAAATAATATGTTACTTATTATATTAAAATATTTTTTATTTTAGTATAAAATATTTGTAGTAAATCTTTTTGTAATTCTTTTTTTATGTTATTATTATCTTTGGTTTTAATACCTCTTTTTGGTATATTTTTAATACTATCATATTCTTCTTATGATATACAACCCTCAGTAGAAAACACAAAAACACTAAAAATACTGGCACTTACTGTTACTATAGTAAATTTAATTATATCATTAATAATATGATTATTATTTGATAATAGTAGTAAACATTTTCAGTTTGTACAAGAGCATTATATAATAGGTTATTATGATTTTTATTTAGGTATAGATGGTTTATCTATATATTTTATTTTATTAACAACTTTTATTATGCCTATTTCAATAATATCTAATTGAAAATCTATAGACAATAAAATAAAATATTTTTTAATAATAATTTTATTATTAGAAACACTTTTATTAATGATATTTTTAGTATTAGATATTTTATTATTTTATATTTTTTTTGAAAGTATTTTAGCACCTCTATTTATACTAATAGGTTTATTTGGATCAAGTGCAAAAATAAGAGCAAGTTTTTATTTTTTCTTATATACATTTTTAGGTTCATTATTTATGTTGTTATCTATTATAACTATGCAATCTTTAATAGGTTGTACTGATATAAATGTTTTATCAAAAACAAATTTTGTTTATTTAACACAATTATTTATGTTTATTGGTATTTTTATAGCTTTTGCTGTTAAAACACCAACTATATATTTAAATAGCTGATTATTAAAAGCTCATGTTGAATCACCTTTATCTGGTAGTATAATTTTAGCTGCTATAGTTTTAAAACTAAGTTTATATGGTATATTTAGATTAATATTACCTTTACTACCTAAAGCTTTTTTATATTATACATATATAGTATTCCTTATAGGTATATTAACTATAATATATGCTAGTTTAAGTACTCTTAGAACTATAGATGTTAAAGAACTAATTGCTTATTCATCAGTATCTCATGCAGCTGTTTATTTAGCCGGTGTATTTAGTAATACTATACAAGGAATTCAAGGTGGTATAACTTTAGGTTTAGCTCATGGTTTTGTTTCTTCTGGTTTATTTATTTCTGCTGGAGGTGTATTATACGATAGATCTGGTACTAGATTAATAACTTATTATAAAGGTATAGCACAAATTATGCCTATATTTTCTATATTATTTTTTATTTTATCTTTAGGTAATTGTGGTGCACCATTAACTTTAAATTTTGTTGGTGAATTTATGTCTTTATACGGTATTTTTGAAAGATTACCTATTGCTGGTGTTTTAGCTTCATCTTCTATTATATTCTCTGCTGCATATACTATATTTATGTTTAATAGAATAGCATTTGCTGGTTCTGTACCTTATAAATACTGATTAGAATATTTACCTGATTTAAATAGAAGAGAATTTTTTATGTTGTTAATGTTAGTTTTATTTACTGTATTATTAGGTATATATCCTTCTATTATATTAGACGGTTTAAATTACTATACTTATTATTTATTATATAGTGCTGACTTTTCACATTCTGTATAAATAATTTATTAATTAAATTTAGATGAGTTAATTTAATGGTAGAATATTGTACTACGGCTACAATCATAAGGGTTCAAATCCTTTACTCATTTATTAATTATAAAACATACAAAATTTAAATTATAATATTGTATTATTATTTAATAATATTTTTATTTTTTAATATGAGTATATATTTCAAATTTGCATTAATATAGTAATACGTTTTTTACAATGAAGATTTATAAAAATTAATAAAAATCTCAATAGTACTAAGATATAAATAAGTGATAATAAACATATGATATTAACATTTCTTTTATTACTATTATTTTCAAATGGTTTAAGTAATAGACCAGATACATCAATATTATATAGTCGGATAGGTATATTAATAGTATTTTATAGTTCAATATCAACATATACAACACTATATATAACATATTTAGAAAAAGGTATAGGTTTATACGGAGGTTTATTTAATATAACAGCCGTAACACAAGTATTTCAATTATTTATCTTAATAATAAGTGGTATTATATTATTAATGACAAGTTTTTATCCTAGAAAAAAATATATAGGGGATTCAACGTCTATGGTTGATATATTATTTAAAAAAGTAAAACAATATATAAACATAATAAACAAAACATCAGAACAATTTACGATAATAGAATATGCTTTAATAATAATATTTGTAATAAGCGGAGCAACATTATTATTAGCTAGTGGAGATTTAGGTTCTATATATTTATGTATAGAATTACAAAGTTTTAGTCTATATATAATATCATCTATGCATAGAAATTCAGAATCTTCAACAGGTTCTGCTTTAACATATTTTTTATTAGGAGGTTTATCTTCATGTTTTATTTTATTAGGTATAGGTTTAATATATGCAAATTCAGGTTTAACAAATTTAGATGGTATATATTCAATTATATCTGATTCAGATAGATATATAGATTATTCAACATGATATATGCATAGCTATATATTTTATAGTTTATTATTAATATCTGTAGGGTTTTTATTTAAAATCGGTGCTGCACCCTTTCATTGATGATCTCCGGATGTATATGATGGTGTACCTACTATAGTAACAACTTTTATAGCTATTTTAGGTAAAATAGCTATTTTAGTATTACTTTTAGAATTAGTGCAATATACAAGTTGTTTATTACATTCTACTATACAATATTATTCTTGAACGACAAGTTTATCTATAAGTTGTTTTTTATCTTTAATTATTGGAACAATTTTAGGTTTAACACAAACAAGAATAAAAAGATTATTAGCCTATAGTACTATATCACATGTAGGATTTATATTATTAGCTCTTATAGTACATAGTATAGATTCATATCAAGCCTATATATTCTATATAATACAATATATTATAACAAATTTAAATGCTTTTATGATATTAATAGCTATAGGGTTTAGTCTATATCTATATTTCACAAATGTATCAGAATATAATAATTTACCAGAGAAAAATAATAGTCCAATACAATTAATAAGTCAATTAAAAGGTTATATTTCTATAAACCCTATATTGGCTTTATGTTTAGTAATTACTATGTTTTCATTTGTAGGTTTACCACCTTTAATCGGATTTTTTGGTAAACAAATGGTTTTAACTACAGCTTTAGATAATAACAAAACCATTCTAGTTTTAATAGGTGTTTTAACTAGTGTTATTGGTGCAGTGTATTATTTAACTGTAATTAAAACTATATTTTTTGATAAATCACAATATGAAAAAACTTATATGTATTTAGATGTATCATTATCCAATGCTTATTCTATTACATTAAGTATTTTAAATCTAGGTATAATTAGTTTTATATTTATACCAAATGAATTACTAAATCTTTGTAATCTGTTATCAGTTATAACTTTTTCAGCTAACTAATTAAACTTTAAATAAAAATTATTTTGTTATTAGCTGATGTTGTTATTTTAGTACAATTCTATCTATTTCAAATTTATCCTTTTAGTTTGTTATAAGACTTCAAAGTTTTATAAAAATACAAGCTTTTAGCTTTATAAATAACACCTAAATACTAATAAGAGTTTTATATAATAATATTATTGACATATTTATCTAGAAGTAATTTTCAAGCCCATCCATATCATCTAGTTTCACCTAGCCCCTGACCACTTAATACTAGTTTATCTTTATTAGCTGTTACACTAAGTGCTATATTATCTTTCCAAAGCTTTAGTTACGGTGTTAGTAATTTAATGATTGCTTTATTAACATTAATTTTATCTATGTCTTTATGATTTAGAGATGTAATTTCAGAAGGAACTTATTTAGGTAATCATACTTTAGCTGTTCAAAAAGGGTTAAACATGGGTGTAGGTTTATTTATTGTGTCAGAAGCTTTATTTTTTTTAGCTATATTCTGAGCATTTTTCCATAGTGCGTTATCACCTACAATAGAATTAGGTGCAAAATGACCACCTATGGGTATTGATTCTATTAATCCTTTTGAATTACCTTTATTAAATACAATTATTTTATTATCTTCTGGTGTAACAATAACTTACTCACACCATTCTTTAATACAAGGTAACAGAAGTGGTGCTTTATATGGTGCTATTTATACTATTATATTAGCTATAATATTCACTGCTTTCCAAGGTATTGAATATACAGTATCATCATTCACTATATCAGATGGTACTTATGCATCTTGTTTTTACTTTGGTACTGGTTTCCATGGTTTACATGTTATTATAGGTACAGCTTTTTTAGCTGTAGGTTTTTGACGTATGTTAGCTTATCATCTAACAGAAAATCATCATTTAGGTTTTGAGTCTGCAATTTTATACTGACATTTTGTAGATGTTGTATGATTATTTTTATATATTTCTGTTTATTACTGAGGTTCATAATTGATTATAATTTATTTTAATATTCATACTTTTTTAGTTTAATTTTCCTGCTTTTGGATAATATTCAATATTTCGTATTTTGATACAAGCAGCAAAAATTATAGGAACAGGTTTAGCTACTACAGGTTTAATAGGTGCAGGTGTTGGAATTGGTGTAGTTTTTGGTGCCTTAATAATAGGTGTATCTAGAAACCCATCTTTAAGAGGACAATTATTTGCATATGCAATTTTAGGTTTTGCTTTTGCTGAAGCAACTGGTTTATTTGCATTAATGATGGCTTTCCTATTATTATATGTAGCATAATAAAAAATTTATTTTAATATATATTTATATATATATTATTATCAATTAGCTTTTAACATATAATTATATTTTTTTTACCCTTTTTAGTTAAAAAGTTTTTTATTATTTAATTTGACTATTTACTATTTAAATTAAATAATAAGAGGTGTTCCATACATATACCACAAAACGTTAAATTTTTTATAAAAAATTTTTTTTTTTTTAAATATAATATAAAATTAATCACTTTCAAGGGCATTTAACGAAAAACACAATAATTTATCTAAATAATTATTTATCCCTAAAAAACACAATTAAACAAATATTTGATTAACAATATTTGATACAAAAAATAATAATTAAAATTTTATACTATGACGACAAAACATTAGCTAATAAAACTAGCATAATCACAAATTTTAAATAATTTCTACATAAATTTATAGTTCTTAATGCCAGTTAGTTTTGAATATAACATAAATGAAAGTATTTTTGATACAATTACAACTGTTGAATCACAAAATGATACACCAGAACCTTGAGGTGTATTTTTTCAAGATAATGCCACACCCCAAATGGAAGGTCTAGAGGAATTACATAATAATATTATGTTTTACTTAGCAATAATTTTATTTGCTGTGAGCTGAATAATGATATCGATAATTATAAATTTCAAAAAAAATAAAATTTCAAATAAATACATTAATCATGGTACTTTAGTTGAATTAATATGAACAATAACACCAGCTTTAATATTAATATTAATAGCATTCCCATCATTTAAATTATTATATTTAATGGATGAAGTAATTGACCCATCATTAGTTATATATGGAGAGGGACATCAATGATATTGAAGTTACCAATACCCTGATTTTATAAACGACGAAGAAGAAACGATAGAATTTGATTCATATATTGTACCAGAAACTGATTTAGAAATAGGACAAATGAGATTATTAGAAGTTGATAATAGAGTAATAATGCCTGAATTAACACATACAAGATTTGTTGTAGGAGGAGCTGATGTAATACATTCTTTTGCTTGTCCAGCTTTAGGTATAAAATGTGATGCATATCCTGGTAGATTAAACCAATCATCTGTTTATTTAAATAGAGAAGGTACATTTTATGGTCAATGTTCTGAAATATGTGGTATTTTACACAGTTCTATGCCTATATCTATACAATGTGTTTCTTTAGTAAAATTTTTATACTGACTATATGATCAAATTGAAGGATAATAATTTTATTAGGTCTTAGTGTATACTAAAAATTAATTAAAGTAAATAACTTAAAAATAAATTTATATAGCAAATACAATTTATTTTGTTTAAACAACATGTTTAGTTTTTTACCCTATATAAGCGGTTTTAAGTTAAGAGTAGACTATTCGTTTATCAAACGAACTGTGCGAGTTCAAATCCCGTTAGCCGAAAAATTTGGACCTAATCTACGTTGCATGCTAGCCATTGTTTTTCTTTCTGCTATTGTTGTAAATGCAACTACCATCAAAGCTGGTACTATAACTATTACAACTTCTAATATAGATATTAATGTATTCATATTTTTATTTATTTTAAAATTGATTCCTTATTATAAATACTTATAAATAAGTTGTTATTTATTTTTAAGGAATTGAAATTATTGTGTATTAACAATAAATGTTAAGAAAATGTTTATTTTAATTTTTATTAGCAAAAAACAAAGGATTTGCAAATATAAGCTATTTATAAATACTATTATTTAATTTTTAACATTAACATGTTTATCAGAATAATTATTAGTATTTATAATTGCAAATATAATAATAATAAATAATAAGGAATCATCGTTATTTTTTGTTAAATATAAAATAGATATATAAAAGATTAGACCTACTAATATATATAAAGCATAAGATGTAACAACACCTGTACTTAAAACATTAATAGATTTACTTATTTCAGTAATTTTATTTTCTAAACCATATGGTCCAAATTTTTCTACAGACCCTTTATCCATAATTTTTGTAGTCTGAGCACCTAAATCTAATATAATACCTGAAATATATTTATTATAAAACATTTCTACAAGGAAACGTTGATTAAAAAAACTGAAAATATTATAACCAAAACTAGAAAATTTAAATTTAATAACTAATTTAGGGTAAAATTCAGTAAATATAATAGATAATATACTTAGTGTAATAGTAAAAAATAAAGGTAATAATTTATAAATAGTAGGTACAGCAAATTCAGTATCTAACATAATTTCATGTTTAGGATGGATAAATAAACTATTATCAGAATAAAAATCAGAACCTAAACCAATGAATATGTCTTTAGTTATATAACCAAAAAAGATAGAAAAAATAGCTAATATAATTAAAGGTAAGCTCATGTATATATCACCTTCATGTGCAGCATGGGCTTGTTTATAATTAACTACTGGTCCATTAGGGTTAGTTAAAAATGTTAAATATAAAACTTTAACTGAATATAGTGTAGTAAACATTGCACCAATAACCGCGATATAATAAACTATAATACTAGATATATGATATTTACCAAATGCAGATTCTATTATAAAATCTTTAGAATAGAAACCTGTCATAAAAGGAAAGGCTACTAAACTAAGAGAGGCTATTAACATAACAGAATATGTAAGAGGTAAATAAGATATTAAACCTCCGTATTTTCTAAAATCTTGATTATCCGCAACTGCATGTATTACTGCACCTGCAACTAAAAATAATAAACCTTTATAGAAAGCATGATTAACTAAATGAAATAAGGCTATATTATATGAAGATAAACCAATAGCTATAACCATCATACCTAATTGACTCATAGTTGAATAAGCTATAACTTTTTTTATATCTTGTTGAAATAAACCTATAAGGGAACTAAATACTGTTGTTATAGCTCCTATTCATAAACACAATAATAACACTAATGAGCTATATTCTATTAAAGGTGATACTCTCATTAGTAAATATACACCAGCAGTTACCATAGTTGCTGCATGAATTAAAGCTGATACTGGTGTAGGACCTTCCATTGCCATAGGTAATCAAACATGTAAACCTACTTGTGAACTTTTAGCCATAGCACCTATTAATAAACATATTCCTATTATTATTATAACATTTTCACTATAATAAGGTGCTAATGAAAATACTGTAGTATAATCTAAATTACCAAATGATCATAATATAGCAAACATACCTATTGTTAAAAAACAATCTCCGACTCTATTAGTTAAAAATGCAGATAGAGAACTTTGATTTGCAGCTATTCTTGTAAATCAGAAACTAACTAATAAATATGAACATACACCCACTCCTTCTCAACCTACAAACATTAATACAAAATTATTTCCTGTTACTAAAATAATCATCATAAAAGTGAATAAACTTAAATAACTAAAAAATCTTTGATTATGAGGGTCATGGCTCATATATCCTATAGAATATACATGTACTAATGATGATACAATTAATACAGGTATTAACATAGATACTGTCAATGAATCAAAATTAAATCCTCATCTTACATTTAAACTTTCTGCATCTATTCATCTAAATAAATCTATAGTAACTGGTACTTGATTTAATCCGACTTCTATAAATGCAATTATTGCTAAAATTGTTGTGATTATTACACATGTACATGTTATTATACGTGATCCACTTACTCCGATTTTTCTACCGAAAAACCCAGATACTATTGATCCTAATATTGGTAAAATTATTAAAGCTAGATACATTATTTATATTCTATTGCTATACTTCCTCTTAATCTATAAAATGCTACTAATATTCCTAAACCTATCGCAGATTCTGCTCCAGCTATAGCTATAATATATACAGAAAAAGTTTGACCTAATATATCATCAAAGCTTAATGAACTTATTAATATCAAAAATGTTATTGATAATAAC
>Ga0181466_1000480_pt2 | contig 13458 bp, 14 predicted proteins | sample InSIn4gowninarea_FD_119078 | JGI IMG/M metagenome (GOLD analysis project Ga0181466, IMG submission 119078) | Clean room microbial communities from NASA Spacecraft Assembly Facility at Jet Propulsion Laboratory, Pasadena, California, USA -... ... | reverse complement strand
CTTATGAAATCCAACTTGATTAAATTTGGGAGAGGGAGACATCCATGTAAGGCATCCCAAAGGCACCCATAAATCTATCATATTTCCAAGTTCCATTTAGTTGGTTCCTATGTGGGGAGTTAAATCACCTTTATGGGGAGACCAATCATAGTAGAGATTCTTGTACAAGTTTTGGGAAACATGAATGTTTCTTTTGATGATAAGGCACATTTGATAAGTTTGAGTAGAGGTTATAGTCATATGGAACACTCCACATAAGAGCCATGGTTTCATCGTGGCTTTGAATATAGTAAGTGATGACCCAAACCAATAGAAACAATAGGGCTAGTAGTCTTGTGAGCTTCAATGACCAAAACATGTTTTGCATTTACTATGCTTGAAAGACCGTGGTTTGATGTCCCTGACTCAAAATATAGAGTAAGTGTCTCCCGAGGAAATCTTGCACTGGGCATTCCCGATATTGTTCAGCAAGGTATCCAACATGGTCACCACACCATGAATGTGGAAACAAGAACAACAATGGCCATTATGGATTGATGAGCAAACAAATTACAAAGCACGCGGGGTGCAAATGATAGGGTAATTTTGGCAAGGTGAATCCCATTTGTTTAAAAGCAAAACTTTTTTTTCATACGATATTTTTTATCGAATGATAAAAATTATCATATTATCATGTTGTATGATAAAAACTATCCTACAATTTCTATCATATGATAGATTCTATTGTATGATAGATTCTATTGTATGATACAAACTATAGTATGATAGAATTGATTGTATGGTAGAAACTATCATATGATAGAATTGATCATATGATAGAAACTATCATATGATAGAATTTGGGCTAAATTCATATTCAATGAATAATTCATAATATTTATTTATAATTATGAATAATATAAATTTTCTCAAAATTCGATAAATTTATACAACTTAGCACATTACTTCTTAGCGAGATTCGCTCTCATCTCTTGGGCCTGCTCCTCAAGGGAGTACAGTCACATTTGTAAAATAACTCCTCATATCTAGTGAAAGGAGTTAGAAAGATTGTGCTCTCACTGCTGGGGCAATCACATTCTTATATGTTTTTAATATGCCAAGTATCAAGAAGAACTTGTTATCAATCTCTGCCACCATTGCTAGGGAAAGCCTAGTGGTCAGATTTTTGGACAACGATGGATGCACAATTCATGATCATAGGGATGGTGGTGATACCATTGTTGCCTCAGGTACTTTATATTATGGTATTTATATGTTGGATGTTATGAGAGATTGACACATGATGCATTTATAACCACCACACATGTGTTATGAGTGATGCAAAGCTATGGCATGCTCGCTTCCATCACTTTAATTTTGGCAGTTTGTTATACATGAGAAGGTAGGATATGGCTACCACCACAGCTTGAGGCCCCTGGTAGACATGTATGTGAGGGGTGCATATTGGGGTAAAATGCACATCATTCCTAAAGGATGGATTAGTGAGGGCTATCCATAAATTATAGCTCATACACATTGGTATATGTGGTCCTATGAGGACATTGTCCAGTGGTGGGGACTACCTCTACTTTGTCACTTTATAGATCACTACTCAAGGCATGCTTGACTATATCCATTAAGAGGTATTTATGTGTTCCAGACACTTATTGCTGGGAGGGGCTATCCATAAATTATAGCTCATACACATTGGTATGTGTGGTCCTATGAGGTGGGGACTACCTCTACTTTGTCATTTTATAGATAACTACTCAAGGCATGCTTGACTATATCCATTAAGAGGTATTTATGTGTTCCAGACACTTATTGATGGGAGGGGAGTATATGTCAAAGGAGTTTAATTCCTACATGTTTGAAAGAGGCACACCTCACAAATGGTGTGGCTGAGAGAAAGAATAGGTTTCTCATGGTGGAGATGGCATATTGCATGGTGAAAGGGCAAGATTTTCATCATGGTTTTTAATTGGAGATAGTTATATGTGCCACTTATGTGTTGAATAGATGCCCCAACAATGTCTTACAGAGAGTGACACCTTCTTATGAAGCTTAGAATGGTAGAATACCCTCTATGGCTCACATGCATGTTTTTGGTTGTCTTCCTTATGCTCTTGTGCCTAAGGAGATCAATGAAGTAAGCTTGATGATAAGGTGGGTAAGTGCATTTTTGTGGGATACAATTTGGAAAGCAAGGGGTATAGACTCTACCATCTGGCCACAAAGTAGATTTTTGTGAGTAGAGATGTTGTCTTTGTGGAGAACTCAGTTCATCCCATGCTTTCATGCAAAAATCAACAAAATGTATGTGGAGCAAATGGATGCTCAAAATGGTGCTACAAATCAATTCATTTTGGTGGATATAAATTAGCTCAAATTTCAGCCCACAAAGATTAGCCCATTGATGAGGGAATTGTGGATGATGTAGTTAAGGAGAGGATAGCCATTCAAGCAATTGTGGATGATGTAGTCAATTGTGGATGATGTAGTCAATGAGGAGAGGACAACCATTCAGGCATCCAAAAGTATGCCGAAATGGTCGGTGTAGGCATTATGAGACAACAAATTAGTAACTCCTTTGCCTCACAGATGGAGGTCCTCACAATACACGTGGAGGTCCTCATAGTACACATGGAGGTCCTCACAGTACACGTGGAGGTCCTCACAGTACACGTGGAGGTCCTCATAGTACACATGGAGGTCCTCATAGTACACATGGAGGTCCTCAACAGTAAACGTGGAGGTCCTCATGATCATGCATCTACTTCATTTGTGGATCACTCTCACAGTAAACGTGGAGGTCCTCATGATCATGCATCTACTTCATTTGTGGATCACTCTTTTGTTTTGCTGAAAAATATAATGAAGAGGACATTTTTTCCTTTAATAAAGTACAGGAGAGTGATTATCATTGGTGGATGCATGCCATGTAGGATGAGTATGCTTCTATACTAAAAAATGACACTTGGGATTTGGCTGAGTTGCCTTGTGGTAAGAAAGCCAGTGATACAAAGTTGTTTACAAGTTGAAATGTAAAGTTGATGGCAACATTGATTGCCTACAAGGCTAGGTTTGTTGCAAAGGGATATGCCCAGTAAAATTGGATTGATTTTGATGAGACCTTTGCACCCACATCTTGTATGAGAACCATTGCTCATAGAGATTTTAGCCTTTAAGACTAGATTACATACTACATTTGAGATGTTAGATTTGGATCCTTTGTATTACTATTTGGGCATCAAACTTTTGTAACATGATGATGTCACTGTGTTGTTGTAGTATAAGTATGGACTGAAATTTCTAAAAAGATTTTAGCTTGAAGACTATAAGCCTATAGCCACACTAGTTAGATAGGTACTCGACTTAGTCTTTAGGATCTTAGAGATTCCTTTGATGCCACAGTATATCATAGATGGTTGTTGGATGCTTGATTTATTTATATAACACTAGGCTAGACATTCTATTTAGGGTTTCATAGCATTAGAGCTGAGTAGATTTATGTATAGCAGCCCATAGGCACTAGGCATTGTTGGCATCTATTGTAAAATGGGTATTCTATTATTTGCAAGGCACTAAATCCCTTGGCTTATTCTATCCTAGGGGGGTTGATTCACAGCAGTTGCATGTCTTTATAGATTTAGATTAGGCTAGATGTTATGATATGCAAGTGTCCACACTAGTAACTTGTATTTTCTCCTTGGTGATTCATGTATATTATGGCAATAAGGAGCAACTCCAATAATGGCCACTTCAAGCTACAAAGCTGAGTACAAGGCATGTTTTTTAGTGATTATGGAGTGTGTATGGCTTAGATGCCTTTTGATAGATCTTAGTGTTGATAACAGTCCCCTACTTCCATCTTCACTCATAGTGAGAGTACATTGGCAATTGCTTTGCGAGGAGGAATCAAGTGTCTCATGCTCACACAACACATTGAGGTGCATTCTCATTATATCAGGGAGAGACTCCATGTAGATTAGCCTAGATTATGCCTCTACACATGGTAATGTGGTAGATATGTTCGTGAAGGATCTCTCGTCATGTGAGAGAAGTTCAAAGCTTTTTACAAAGCCTTGGGCTTATTACCATTTGGGGATTGACCAACCACATGATCCCTATACATGTTCACATCATCACTATAGGGAAGATTTGTCATCATTCTATATGGTAGTGATGTGTGGACTTAGGCTAATAATGGAATGGGACACATTTTCCCTCTTTAGGAGGTTTTTTCCCTCGAGCATATTGTGCCACCATTTTTTGAAACCCCCATTTGCATTTATATTAGTATTTTATCCCTCTTTATCCATTTTTTAATGCTTTTTTATAACTCCATTACCTATACTCTCTATCCAAATTCTTATTGCATATTAGTGAAATCATCCCTAAGTTCATCCAATCATATAAAAAACCCTCTTCTACATCAAATATATATATTTGTTTATATATATCATTGTTATGCCTATGACATAGTGTGAACCCTCCCTTAATATATATATTTATATTTATAATAAAGATTGGATGTATGTGAATATGTGTGTATGTATGGGTGGGAACTTTTCTTATATATCACCACCATTAGGTGAATACTAGAATTAGTCTTACAAAGCCACGACAAAAAGGTAAAAATAAATATTCACTTGTTTTCATATCTAGTGAAATTATTAAGATATTATTATAATATTACTAAAAGGCACTTGGGTCCAAAGGCTTGGTTTTTATTGATAAACTTTTCCACATGTTCATATGATCTTACATCACCAAGGGAAGGGAGGTGCCCATATGCTAGAAAGATTGGCATCAAAAGTCATGAAAACATTAAGAAGGGGGGCCCTCTGAGAGGGCTTTTTTTGGAGTATACAATTTTAAACTCAAATTTTGAGCATTTTCTGCTCCGAATTGGAGGAAATCAAATTTCATACATACTTTGTATGATCTAAAACTCAAAATCACAGGGCGTAAAGTGAACTTCACTTTTGCTTTTGAAAGCTCCGCAATCCGACCTACATAGCAGAATCATTAATTTCCAAAAAGCTTTGGGCGATCTACTCAATCCTCTTCTTCTTTACCCTCACTATATTCACCCTTTTATGTATACATCCACATACCACCTTTCCCACCTCAACCTCATCATCAACCATGTATTTTTCAACTTCTTAAATTAAATAATCGAAGGATCTTACCCCACTACCATGGACTTAGTAGTTGAGACCGAGTCCAGTTTAGCACCCCTTCATCAAGCCATTTTTACACCCTCCTATCCTTGCCAATAAGCCCTCTCTCTACCTATAAAAGAGAGGCCCTCACATCACTTTCAATACGAATCCATACACTTAGCCATTGCCATTACCCCCTTCTTCTTAGGAGCTCCATTGTGCATCCACCATCTTAATTCTTCATCTATACCTCTTTCTAACTAAATAGAGAGGTCTCCCTCCACCCAAATGAGCCCATGTATCCACTCCCACTCTCCTTGTATATGTGTCTTCATTATATTTTATGAGAAAGGTCTCCTCAACCCAAGTGAACTCATGTGTCCACTCTCATTCTCTCTCCTTCTATATGTCTCTTCTTATATTTTATGAGAAGAGTTTTTTTTTGGTGAGTGATTAGAGGTCGCTTTTTAAAAATTCTCGCCTCATAAATTGGTGCCCCCACTAAGGAACTTGTCATAGTACCTTTAGTTTACATATTAGAGAAAACCACTTTCACCAAATAAACCGTCCAAACTTGCCCATTAGACCCAATCAGCCTTATCAACCAGTCCCTATCGTGTCTATTCATGTTGTCCTTAGCCACAAAGCAAATTTCCAACAATATTTATAGCACTTTTGTTTGGTGCTAAATGCCTTGCATAAATTATTATTTCCCCATAACCTTTTCTTTTACCTATACTTAATTATGATGTGACTTTTGATGTTTTTATCTTTATCTTACTCCCTTTCTAAAATCTAGCTTAGGAAAGTATAGCTCTCTTATCTCTTCTCTGATTTTTGTTCTTCACTTCTCTTAGCCCTTTGAAAAACTAAGATGATTACCGCTTTCCCACTTTCCATGGACACCCTCATGAGGATGCCCTAGAGTTTTTAGATAACCTAGAGATGGCCTACCTTATTTTTGGGCGTGACACTGAAGTTATCAAAGTCATGGCTTTCCCTCTTGTCCTAAAAGAGGAAGCAAGGACTTGGTATAGTACCCTCCCACAAACTACTAGAGAAGGATGGAAGGCTCTTTGGCATGCTTTTCTGTGGAAGTATGGGTGGGGAGACACTCCTAAAGGCCTATGGTAGCAACTACTCCAACATAAACAAGAGTCGCTATAAGACTTCCAGTGGCATGAGACAAAGTTCCAAGATCTGTGGGCTAGATGGATTGGATCTCTACCAGTTTGATGAGGTAGTGATAGGTTTATAGCCGATCTTTTCCCACTCTTGGGAGGTAAGGTGGAGTCCAAATTTCCTATCAATTTTGAAGAAGCACTTAGAGTAGCTAGGGAGAAAGATAGAAAACTAAGATATCAAGCACTTAGGCCAAGAATGGAGCAAGACACAGGGAAAGGGAAAGATATCCCTCATGAGGACCCTTCACTTTATTTGACACAAAGAGTACCAATAGTCTCAGGAGTAGTACCACCACTAGTGGAAGCCTCACTATAAGATCCCTCTTCCAAGCCCTATAAGTTCACCCTTGACCCCTATTGTAATTACAAACTAAAAAGGAAATAAGAAACATGGGATACCAATGTGCATTCATATTTTGTACATTAAGCCTTGAGAAAACTGTGAAATAGGGTGTAACAAAGACCTTGCATGTGTAGGTGCACATCAATGGCACAATGAAAATTAGGGCATGAACTCAAATTTAGTGCACCAAAAACCTAGAGGTTAGTGTAAAATGCACACATGCACATACTGCATAATGCACATTGCACATTTTCACAACACCCTTGCACATGTGCATATTTTTTCCTTAATTACCCGTGAGATTTTCAGGTGTGCACATTATGCACATTACACTTTGCACATTACATATGTGCACATTATTGCACATTACACCTGCACATTGTACATTGCATGTGCACATTTTGTTGAACCATAAAATTAAAGAAAAATAGAAATTAAAAGAGAGAAAGGTTCCCATGAGAAACCTTAAGATTTTTGTGACCCTAGGAAAATATTAGAAGTGTTCACCTTGGAAATTAAGGGTCAAACACTAAAATATGGTGTGCATAATTTAAATGGAGAGGTTATGTGGTTGGAGGGCCAAAAGCTCAATTTTATAAGGTTGAATATAGTAAAAGGCTAAAATCCTAAGGTATAAGGGTGAAGAGTTAAATTGGAATAGAAAAAAAGTATATATTAAATAGAGGGGATGATGTCAAGAACTCAACCGTGGACTCTTTTTTCTCTAGTTGCATGGTAGATAGCCCCCAAAATTTAGTTAACTAATGCATGCCTACCATTTAGTTGAGTTGCATGGTTTAGTTAATGGTGGGCTATGGTGGGCTATCCCTTTTCCTATATAACCCCCCCCCCTCCCCATTTGCCAAAGAAAAGCGTGCTCCCTTTAAGATAGTTAAAATGCTAGTAGAATTAACAAGAGCTTAGAGTATTTTTATTTTAATATTATCAAGAGAGTCAGCGAGAGTGCAATTCAATTCAAGCTGCTAACAAGAAAAGAAAGGAAAGTTCACTTGGGAGCTTTGCAATTTCAATTATTCAAGAAAAAGATTGAGATAAGTGTTTGAATTTATCAAATAAATGCTTATGTATTCTTTTTACTCCCTGTTATCTTGCATAGTGATTTGGAATTTAATAGAGTAAAGTAAAGAAAAGTCTCTTTCTTATAGTAAAAGCTAATCTAGAAAATTGTGGAACATTTTTACCCATTAGGCAATAACAAAACACAGTAGTCATGGACCTTTGGTCATAAAATTGGTGGAAACCCACATGAAGACCACTATGAAAAAACAACAACCCTTTTTACCTTGAAGTGGTTTTCCCTCTTTCTTCATTAGAGCACATCCGTATGGATGAAATTGGATTGAAAAAAAGATATGGGAACTAATTCATCACATTGATAAGGCTTTGATGAGCTCAAACCTATAATTGATGGTAAATATGGATGCATGAGAAGTCCATGCTTTTTTCTCTTCTCTCTGTAGTAGTTTTGCTAAGTTTTTGCCTAATAGATAAGCCCAAACTTAATCAATGCTTATGGAAAGTGACCTTAAGACTTGTGCATCAAAAGGTGTGCCCATTTATGTTTTTTTAAACCTTAGCTTATGGTTTAGAAAATAAAGATATGAATTACAGGCCAAGATGCAATATTAAACCTAAGGTTCGAGAATTTAACTTCTTTTTGTCATTGTATCTTAGACCCATCAATTCATGAATTTTATTTATTTATTTTGGAGGTTGAAAATGATATCTTTTTTATACAAGATTTTAGCCAAGAAATTCTTCAATTTTCAAGTCTAGGAGAACTTTTAGAAGTTTAAGAAATTGACCACCATAGCATTTAAAAAAAAAATAGGTATAAATCTTTGCCAAGGATCCTTTTTGTGGAGTACGTAACTCCTAAGGAGTTTAGAATTTGGAGAAACTTCAAACTCCAAAATTGTAAAGTTTTGTAGAGGCTATAATGTGTATTAAGGAATTGTTGCTAGATTCTAATCCAATTTAGAGATATTTAAGTGATAAAATGACCCCGTAAATCAATTTCTTTACAAATGTTGCTTAACCAAAAAACAAATTAGTGATTTTTGATCATCCATTTGACTCTTTTAAAAATTCCCTTATTAAAAATTAGAATTTTGGAAAGAACTAGATATTTTATTTATCCAAGAAATTAGGTTAAAAATCCATAGAAAACCCTATAATTAGGGTAAAAAAATAGTAGAAAGTCTAATAATTATCATGAAAAATCAAGATAACAATTCAGCATGTCCAGATAATATTACAAGGTAAATACAAAATGTCTTGATAATAAAAATATTGAAATAAGTAGCTTTGAGACTTTTATTAAGAATTTCGCATGAGAATTATGGTATAAGGCATAGTTAAGAGAATTAGTTTCTTCCCCTGGTGTTTAGAATTTGGATAAACTTCCAACATTGATTTTTTAGACCTTTAGGAAGGCTAAAAATTATGTCAAGGACTTTCTTTCATGATCAAATCGGGTTTTGGATATATTGACCAGAAAGCGACCCCTTATGCCAATTTCTTGATCATAACTTATGTGTTAGAATCTTAGAATTTTCTCATGGACCCTCGAAAATCTTAAAAACCCATAGAAAAGTAAAGTGACATCGGTACCAAAAATTAAGGATAAAGACTTGACCGAAAAAGCCTAAGTCACTTCGAAATTCTCAAGAGTCAAGTTTTCGGCTAAAGTGAGTGAGGATCCTTTTGAAAATTCAGATACTAAAGACCCAAAGAAGAGATTATATTTATGAAGAGTTATCTTTAAGTGGAATTTAAAGATCATTTTCAAGAGAAATAGACCCTCAAAATGAGAAATCTTGGTAGAAGCAAGAAGGAGAAATTTTAGGCAATAAGGTAAAATTCCCAATTGTAAATTTGGTATAGTCTAGTGTGTATGGTGATACTTCCAATTTGATCAAGGCAATGTTTTCCCTACATTCATTGAAATGATGCATTTTTCTTGATACATGAATATTGTTTATGCATAACAGTGGATCCATCGACTAGCGGTGTAACCCGAGTGGTTCCCTGTAGATTGAATTTGTGAATATGTGCGATGTGATGTCCCGGGTGGAGTATCGTACATAGGTACCGTACGAGATCGTGACCCTTCTCAAATGGTACTAGGGTGTGCTCCCAGTACGTTTGGGTGAGGATTTCTACAAAAGTTGCCTAGAGTGGCGGGACTCATTTGTTGGTACTGATCAAGCCGGTAGAAGCGGCTCTATGGTGTCGGGACATAGGTTGCGGACCCTAGAAATGCCTGGGAGATAGTTAGATGTGAGTCCATCTCTACTTGTGCACGGGATAGGGCTGATCACCTAAGTCTTCTCTTCAAACAATGTGGATAGGATACTAACATTATATGTTGTTTTATAAGTCGTGAAGTGATAGAGATGGATACTTGAGTCCACCTGGCGAAGTGGTAGAGGAGTCCATCGCTTCGAACTCTTGTTTGTGATGGGGATACTATTTTTTACTACTTTTCTATAAATGTTTGCTTTTTTAATATTTGATGGGAAAAGATGTGTGTGTGAGTATTGAGGAGTGCGTGAGTAATGTTAGACTACTAGTACGAATGTTTTATTAAATGCATGTGATAAACGTGTTGGCTAGGGGACTTTGGTACCCGAGCACCAACCCATCTTAAATCAAATCCCTATGTTGAATGGTCAGGCGGATGGCTGGTCTGCTCAGAATGGACGGGACTAGGCTCAACACTTGGATTTAGTTAGAGGGAAGCGAGGAACGAAGAAAGGAGAAATTGGGATAAGTCTAAGTAGAAATAGATATTCGATATAAGGGATGGTATTTTCAATATTATTTTTGTGCATTACTGAGGAGTGTGACCACGAGAAGGTTGACCTTTAGGAAAATACCCTATTATGATACCTTGCACTTCTGAGAGATAATGGACAAAAATAGCTGAGGGTAGAAGAGTTTCTTGGGGGAATTGCTTGTATTCCTTGTGCTTGGGCTCTCTCAATTAGACCTTGAAGAGAGAAAGAGGACTTTCGGATAACCAAGTACCCGCCGTTCCACCGTTAAAACAATGCAAGGCCCCTACATGTGTGGAACCACCTACCATGATTCAAAAAACTTTGTTGCACCTTTTAGACTAGTCAGGGTAGATGGGACCTCACACTCACAACACGAGTTACTTCATCTGTTGACTTAACAATTAGAAAGTCTTAATCTTAATCTTATGCAAAATCCTAGAGCACAGGCACCACCAGAGATTGGAAGGGGACCCAAGAGACAAGCACAAGAATTTATATGCTATAATTGTAATGAGCAAGGTCATGGGATGTACAATTGTCCATACCCTAGGAGACCTCGAGGAGGAATGCACCCAGTTCAAAGACCCCCTCAACCACCCAAGAGATTTTCCTCCACTCCAACAAGCAGTTATAATTCCTCCCTTGCCAATAGCACCACAACCACCATCAACAATGGAGAATCGAGTTGTCAATGTGCTTCGATTAATAGAGGAGGAAGAACCTATGGAAGAGATAGAGGTCATGCCTAAACTAAAGAGGACCAGAGCCTATCATGTGGATGACAAAGAAGAAGACTCAAAAGATGCCATGAAAGAGAAGAAGAATCCAGCCAAGGAGGAAGGAGAAAGTAGCAAAAGAACCAAGAAGCCAAGAAAATTAGGCAAAAGATCACCATGGATGATTTCTCTCTTGGTAAGGGTCTTAAACCTTTTGATATTTCTATGGATTTGATCTCACAAAAGCCTAATCTTACCTATCCCTAGCTCTTGGAAATTTCTCCCCCTACTAAGGAAGCAATGGGCAAAGTTGTCAAAAGCACTAGGATCCCTAGAAAAAAGCATGTTAGACACATCCATTTGATTAGGTCCAACCCCCACAAAGATGTTGTCCCAATTCTAGATGCCAGGGCTAAGGGTCATAAGATATCTAGAGTGTATGTAGATGGAGATGCCTAGATGTGTGTGATGTCAGAAAGGACCATGCACAAGCTAGGTCTAGAGGTCAATTTTCCATCCCCGTTTAAGGTAACTTTGGCCAATAACTCTAGCATAAAATGTCTAGGTATTATCAAGGATTTGACAATCAGTGTTTGTTCTATGGAGGTAGAAGTTGACATGTATATCATTGCTAGTAAGGGGGAGGGCTATCCAATTATATTAGGAAGGCCTTGGTTGATTATTATGAATGCAGGCCAAAAATGGGGTATAGGAATTCTAGTGTTAAGGCCAGAAGGCAAGAGTGGGACAAATTCTCCATTCATGGCTATTGTTGTTGGGGTCAATGCATTGATGCCTTCTCCAGCTACATGTTCAATGGTATCACTAAGGAGTTATGTGTTATTGTCTTTTCCCATTGGTCTATGGTTGGGCAGCCATGGATGTGGTTGCAATGCTTTGACACCTTCTCCAGCTACATGTTCAATGGTATCACTATAAGGAGTCATGCGTTACTATAAGGAGTCATGCATTATTGTCTTTTCCCATTGGTCTATGGTTGGGCAGCCATGGATGTGGTTGTAATGTTAAGGTCTTGAGCATGGCAATTGGTGCTTTTCCTTGAAAGTATTTGAGTACTCTCTCAAAAATGCTTTGCTCTTTGCATGTTAGGGAATCAGGGGCATGACCTACTTTGGGAGTTATGTCCATGCACAAAGTGCAGAGCTCTATGTCCAAATGGTGCTCTAGGAGGCCATCCTTGAGAGCATCTACTTCAAGGTGTATTTTGACATAATCTCTAATTTTATCATGGATACACCTCATAGATACACCCTATATAACTCATTATTTCCACTTGATTGACCTCTAAGTGTGTGTTTCTCTCATTGATGTGCATAAGAGAAGCACTTAGCTCTCTTCTAAATGTAATACCACCATTATTGCCATGTCCTTGCACTCGTTTTAGCACTCCATTCAAGTACCGCACCTAGTTTAACACTCCATTCATGTACTGCTTTTACAAGCAATTTGGTATCCTTCATTGCGCTCACATAGTTCCTTGATGGCCTGTAAATGCTTCATGCTAGGACTTTCCACCGGTGACCTTGATTGGGCAAGCCCTTTAGCAATTCTGACATTATTTATCTCTAGTGGCATTAAAAGAATTAACTTCAACTTCATTTAGAGCCTCAATACCAAGGAAAATGGCAGTATTCTCATTCTCCAAGAAAATTGGCTTTGAAAGGATGTCTTCGACTTCATTAAGAGCCATTGCTACAACCCAAAAAGGAACAACTATATCCTAGATTATATCCTTTTAGCTTTACTAACATTTTGGACCAGCAGAGATATAAGAGCAATCTATTGTTTATACTAACACTAACTATTTTTCTTCTATGTGGTGTTGTTTATCCTAACACTAACTATTTTTACTAACATTTTGGACCAGCAGAGATATAAGAGCAATCTATTGTTTATACTAACACTAACTATTTTTCTTCTATGTGGTGTTGTTTATCCTAACACTAACTATATTATCCAAATCAAAGTCTAGGGTGAATGACATCGCCTGCACCAAGATTTATAACTTTTATTTGGGTATGTGTACATGTATATGTGTGTATTATTTTTGTATCTCACTGATGATAAATTTCTCTTTGAGTGAAAATGCTCTTATGTAGCAAAGCATGTATGCAAAATGTGTGTGTGGTATTTGGATATGAATGTATCTCTCTAAACTCTTTATCTCTTTAATATGTCTCTCTCATATATATCAACATATCTAAATAAAACACACAAATTAAAGCCAAATTACATAACTAAATA
>Ga0181466_1000506_pt1 | contig 13470 bp, 11 predicted proteins | sample InSIn4gowninarea_FD_119078 | JGI IMG/M metagenome (GOLD analysis project Ga0181466, IMG submission 119078) | Clean room microbial communities from NASA Spacecraft Assembly Facility at Jet Propulsion Laboratory, Pasadena, California, USA -... ... | reverse complement strand
GTCCGCGAGCAGCCCGCGCCGTACCCAGCACGCGGATAAAGCGGGCAATTCTGAAAATACGCAGCGCTGGCAATAGTAAAGCGATCGCTGTTAGCCAATTGCTTTTGAGATAGGCAAGCTTGCGTGGAGCCAGGCTGAATTTGAAAATAAAATCTAGGATAAAAATTATCCAAATAACTGTGCCGATCGCTTGAAGCAGGGGACTTAGACCCCAAATCAATTCAACGACAAATAGCCCCAGCCACGCGAAGCCCAGCACCAGCATTGGCATTTCCAGCCAATCTTCAAGTTGTTGCAGAACCTCTCGTCTTTCTCGATCAAATGCCTGTTTTTCTGGTGTGCTTGGTTTGCTCATCCGATTTTTAGCTTGCACAACACAGATCTACATTACATTTAAAGCTGCGTTTAGTGTTTGACAGCACTTGCTGTGGCTGTTATCTGCTGGATTGCTCCGGCATTAGCAGAGATTTGGCTTTAGCACAATCGGCATTAATTTGTGCTTTCAGTTCTTCTAAGGAAGCAAATTTTTGCTCTGTTCGCAAAAATTCTTCTAATTCTAGTGTGAGATTTTTTCCATATAAATCACCCGACCAGTCCAACAAATGTATTTCAACTGACTGAGTGGTACCATTAATTGTAGGACGATAGCCAATATTCATCACACCAGCGGCAACAGGTAAGGAGTAAGAGGACGCTGCGTTTAGGGGTGAGGCACCAGGTACGAGGCAAGAGGGAGGTTTATCTGCTGGTAGTAACTCAGACTTGGCAACAAACGAAGAATCTAACCACTCGCCACTCCTTCGTCGCCACTCGCCACTTGCAGAAAGCCTCTCGCCTTCAATCAAAACTCTAACAGCGTAAACACCTTGTCGAGGCAGAAACTTGTTAGGAGCAATTGTGCTTTTGAGAACCCTGCTCAATTACTTCTTGGAGCGAGAAATCAGGCAGGTAGAACAGAGCCGTTTAAATGCTCAAGAAAATACTCCTCCAGCCGCCGGAGAATACCCCATGCGGCAGCAGGATTCAGGGTTCCCACGCAATAGGGATTAGGAGTAGGATTATATATGTATAAACCTGCTCCCTACAAAGATATTTGCTATTGATTAGGTAGAACTTCTGGGTTGTCGTCCAAGCTGAGAAGAAATTCGATCGCGTCATTTTGATCTTGGACAGTAAAGCCAGCGCCGCGATCGATCCAGTAGCGATGTCCGCTACCATCTACGTTGGATTTTTGTAAGCTGGAATTTTTGCGGTTAGCAGCAATTGCCTCTCGGCGCAAACTCCGATCTAGCAGCACTCGCAGACTTGCCCTAGGATCGGGTTGGATACCTTGCATGAGTGTACCTGCCATACCGATGCGATCGCCACTCGCCACTTCAAAACGTTTTTTCCCCTGCTGTAGTGCTTCGCTAGCTGCTGCTACACCCCCATCATGCAGATATGGTGCAGTGACATGAAGTCCAATTAAACTCGGCACTTTGTAACCGCCTGAGTTACCTTCAGCAAAGGCAAGCTTTACATCTTCTTCTGGTGTAATATCAGTGGGAACGTCCAGCACGGGGGGATTTGCTGGCAGCGGAACTGATACGTTACTAGGATAAGTCTGCGGGGAAACGAAAATGCGGGGGAATTTTGCAAATGCCTTTGCCCGTGAAGGCTGAGTTTTGATTTGCGTTTGGGCAATTACGCGATTATTAGTAAAATACCTGCCACTGTGACATTCAGCGCAACCTGCACGGGTGAAAATTGCTGCCCCATTTTGTACAGACGTTGCCTGCAACGTCTTGATAGGTGGTGGAGCGAGGCTATTTTGAAACGCTGACATCCCGTTAAGCTGCGCTGCTACTGGCATTCCTGGTGAAGAAGCCATCAATCCATCTAGAATAAACGGCGAACCTTTTGGGTATCCTGGCATTGGTACCAATTCGTTGATTGCTGGCGTACCTGGAGTCGGATCGTTCTTAGGCTAAAAAGTCCGATGGTTTAGCGCCTTGTGGTAATTTGAAAGCTGGAGTGGCAGAATTTTGCAGAAGTATGCCTAAGTAGGTTTCTTTGTCAATACCTAATAGCTGCTGACTTGATTCCCCCCCCGTTGTCAAATCTGAGTTAGTCCCATGCACGTTACTGTTGAGTGTAGTTAATCCGTGAAACCAACCAATTGCAGCATTGCCACTGAAGCCATAGGGATATGCGGCGAAAGTATAGGATGATGGATTCTGGGATGGATTGTTTTTATTATCGCCCGTCGAATCAAAGTTGCCCGGTGCCCAAGTTAGAAACGCTGCATCCACAGCTTTTTCTAAAGCTTCTGCATTTGGTAGTCGCTTTTGCTTGCCATCTGCATTAATATATGTATGTTCTCCAGAACGAATTTTCATCGGATTCACACCAGTTTGGCGGAACCAAGCAGCTGAATTGCTAGCCAGTGCCAAAATTAAACCAGTATCGAGGTCGTTGTTGGGTGCGCCTTCTAGGATGCGTCCTGTATTTTTATCGACAGCTGCATGACACGCAGCACAGGTGACACCGACACGAATTTTACCTTGATGGATGCGAGTTTGAATTCCCAAAGGTACAAGCGAACCCGCAGCTACGTCTAACCCTGTATTCAGTAACGTTCCGGCTGGGAAAGTTTTATCTCCTAGTGCAAGATCCCGATCTAACTTCACTTGCAAATTTGTTGTATGCTTACCACCAAGAGAAGCGATCGCACGAGCCAAATTCCCAATGTTAAGCGGCCCGTTCAAAATACCAGTGACATCAGTAAAAAAGACTTCATTGCCAAAAGTCTCTGAATAAAACGCTTTGCGTCCTTGGTTAATCAATTTTTCAGTTACAGCCACCGCCCCATTTTCTGGTGATAGCTGTTTTCTTCCCGCATCTGTTTGCAGTAAATTTGCTGCTGACTCTTTACTAACAACTTTACCCAGCACATCATAGGAACCTATTTCCTGGGCTGTATGTTGCGTAAACGGTGTATATGTATTATTAATGCTCGGTGTCCCTGGAAAACCCAACTCAATTTGGTATGCCAAGAAGCCAACGAAGATTATCAAAAACAGTATGGTAACAACCGAGCGTAAGCGCATAAAATCTGGCTGTGTAATTAATTACCAGCAGCACTTTAAGATGACAAACAAAATTAATCTTCTGCCTACAGAAAGAAAGCATGGTTTTTAAACAAAATTATGCTTTTATTAATATTTATCTGCGGTACAGGCGGGTTTACAAGACATATTTGTCGTTAGACAAGCCAACTGGTTAAAACCGTCCCAACTACGATTTATTCTGCATGGCTTTGGGTTTAAAATTATCTTTAGCGGTGTTCAGCCAATTTAGAATAAATCAACTACAAAACTCATATTTCAATAGAAAAATTGGTTTAATCAACTATGACAATGCCAAAAATCACTTTAATCAAACCTGTGGTTCGCCGTAATCTCTGGTGGGAAAGACTAATCGCAATTATTATCTTAGTAAACTTTTGTTTAGTCTTATTTAATTTAACATATATAAGCTGGCGAGATTTTTACTTTGAAAATATTCCGCATCTGGCTAAGATATACGATCCAATTAAAGGAATTCAACCACACCGAGAAACTCAAAGATATCTGCATCAATTTCAAGAACTGGAAAAGCAGGTTAGGGAAGAGGGGTTACAGTCACCTCAAGTAGAAAAATCCCTAGAAGAAATGCGTCAACTGAGTAATGAACTAATTGAAGACAATCCCTTTGCTGGAGCGAATAAATCTGGAAATCTAGAAAAGATCAAAAACCAAATGCGCGATCGCGTTAATATGTCCTCTGCTCATTCTGCCTTTGCTACTTTTTGGAGTCAAGCATATCTTTCCCAAGCTGGGCTAGAAGAATTTAATTTCTTCAACATTCATATTAAACCTTTAATTGAAACAAATTACTATCGCGGCATTGGTCTTAATGGTAAATTTATTGATAAATTTTGGTTAATAGACTTACCTTTTGTTATCTTCTTCGCTTTCGAGCTTTTAGTTCGCACTTTCTATCTCAGTCGCACCCAACCAGAATTAGATTGGTTGGAAGCAATGCTGCGGCGTTGGTACGATCTCTTTCTGCTGCTTCCCTTTTGGCGATGGCTGAGAGTAATTCCACTCACAATTCGGCTCTACCAAGCTGAATTAATAAATTTTGAACCAGTACGCAAGCAAATTAAATACGATTTTGTCACTAATTTTGCCGAAGAGATCGTAGAAATTGTAGGTATTCGCTTGATCGATCAAGTTCAAGGAGCGATTGAGCGGGGTGATGCTGCGCGCTGGTTATTTAAAACGGGAAAGCGTCCGTATATTGATGTTAATAATACCAATGAAATGCAGGCAATCGCCTCTCGCTTACTGCACTTAGCTGTTTATCAAGTAATACCAAAAGTTCAACCCGATCTAGAAGCTTTACTGCATTACACTATTACTACCATTCTCAATCAATCTCCCATATATAAACAAGTTAAAAATCTACCTGGTATGAATAACTTACCCGAACAGCTAACTGAAAGGTTAGCTAAAGATATATCTCAAACAAGTTACACCACGCTGACAACTTTATTAAAAGATCCTGTAGTAGTCGAAATGTCAAATAGTCTAATGGTAAATTTCAGTGAAGCATTAGAGTCAGAAGTCAAAAAGCAGCATAACCTGCAAGAAATTCAAACTTTACTAATAGATTTGTTAGAAGAAGTTAAAATAAACTATGTCAAGGAAATTGCCCAAGGCGGAGTGGAAAAAAGCTGGGAAGAAGCAACACAACTGCGTCAGATTATTCGTTAAATATAAAATCCAGAATTCAGAAAGATTGGTGACTATTGAGTTTCCTGATTTTTTACTTTTGACTTCTGCCTATCCTATTCTTATATAGGCTGGCTCATTATTGGGCATAATCGCCCCATGTAGAACGGCATAACTTAAGTTAGCATCAGTTATATCAGCCTCAATTAGAAAGGCGTTGCATAAGTTAGCCATACTCAAATTTGCTTTAACTAAGATAGCAAAACCTAGATTTGTCTCACTCAAGTTGGCTTGAGATAAGTCTGCCCCAGTCAGATTTGTTTCAATTAAATTAGCTTCTATGATGTTAGCATCACTTAAATTGGCATCGCTTAGATTTGCTCCCCCCAAATTTGCCTTTCTAAGGTTAGCTTTACTTAAATTCGCCCCAGTTAAATTCGAGCCATCCAAATTTGCCTCACCCAAGTTGGCTTTACTCAGATTAATCCCACTCAAATTCGCTTCAGGCAAGTTTACTCCGACTAAATTAATCTTACTAAAATCTCTTTCTCCCTGTTTATAACGCTTTAAAAGTTCTTCAGCTTCCATGTAATTCGCTCAGGATAAAAGTACTTTCTTTTCAGTGCTGTTTTCTTTATTTGCAACACCAACAGCACAGTTACTGTTACATCAATTTAGCTGGAACTTTTTTACTAACGCTCTATCAAAGGAGTGAGGAGAATGTTAAATGTTTGAGTGAGTTTTTATACAAATATATTGCTAAGATTGCTCGTCTAAAGTATCTCATGAGATTGCTGTATTTGAATTAACAAATAGGACGATTACCTGGATTTACAGCATGAATATACTCACTACCAGAATCAGGCCAACCCCGTCTATATGCTGCTTCCTGCGGTTGTCCCCAACCGAGTTGCAATATAATTTCCAAAAAGTTTGAATTTTCTGACTTCCAAAGACTAGCCCATTCAGCTCTATAAATAATTCTCTTTACGTCAACTGGTATAATCTGCCGATAGTCTTTGCCGTGATTAAGACTTAAGTATATATCCATACCAACTGTGATTTCATCCCAAAAAGCAATAATATGGGCTTTGAAATTTTTCAGTAATTCTATATCACTTTGCACAGCAATCAACTGAGCATCTACTTCGGGGTAGGAGAGAGTTTTACCTTTAACAGTCAGTTGTCGCCAGACAATACCTGAAACATTATTTTCTCTTTGGTAGCGGTGAACCGCAGCTTTGAAGTCTTGATAAGCGGTAAATTTTTGCAATCCCTCAATTTTGAGATACTTGTCGATGACAAAATTACCCGAAGCCTTCACCGCTAAGTTGAGCCTTTGTCCCTGAAGACAAGCTCGACGCTCGTTTGCCAAAATTTGGATTAGCTCCTGCGTAGTATAGTCTGACATTAGCTAGTGGAACCAGTGACTAGTGGCGTTTTGGCTAGAAGATTACAAACTGGTATTGCCAATTATTTTGACGAAAAATTTGAATTTTGTCTGCGTTTTGGATAGAGGTGAGTGGTGAGGAGTAGAGACGTAGCACTGCTACGTCTGTACATCAGTTATATGCTACGTCTGTACATCAGTTGTATGCTACGTCTGTACATCAGTTGTATGCTACGTCTGTACACCCCAGCAATTATTTTGCTAACTCAGAACTGAACTCATTGAACGATCGCCGCTTTAACTCCTGTGACTCCGAACGGGGTAGCAAGTCAAATACTTCCCTTAAGATATCGTCTACCTGCTCGTATGGTACTTGTCCTTTTTTGTTGAGGACAATTTTACCCGCGCGATCGAACAGCACGACTTGGGGAACCACACCTTTATAGTAGTAACCAGCTTCTGTGGGTGCAAAGCTAGATTTAGGCGGGATGGTATCCACATTTACGGGAATAATATATGTTGCTCGACCGTAAAATGCTTGTAGGCGCGAAACCACTGGGGCGTACTGCTTGCAATCACTGGAATCGTCGAGGTAAAGTACTAGCAACGTTGCTCGATCGCTTTGCTGCAAAGACTTTTCTAAAGTTATTTTCGCCGGGACTAAAGAGGCATTACCCCCATATAACACAAACACATTACCGTCATAGCGGTCATCGTTGATACCTGCAAGAGCAGATGGCATCCCCAAAACAAACAGACATCCCAGCACTAACAAAAACCTGGTGATAACACCTCGCCAGGAATAAATTGCTTTGATGGGTGACTGTAACTGAAAAAGATTCATAGCACAAAGCTGTAGGTTCGCTCGAATAGTCTTTATCTATTAGACCATCCCTAAATACTGTCTTGCTAAGCTATTGCGTCTGGTGTAGGGTAGTTTCTGCTTGGTAATTGGCAGTTGGCTATTGAGTTGACGCTTATTCGTTAGCCGTTAACCATTTTTTATTTTCTGCGATCGCCCTGATTATGACCGATCTCGAATTTTTAGAACAACGCTCGAATTCATTTATTTTTTCGTATCTATTTATACAAAATAAATTGTAATTAGTTTACATAGTAATATTTAATCTTCTATTTTTACAAATTTAGCAAAATGTTGTTTTCCGCAATAGCTCAATGCATCTACCAAAAGGATGAATTTATTTGAAAAATCTTGTGTTTTAATACACTGTTAAGTCTACTTATTCTGATTTTAGCAAGCACGATTTTGGCAATGCCGAGCAGCGAGTTGGGCAGATAAAAAGCACATCTAAAAGTATGGGGTGAAACGCTCCTGACAATCTTAGTTTAAAGATTGATGAATTGACAATCAAAGCATATAGATGTATATCTATATGTATATACGTTTTGGTGGTTGCGTTGAGTTAAAAGTTAGAGGAAATCATCGGTGAACGCAACCCAATTTCAAAGAGTGGCAAAAGCCCTGTCTGAACCGCGACGATTCGACATTTTAGAAGCAATTGCTATAAAGGATGAATTGTCGTGTAAAGAAGTAGTAGAACAGTTTACGGTATCTCAAGCAACAATTTCTCATCACATCAAGGAGTTAGTTAACGCGGGCTTAGTCGAGCCGAGGCGAGAAGGACAGTACTGTTATTACAGGATATGCCCTGAAGTTTTGGCAGATTACATTTCTGAGTTACAGCGACTAGTTGTAGTTAGTACAGAGAAGCAAAAATCAAGATATTTGATTTGAGATAGAGAGACTTGATTAAACGCGATCGCTCTTGGTAGTAGATTTTGGTATTAGCCATGAACGACTACAGATCTTAAAAAAAATTTGTGAGCGCCGTAAGACGGTAGTTGATAAATTTAGCATACGAAGCAATTCTAGTAAAAACATTATTACAGTCGTAACTCCGGTTTAAAAAACATGGAATCTTCTGAACCTCAAGCTCCTGTTATCGAAGAGCATCCGCAGACTTCACCGCAGCCACCGAAATCCCAGCGGCGGTGGCTTTGGCTATTGCTATTGCCGCTACTGCTAGGGGGAGGCTTTGTACTTTGGAAGGTGTTAGCGCCTGGTAACGAATCGCGCTCCGATGCTGCGGCTCAACCTCAAGCAACCAAAGTTAGGCTTACCACACTAGAGACAGCTAAAGTTAGCAACAGTTCGGAATATATCGCCAACCTAGAGTCGCGCCGCAGTGTAAATCTCCAGCCGCAAATCCAAGGCCGTGTGACTCGGATATTTGTCAGCGAAGGCGAGAATGTCCCAGTTGGAAAGCCGCTAATTCAAGTAGATCCAGACCAACAACAAGCAGCAGTCAGTAGTGCAACAGCAGCAGCAGCCGCTGCTCGTTCGGAAGTGGAAAACGCCAGAGCGCAACTCAGTGCGCTTGAAGCCCAACGGCAATCAAACCTTTCGGATGTGCAATACAACGAGAAGGAATACCAAAGGTACTCTGATCTTGCCAATCAAGGAGCAGTAGCTCGTTCAACAGCAGACCAGTATACAAATAGAATTGAGACAGCCCGCTCCAGCTTAAATGCGATCGATAAACAGATTGCTGCTCAAAAAGCCGCCTTGGCGGGGGCTGAAAAACAGCGGCTGCAAGCCGAAGCGGCTACTAGGGGACAACAAGTCCAGCTTCAGTACTACCAAACTAAAGCCCCGTTTGCTGGCACAGTCGGCGATATTCCGGTGAAAGTGGGTGACTTCGTTAATACTTCTACACAACTAACTAGCGTCACCCAGAATCGGCCTTTAGAGGTAAATATTGCTGTGCCGATCGAGCGAGGCCCGGATTTGCGTCAAGGAATGCCTGTAGAGTTATTGGACGAACAGGGTAAGAGTTTTGGTACTAGTAGGATATTTTTCATCGCCCCCAACACGGCAAATAATACACAGTCGGTACTAGTCAAATCTCTGTATGAAAACTCTAAAGGCCAACTGCGGGCAGATCAATACGTGCGGGCGAGAGTGATCTGGAACCAGCGTTCGGGAGTATTAGTTCCCACAACGGCAATAACTCGTTTGGGTGGAGAAACTTTTGTGTTTGTCGCCCAGCAAGCACCGCCACCAAAACAAACTCAAGAACAATCAACTCAAGAACAATCCCAACCAGCACAACCGCAGTTAGTAGCTCGACAAAAACCAGTGAAGTTGGGCGCTATTCAAGGTAATAACTACCAAGTGCTAGAAGGATTAAAGCCTGGGGAGAGAATTATTACTTCAGGTCTGCTTAGCTTGAGAGATGGCGGTGTCATTATCCCTGAGTCGCCTTCGGCTAGGGGAACTGGGGCAGCAAATTCTACTGACTCCTGACTCCTGTACAGACAAACGTAGCAGTGCTACATCTCGGCGTTATGTACAGACGTAGCAGTGCTACATCTCAGCGTTATGTACAGACGTAGCACTGCTACGTCTCCTTACCACTCAACCCTCACCCTAAATCAGCCTATGTTTGCTGACTTTTTTATTAAGCGACCGGTTTTTTCCAGTGTCTGCGCCCTGATTATCCTGCTGTTGGGAGCAATCAGCATTCCGACGCTACCCACAGCGCGATTACCGGAAATTGCCCCGCCCCAAGTTCAAGTTACTACTACCTATGTCGGAGCTAGTGCTGAAATTGTGGAAGACACGGTTACGACTGTCTTAGAAAGACAGATCAACGGTGTTGAAGGCATGAGGTACATGGAGTCGGCTAGCAGTAATGACGGTCAAAGTACAATTATTGCCACCTTTGACCCGTCACGGAATAAAGATATCGCTGCTGTCGATGTCCAGAATCGCGTATCAATTGCCACGCCACAGTTACCAGAGCAGGTGCGGCAGATTGGAGTCACGGTTAACAAACAGAGCAACAACATCCTTTTAGCGCTGGGATTATACTCGGAAAATAATGAGTATGACAGTATATTTTTAAGCAACTACGCTGACTTGTACTTAATAGATGCGCTAAAAAGAATCAACGGCGTGAGTGAGGCGCGAATTTTTGGGGAACGTCGCTATGCCATGCGCTTGTGGCTAGATCCGAACAAGCTTGCTAGTCGCAATCTCACGGCTCAGGATGTAGTTGATGCGCTGGAAGAACAGAATTTACAGGTAGGGGCTGGACAAATCGGCCAGCCGCCAACAGTGGATGGGCAACAATTTCAACTTGACCTGCGAGCGATCGGTAGACTTACAGAAGTATCTGAATTTGAGGATATGGTCGTCCGTCCAGGGACAGATGGCAGTCTGGTGAAGCTAAAAGATGTGGGTAGGGCGGAACTGGGAGCGCAAAGTTATAGTTCTTTCGTCCGCTTTAGAGGCAATCCAGGAGTGGGCATCGCTATATTTCCGCTCCCAGGCAGCAATGCCTTGAATGTTGCAAATGCAGTTAAAGCTGAAATGAATCGGCTGACGCAAGATTTTCCGCCAGGAATGAAATATCAGGTCGGGTTTGACACGACTCTGTTTGTGGAAGAGTCACTCAAAGAAGTGATCAAGACACTTTATGAGGCGATCCTGCTGGTTATCCTAGTGATTTTTATTTTCTTGCAGGACTGGCGTACCACTCTCATTCCCGTCATCACTATTCCCCTTTCCCTGATTGGAACTTTTGCTTTTATTAAGGTTTTCGGGTTTTCGATCAATATTCTCACTCTGTTTGGCATTACGTTAGCAACAGGGTTGGTAGTTGATGACGCGATCGTTGTGGTTGAGAATATTGCTCGTTTGATCCAAGATGAAGGAATGCCACCGCGTCAGGCTGCCTCTGAGTCAATGCGCGAACTGAGCGGGGCTGTAATCGCTACATCCTTAGTTCTAATGGCAGTGTTTGTCCCGGTGGCGTTCTTTCCCGGCTCTACCGGAGAGATTTATAAACAATTTGCCTTGACGATCGCTTTTTCCATCGCTCTTTCTACCTTTTTTGCCCTTACCCTTACTCCTTCTCTGGCAGGGATTCTACTACGTCCACAACAAAGAGCTTGGGGTATTTTTGGCTGGTTTTTCGATCGCTTTAATGCGGGCTTTGAGAAATTGCGTCGGGGATACGAGAAAACGCTTAATCGCCTGACACACCTGAAACCACTGGTGATTGGAGTATTTGTTGTCTTCTTGGTAGTTACAGGCTGGTTGTATACGGTTGTACCTACAGGATTTCTTCCCGACGAAGACCAAGGCTATTTCATCAACATTGTTCAAGGGCCAGAGGGATCTTCTCTGAACTACACCGACAATGTGATGAAAAAGATAGAAACAGAACTGCTGAAAATGCCGGAAGTCCAAGCCACTTTCGCTGCTGGTGGCTTTGGTTTAGGTACTAGCGGTGCTAATGCTAATAAGGGAGTAATTTTTGCCCCGCTCAAGCCTTGGAGCGAACGACATGGGGAAGAACACGCAGCCGCAGGGCTGATCGCAAAAATGTTGAAATTCTATTCGACTATTCCAGAAGCGCGAGTAGTAGCAACGAATCCTCCAGCCGTTCAGGGTTTAGGCAATTTTAGTGGCTTCTCGTTTAAGCTGGAAGACCGCAGAGGCAACAATCCCCTAGATACTTTAGTGGGAGTATCGAATCAGTTAATTCAAAAAGGTAATCAAGCACCCGGAATGCAAGCGGTATTCACTACTTTTGCCGCTAATGCGCCACAATTGGAGATTGAAATTGACCGCAACAAAGCTAAAGCGTTGCAAGTCAATGTGGACGATATTTTGAATACAATGCAGAGTTACTTGGGAGCGCGATACGTCAACGACTTCACTTTGCAGGGGCGGACTTATCGAGTGTATGTCCAAGCAGACAAGCAGTTTCGCTCGAACCCGAACGATATTAGTCGATTGTATGTTCGTTCTCAATCAAACGATCCGAATCAACCCGGCCAAATGATTCCCCTAAGCAACCTAGTGAAAGTTACTCCTACAACTGGGGCGCAAACAATTAATCACTACAACTTATACCGCTCGATTGAACTCAACGGTATAAACGAGCCAGGTACTAGCTCTGGACAAGCAATCAAAACAATGGAAAAAATAGCAGCGGAGGTTTTACCACCGAGTATGGGCTATGACTGGTCAGGGCTGTCTTTAGAACAGCAAGAGTCTGGCGGTCAAGCACCAATCATTTTTGCTCTAGGACTGATCTTCGTCTTTCTAGTGCTGGCTGCTCAGTATGAGAATTACGTCGATCCGCTGATTATTATGCTATCAGTCCCTCTGGCTATATTCGGCGCGCTGTTAGCTGTGTCGCTGCGCGGTCTAACCAATGATGTCTATTGTCAAGTTGGTTTGGTGATGCTGATTGGTTTGGCTAGTAAGAATGCAATTCTAATTGTGGAATTTGCTAACCAGCTACGCGAAAGGGGACTTTCGATTACCAAAGCAGCGGTGGAAGCTTCCCAAGAGCGCTTGCGGCCAATTCTGATGACGGCTATTGCTTCTCTGGTTGGCTTTTGGCCGCTGGTAGCTGCCGAAGGAGCAGGGGCAGAAAGCCGACAATCTCTCGGTACTGCTATCTTTGGCGGTTTGCTGGTCGCTACGGTCTTGAGTTTGTTGATCGTGCCAATTTTATATATTGTAATTGGCACCATCCGTGAGCGCTTTAGTAAACGTCGCCCTCAGCCTCAGCCAGTTGTAGCTACTCCTGAAGAGAAAGTTCCTTCGGAAACTCACCGTTAAATTTTTACTCCATTTATTAGTTGTAGAGACGCGCATAGCGCGTCTTTACGTTTAAGGGTGGTGTTTTTGAAGTGACTGGGATGCCCCCGAAGGATCTCTACTACATCAATAACAGGAGCGATCGCGCCTAATTGATACTTTCGTACCTGAGTTTTATAGTAGGGTGGGCATTGCCCACCCCAATACTGTTCGGACAAGTCTTATGCAGTGGTGTGAATGAGAAAAGATAGCTGTTGCAACTTGTTGCCACTACTTCGGTGTTGGAGTTTCTTTGGGGGAAACTTCGACCTGGGCTTTTTGACTACTCTAGGATTACTTCTAGCGTATCGTGGCGGAATCCTCTGCGACAAAATCTCGTGCAACAGCCAACTTAAAAAAGGGGCAGCTCTTGAGGTTGTGCCTGCTGAAATTGGGGAACGGCTCGACGAATCAACCGTAGGCTACCAGTAAAGCTCAAATGTAATGGGGAAATTTGGCTGTGGTGGGCTGCTTGAAACATCAAACACCGCACCGACCAATGTCCCAGTAACCAACCATAGATTTCTTGAACTACCAAGCGCGGGGTTTTAGAACGTATCGGCATAGTTGATTAAACCAATTTTTCTATTGAAATATGAGTTTTGTAGTTGATTTATTCTAAATTGGCTGAACACCGCTAA
>Ga0181466_1000584_pt1 | contig 13515 bp, 13 predicted proteins | sample InSIn4gowninarea_FD_119078 | JGI IMG/M metagenome (GOLD analysis project Ga0181466, IMG submission 119078) | Clean room microbial communities from NASA Spacecraft Assembly Facility at Jet Propulsion Laboratory, Pasadena, California, USA -... ... | reverse complement strand
GATTGTGCTGTTCAGGATGAGGATTTTGTGCCGGATGCTGGGTGATGCTAGGGCATCGCCCAAGCCTCGTAGGATGATGGACGGGATGATTGATGTATACAATGAGCCGATACTGTAGATTATACATTGGCTGGCGTCAATAGCTTCAATAACTTTCGGGTTCGCAGGTGGTCTAATCTCTTGCCCGTAAGGATTGATGTACCATATCCTCTCGATCCTTGCGGGCAGATCCTTTTCCTCGACTTTCGAAAACGTGATATACTGTCGCCTGAGCGTTGGAAGTGAGCCTGGGAGGTTGGCATCTTCGATACCGTCTTGCTCTTCTGTTTCACGTGTTGCACTCAACGTCACATCCGGAAGCGCAGTTCGTTCGCTTGGGTGAGATATTGCGTTCTGGCCAGTAATGGAAGTGCCGTCGGCTAGGCCGGCGGAGATGTGGTGCGAGAAGTTGGTGTTGATGGCGGGCAAGACAGAGACGTTGTCTGGCACGCTACCTATACTACTAAATAGATATACCGCACTCTCGAAACTACCAACGAAGAGTCGTGCCCTAAACAATCGTCAGTATACAGTGTCCGTATGCAATGAGGATGTGATATATGCGGCGTCATGTGAACATTGCGAGCAGAGTGCAAAGTAAGCTTACATACCCTGTCATAAACAGGTTGCCGATGCTGGCTGAGGAAAAATTGAACACGGAGGAGGGTCTCGCTCTTTTCACAATTTCGAGATTAACAAGATTGAGGAACGACCGTATGAGCTCTTTCTTAGGTGACGAGATGTGCGTCCATAGGCGGTGACGTGCCTCGACTATCTCGAGCCATTCTAATCTCGCCTTGTCTGCATCTGCAGGAAGACGGTAGTTGAAGAAAGCTTTGATAGCACCCTTTTCTGGGTTTGGATCTCCATTGTCGGGGATCAGGCGGACGAGACGGCCTATGCGATAACGTGAGCATGCGTTGTTCAGAAAGGTGCTGGGGCCGTGGCTCAAGTACTTCGTACGTCCCCGATACCTGATATACATGTTAGTAAGGCGCGACTAGCGTAGTGAATAACTCTATTCACCTGGACCTCCAAATACTCGGATCAATTCTGAAGAAGAGCCACCATTGTCACTGATCGGTATTACATAGCTTAAATGGCATTTTTTGTTCTCAACAATGGTCTTGAAGACGTCTACAAGACTATTCGCAGCGCTGCCGCCCGAGAAGACGACAATGCCTTTGGATTTACCGCTGTGGACGCCGTTCGTAGTAAGGTGCGACATGATGAATAAAGTCGCGAGATGTTGATTTCATTCTGAACGAGACAGTGCTGCGCTTTATGAAAGCTTCAGCTGTTGTTCCTGACACAGTGGCAGGTACGGAATGAGATGTACATAGCCACACGGGATTATTATTAGCGGAGGTGTGTCAGCTTTGGGCAAGGAGTCATAGCAGCAGGCGAACGTCGTGTACACAAACCCGACGCAACGTGACATGTTTGGCACATCATACGAGCTATTCAATGTGGACTTTTCATCTGACTTTTGAAGTGTCGTTTGCATCATCGGCGCTGAGGAGATATGTTCGCGGTAATTTGTACATCATGTGCTAGTTCCCTTAACACCTACCCACCACACCAAACTCTGTCCACAGCCAGTGTTTGGAGAATAACACCGAGCTTGATGGCTTGGCATCCCGTAAACAGTCCGGGCCTGTGAATTGATGCCCGTCATGCCCCACATCTAACACCCTCCTCCGCCTATACCGTCGGCATAATCCCCTCCTCCTCAATCTGTGCTCGCGTGCCCATGCTCTGTGCCTCTCGCTCCGCTCGCCTCTTCCTCTTCTCAAGCAGCTTGTCCCTCCGGTCCGCCAATATCTTGTACTGCCTGTTCTCCACGCCCTGCAACCAGTATCCGAAGCTCCCTCCCACAGTCGCATACAGCGGATACGCCCATAGTGCTTCCCTGGTGAAGAAGGGCCGCATTTCAATACCGAGCTGCCATAGTCGTACGGCGACGCCTGAGTGTTAGTGGCCAATTAGCTCGTCGTAATTGGACGTTGTAGCTCTCCGTGCGAGCTTACCGAAGCCGCTCCAGAAGAGCACTTTGTGAACCATTTTCGACCTTCTTCACGCTTGACTTGAGGGTTTGCAGTTCTAGCTCACATCCAAGGAGCACACGACGCTGCTGAGGTGCGATTGACGGGAGGTGAGGGGTGTGGGTACTTGGTTAACATCACCTGGACCTCGAACACCAGCTCTGGAAGCTCCGCCCCCGGCTTTCCGGAGAAACAACTTCCGGCGCATAACAATCAAGGGTGCAACGTTTCAGCAACCTACCAGCTTGCTGCATCTGCAGCCACTCATTTCCTTTGCAACAGTCAAGATGAATAGAGTAGCCAAGCGAGACAGCTCAGTCCTGGATGCTGGACATCCTGCAGCTGACGGAGGCTTCGTGCGCAGGAAATTGAAGCTTTCAGATCTCCCGCTCACTTCAGCTCAACGATCTGCAATAGACAGCTTGTTACACACCTTCAAGAAGAAGGGCGAGTTCGATGTCATAAGGAAGAGAGTGTATTCGCAGTTTGAAGAAGGGGTATGTGCAGTCACGAATCTGTTTGGATGTTGCGATGTAACCCTTGACTCACACAGTATCTAGGATGCTAAAACTACACTAAACAAATCATTGGAGGACCTCGTCGAAACCGAAATTGACCGCGATCCCCTCCTGCTCGCCAAAGACCGCCGATTGGCTGCTCCACTAATAGAAGGAGCAGCTGAACGACACGGAATATACAAGGCCGCTCAGAGTAATATCGAGCAGTTCACCAATGCATTGCTGGCCCAAGCGGAGGAGCGCATGCGCGAGATAAGGCGGAAGGAGATCGGCGATGATGTTGCCGCTGAGGAAGACAAGCGTGGAAGCAAGACAGAGGAGGACTGGGAGCGAGAAGCCGATGAACGCAAAGAGCAACGGCTGGAGGTTCTGGAAGGAGAGAATGAACGACGGGCACAAAAGGAGCGGGAAGAACGAAAAAAGGCTGCGGAAAAGAGACGTAGAGAGAAGGAGGAGGAGGAAGCAAAGGAGAAAGAGCGCCAGGAGCGTGAGGAGCGGAGAAGAGCTGAGCGTGAAGCGGAGAAAGAAAAAGAGCAGCAGCGGGAGCTTGAGTATGAGCGTGAGCGGAAGGAGCGACATGAAAGACGAAGACGAGAAGAACGAGAAGAACGTGAGAGGGAAGAAAGAGAAAGGGAGCGAGAACGGGAGCGATTACGGGAGCGGGACAAGGAGCGCAAAGAGTACTACGAGCGCCGACAGCGCTCGAGCGAGCGACGAAGGGAGAGTATCGACTATAGAAAGGAAACTGTACCTCCAGAAACCGAGAAAGACCTCGAAGAAGCCGCTCTCCAGGAACTGCTCAAGGAAGGTGAGAGAATGGCGAAGTCGCGTCAAAGACCTGAGGTGGAGAGATCAGAGTCTCTGGAACCACCGCCACTGCGAAGGAGCCTTGCACCAAAGTCTATAGTGCCTCGTGATCCTGCCTCTGCCAGACTGGCGAAGCTTGACAAGCCACTTGTCAAGATGGAAGATAAGGACATCAAGAAAGAAGGCACGCCAGTCGCATTAGGTCAACTCATCAAAACAGAGGAGGCACCCATTCCGATTGCAGATGATAAAGTTCCGGAGAGAGCCAGGTCACGGAGCCCCGAGCAGAGTCTGACGGCCGCGAAGCGATCTTCCACATCGCCAGACGAGCGCCGTTCAAGTCGCTACGAAGGAGATAGACGATCCAGCCGTTACGACGACGGCTACAGCCGTCACCGAGATGACCCCAGACGCTCCTCCTACTACGACGACCCCAACCGCGACGCCGAGCGCGCCGCATACAAAGAAAGGCTCCGCCAGCAGGCTGAACGCGACACAGACCCCAAGCGCTCTCGCGGTGAATCGAAAGCCAGCGACGACAGAGACCAAGGCGAAATCAAAGAATACTCGCGTAGCAGCCGCCATCGCTCGCGCAGCCCGTCCCGCTCTCGAACACACTACCGCGAAAGGAGCCCACGTCGCGGCTACCGCGACCGGTCGTACTCGCCGAAGCCCCGCCGTCGGGGGTCGAGATCAAGGAGTCCGAAAGATATTGACCGTTACGTGCCTGGATCCGGTCGGGGCAAGACGGACACCAGAACTAGGGATGACTATCGAGAAAGGGAGAGGACTGCGAATAGGGATTTTCGGAGGGAGTCTTACGGTAGGGATAGGGATAGGGATGAGAGGCGTTATGTGGATATCGACCGGTATGTGCCTGGTGGAGGAAAGCCTGCGGAGGGCGATGTGGATCGTGGAGGAGACAGGGATAGAGAGCGAGGACGTGATGATAGAGGAAGAGAGAGGGATAGCGACAGAGGCCGTGATCGTGATCGTGATCGCGGTGGAGATAGAAGGCGGGAGCGCAGTAGGAGTAAGAGTCGCGGGTCGAGGTGGTACGATTGAGTAGTGGGATTGATGGAAGAGGTTTTTGGTGCTTTGGTCAAGAGGCGTTGTCTTTGGTTTTCGACGTTTACATGATACCAAGTGAGAAGTTCGGGCCAATAGGTGCAAGGTTGGTAGGCATTGCGATACTGGATTACAAGAGCACGAACGCAGGCATCTGAGACGGTTCGAACCAAAGGTTCATTCCTCGTGAGGCTTTGCTTGCAGTGTTCAGTCAGACAGTGAGGATTGTAGGTACGAACCTTCTCGCTTGATTCATCACAATGGCCGCTGGTGAGTTAACGCTCGCGAAGCCGTCGCTTTAGTCAAGTTGCCCTCCAATGCTCTGGGATTCCTAACAAAGAATTTGAGTTCATTAGAAAGTATTGAGGCGTTCTGATCATCTCGCTTGCTTCAAAGGCAGTACAGCCTGAAAGCGTTAAGACATCCTTGTTATCTCGCCTGCTTCAAAAGACAGATTGTAACCTGGATGTCTTCCATAGTTCAAGACTCAATCGTACAGTGAACGTATGCTTACCGCATGCTGTAGTATTGATTCCGACGCAACACTCTAGAGTTTCGTGGCATACAAAGGTAAAGTCTACCAGAAACTCATTTTTATTTAGTTCTCGAAGTCCCCGAGGTCTGTCATCTTGTTTTCACTCCGAAACAGCACATCCGCTGTATTGCGACGACGACCAGATCCGAGCTCCCCCTGGTATTGACACGCTCGTACTACCATGGCTAGCATCAGCGACCTTCCAAACGAGCTTCTTGACGACATCCTTTCCAGAGTTCAGCCCGTTCATGAAGGGCGTTTGACAACAATCACATCAAGAGCGAATCTTCTGGCCCTATCTCTTGTGTCCAAGCGCATCCACAGTCTCACTCAACGGGTTCTGTACGGGGACGTCCAACTACTAAGCCACGACCGTCCCAAGCTCCGAACGCTCCTCCGCAACATCCTTGTTCGGCCTGAGCTGGCCGCTCATATATTGCGCATAAGCTTCCTTAGGCGCTTTTCACCTTACATCCCGGGGCAAGATTTTCCTAGCAGCCAGGATGACAAGGCACTCATTCGCATGTTTGTTAGCGCAGCAAAGGGGTCGTCGAACCTATGGCTACTCGGGGCTTTGCGTGAAGGCCGCCAAGACGCTCAGATGGCGCTCCCAACGCTTTGTACAGTCAATGTGGAAGCGATGCAGCTGGAGTTGCACGAGAATCAAACCGACTTCTTCAGTCATATCGTTGATGGGGCAGTCCGACCGTCGCTCTGGCTTTACCGGACACAGAAACAGAAGTTTCACAAGCTATAGTACGTCGCTATCGATGGCATATCGTGGAAACAATACATATACGTTCCATACCTCATGCTGCCATCGTTACGTACTTTACGAGCATCGGGTGCAGAGGACCTTTCAAATTTCCCCTATCATGCAACCGGAACTCTGCGTCTGAAAGACCTCGAGTTGTCCAACCCTTCAGCCCGCGATTCTGTGTACCAAGACCTTTATCAGGTGATCAGGTCCCGTCCAGCACTCGAGCGCCTAATCCTTCATCGTGGATTCTTAGATGTCACTGCGCTCAAAAGCACACTCGAAGCTCTACGGTCAACAGGAGCCCCATTGAGAGTACAAATAAGGCTAGCCCAGCACGTCACCACAGAGCTCGGCATAATGAGACGGCTAGGCCAACAACGAAACTCATAGCTGTAAACTCGAATTCGGAGCGTAATCATGAGATCAGATGGTGAGGTCTTTCGGGGTCGTCGATTTGGAGTATAGGTTGAGATGTTTTGCGTATTGACCAAATTGACGGAGAATGGGCAAAAATGCCGCCAGCATGAGTTCTCTATCTTTATCATTTCATTCGGATTGCTTTACTTGATCTTCTGTGTTGCAATCGCAGTCGACAAGCCCAACTAGAATAGTGAAGTCTTTAGAACACCTAGCAGACATGTATTTCCAGCTTTTGCCAAACAAGGTACACACGTGCTAAAAGCCACTCTTTCGCTCTCGAATTCACGTGATAGCAACTATACACGGCCTTCGCGGCCCAAACCGACCCCTTACCGATCCATGCCATCCAACTCCACAAGCCTTCTAACAATATCCACAATGTCATTCCCGCCCAACTCCATGCCCGGATCATCAATCTTCCTCGCCAAAACCTCATCAAGCATCATTCTCAACCTAGACACCAGCACTCCGATCCTCGCCCACCCTCTCAACCTCAGCCACCCATCAACAACTAACCCCCGCCCCAGCGTATCCAGACTAATCGGGCCCGAGAACAGGAGAAGCGAGTACGCATTGAACGCTACACATCAGGTCAGCTTTTGTCTCTCCCTCCAATAAACATGAGTAGCGAAGCACATACGTGTCAAATCCCTAATAAAAACCTTACTCGTCTCCATCTTCGTAAAATAACTCATGAACCCCGCACCCCCCGGAAACCCCTGCGCCTCAAACAGCGTGGAACTCGGATGTACGAAGACACGCCCGTTCTCTTGGTTGAAGTATTTGATGGTCCTAGCCTCCGGGTCCTGCTCCACGGCTCCCGCCATCGCCGCGACGTAGCGCTTCTCCGGCATCTCGATGCGGGCGAGCTGCGGGTTGAAGGAGCCGGCGATGAGGGCGCGGAGGAGGGCGTCGTTGGCGGTGTGGCGGTTATAGGAGGAGGTTGAGGAAGTGAATGAGCTATAGGTGACCGGGATGAAGCCAGTTTCTTTGACGGAGGAAAGGTATTGCGAGCGGTTGGACGTGATGTCATTCAGTGTCTGCGGCGACAGGAAATTCTCATCGCACCAGGCGCGCAGGTCGCGGTAGTGAAGGCCTTCCGCGCGCATGGCGGCGTACTGCTCGTAGGCGCGTAGATCGGCTAAGAGGTCTCCTTGACCCTTGCCGAAGGCGGAGCGGGCGGCTTTGGACTCCTCGCGTTTGGTCTGGGGCGAGACGAAGGGGCTGCGGACGGTCAGGATGGATGCGATGGTGAGACAAGCTTCGAGGCAACCGAAGGTCGCGCCGTAGACGAGGAGTTTGCCGCATCTAAGATCGGCGGGGATCATGGAGAGATGGCGGCCCAGTGCCGTCAGCTCCTCGCCGTCTAGAGCGCCTATTCGTTTCAGCAGCTCGACCGCGCCTTCGACTGCCATGCTGTCGGGCGGTGTTAGGGCGCCGGCTAGGAAGGTTGGTACATCTTGGACACCCATTGCCTTGACGGACAAGCAGAGCTGTTCTAGTGGCACCCGCTTGATCTCTGGATCGGGTCTCTCTGCCATCTTCATCATCTCAGCGTTACGTGTGTAAAGTTTGTAGCATTTCCCAGCGCGAACTCTGCCGGCTCTACCACGGCGCTGCTTGCACGCTGCTCTGGATGCCCAGACCTCTTCGAGCTTCACCATGTTTGTCTGCGGGTCGAAGCTGGTTTCTTTAACGCGCCCGGTGTCGATGACTGCGACGATGTCTTCGATGGTGATAGACGTTTCTGCCACATTGGTTGCGGCAATGACTTTGCGTTTGCCTTTGGGTGCTGGAGGAAAGACGCGTCGTTGCTCGGCGGGAAGAAGTGATGCGTGCAATGGTAGAGCGTGAAGGTTGGGTATTGCGCGGAGAACTTGCAGAGTCCTGTCGATTTCAGCGGTACCAGGCAGGAAGATCAAGATACCGCCGTCTTGGTCTCCGAGGCTTGCATCAATATAGCGAACCGTATGCGCTATAAGGTCGTAGTTGATTCGCATGCCAACCGCACGAAGAGTCCCTGCCATCGACTTCGGCTTGGCCTCCTCTTCTGTGTCCTCTTCAGAACCATGTCCCTCAAAGCCTGACATTCTGATGACATCGTCGAGATAGAAATCCTCGACTGGATACGTGCGCCCTTGAATCTCTATTCTTCCAACCGGACCGACGCCCTTGAAGTAAGATTCGAAAACATTTGCGTCGAGGGTCGCACTCATGAGGATAATCTTGAGATCTCTTCGCTTCTTCAGAACGTCTCGGAGCAGCACGAGAAGGAAGTCAGTGTCTAAGCTCCTTTCATGAACCTCGTCGACTACCACGTGGCTCACATCCGCTAAGGCAGCCACCACATCCTCAGGTCGGCCACCTGATGTCTGCAGTCGACGCAGAAGCACACCCGTGGTGACGAATGTTATCTTCGTTACGCCAAACTTGTGCTTCGACTCTCCACGGATAGAATATCCGACCTCGTCACCCACGGTCGAACAGCGCTCATCAGCCACACGGTCCGCCAAACCAAGAGCCGAAATCCTTCGGGGCTGGGTACAAATGATGTTTGCAGCCTCACCCAGTTGCTTCCTAATGAGATCGTCCAGGACGAATTGCACGGTTTGTGTCGATTTGCCGGAACCGGTTTCTCCAGATATAATGACGACCTGGTGCGTATTGACCGCTTGCACGATTGCGTCCTGCAGCTGCCATGCAGGAAGTGACTGTCGCGCACGGAGCATGCGTTGCTGAGCAGGCATCTGCTGCTTTGCTTCCCACCTCGATAACATCTGAAGGCTTGCTGGTGTTCCTGATTGCCAGCGTACAGGTTTCGAATGCTGATTTCTGCGGTATCCGCGGCGACTATTAAGGTTCCGTTTACTGGCAGGTGCATCAGACACAGCAGTAGACACCTCGGTCAGTCTCCCTGGGTTCTCGATGATGCTTGGAATGTTGGCCTCCAGCCAGTCCACGAAGTCGAAGATCATCTGCATGCCCAGACAGTCCTCCTTTCCGTGAAGCAGGACGCGCTTGGTGATACTTAGACGTATGTAAGCAGGTATCTTGGCGTAGACAGAGACGATAGGGAGAACATTAGGGTAAGGCCCTCGAGGTTTGCGCACGTGGAGCGTGAATGTTGTGCCTAGCTTCTCTTCCAGTCGTAGCTCGATTTGACAAACATCCAGAGCTATTCTCTCATGCCGATCACCCCATATGGACTGCAAGACCTCTTGTTCTTCCTCGAAAGAGTCGGGAACGCTATCTGAGTCCGTTTCAAGAGATGTCTGGGCTATGCTATTTGTCAAATTGTTTTCCTCGAGTTCGTCCTGCAGAAGCTGTGCCTGCAAATAGGCGGCAGCAAGGCCTTCGTCACCGTTACTAACGTCCACAGCTTCCTCGCAGAGCTCGACTGCATATCCAGCGGCTGCGAGGCGCTTGACAGCTGCTTCTCGTTTGAGGTCACTACTGGCCAGACTGATGCCTCCAACATATCCCTCCGGAAGGCACCAGTTTGGCAAATCGTCCTCAGGAACATGTATTAAGAGCCATTCAAGGACTTCTTCGCGGTCCTTGCACAACTCGGCTGCCTCTTGAACGTGGCTTCTTCGGAAGCCAAGCTTTGCCAGCTCATCAACGATCCTGGCCTTTTGGCTGGCAGATAGAGCAACATCGTGCGGGTTCCATACGGCTTCTCGCCTGATTAGTCTCTCGATATCCGTTCGGGCCCGCTTGCCCATCTCAATCTTTGGTACTCTGCTCCAGCCTTTGGTACGACTGCCAGCCTGGCCACCGTTGCTGTCCGGAACCCGACCGGGTACGGTACTCTGGCTCCGCTCGTTGGCCTTCTGCTTCTGCGCCTCATCCCTTCTTTTCACTGCGAGCGCTTTAGCCTCCTCCCTCTCTTTATGTGCCAGGAATGGATCCGCCTCATACATCCAACCATTCCCCTGCGCGACATCCTGCTTCTTGACATCCTGAAACTCTCCTTTCCATAAATCGCGGTAGGTTGGCGGTAACATCATATGCAGGTTGCGCATAGAGCAAACCCGGAATAGGGCGTATGTAGCGGCCATGTGACGAGACTCGACTGCTGTAGGTTGTGAGGCGAGGTGCTGGAGGATGGGGGGCATATGGAAGGGAGGCAACTTGATCATCTCCTTGGTCTTAGAGTCGACAGAGCTGAGGACCACCGATGAGGCAAAGCCTTTGACATGAGGGTTCTATAAAGATTCAACATCGAGAAATTGTAGTCGCTACGATTAGTCCCTACTCTGATATATTCTGGCTTTCCCCATCCTTGCTTTTGACAATGTTCTGAGAGCAGGTTGACTGGCAACTTGCCGGTCCATGATGCGCCGCCAATTAGTGTTCGCGTGTCAGGCTTTTTAGGAGCATCATCAGACGTTTGTCCTGACTGATCCTTGCCCTTCTCTTTCCCTTTGTCCTTACTTCCTTGCGAGGCATTCACGGTAGTCTCGGATCTTTTGCTCTTCTTCGGCTCGCCCTTTGCGTTGGAAAAGACGATGAAGCTAGTATCCTCGCCGTTCTGTTGCGGAGGTAGTTTCTTGGAGCCACCGGGGCGTGGAGGATGAGGTTTGTTAGGCATCCTCCGCTGTCGCACAAACTGTAGTATGTGATTGGTGAAGAATCCATGAAGGCAAGGTGTACCCTGAGATATACACGTTTATTCACCTGCGGCGGTCTTGATGTTGCCGCAAGCGGATTTTTGATAGGGCTGAAATAAGCAGTGATTTAGCGTGTAGATCCCTGTTCCATGTAGTCATCCTTGCGAGTGACAGCAGCAATTGGCCTATGTTCACCACTCTTTACCGCTCTTTGTCCTGTAGGACCTCTTCGGTAGGAGATTTACTGCATGTCCGATCGTCAAAGACCACTTCTGTTCTTGCAAAAGGCACTGGCATTGTCACCAGAATGTCGAACGCACCAGAAGGCCCACAAGATGCCATAACAGAGGAGGAAATGGCCGGTACAGCCGTGCCACGTCAACCCGGCAGACTTCATGAGCCTTCAGATGATCACAAGCGGCCGAATGCTTGTACGCCAGCCCTTTGTACTTCAGAAAATAGCGACTAATCATTGACAGTCACAGAACTCATGTCCGCGAAGAAACCCAGGCCCAAATCCACCACAGTGCATCACCCTAGGACTAGTAAACCCATCGTTTTCAGCGGTCGAGATGGTCTCGCAGCCTACACAGCCCATCCAGAATCGTTTCCTCCGGATCGTATGATTTATCACACCGATGATTGGGCGGTAATAAACGATCTTTACCCTAAATCATCCGTACACATCCTGCTCCTTCCACGTGACACGTCAAAGAACATCCTCCATCCTTTCGATGCTTTTGAGGATACTACCTTCCTTGCAGCAGTACAAGCCGAGGTCGCCAAACTCCGAGAACTAGTAGCGTCCGAACTGCGCCGCAAATACGGCCGTTTCTCCGTGTCGGAACAGCCACGCATCCAAGCTATGGAGGCGGACGATCCACCAGCAGAACTCCCACCAGGTCGTGACTGGACGAAGGATGTGGTCTCCGGGATCCATGCACATCCTTCGATGAACCATCTACACGTCCACGTGTTGTCCGTCGACAGATTTTCACCGTGCATGAGACACAGGAAGCATTACAACAGCTTCAACACGCCCTTCCTGGTCCCAGTAGAAGACTTTCCGCTGGCGAAGACTGACAAGAGACGACATCCTGGCAGAGAGGGCTACCTTGATGCAAATTTGACGTGCTGGCGATGCGGGAGGAATTTTGGCAACAAATTTGCGAGGCTGAAGGAGCATCTGGCTGAGGAGTTTGACGTGTGGAAGAAGATTTGAGGAGCCGTTTGCTCTACCAAAGGACGACGAGAGAGTTCGCAGAACAAGGAGTCAACCTGATACACTAAAGGTTTTAAGAAGTGGGTCCGTCATTCTCTCCAACGATTGTCGAACCACGGAATGTATCTGGTGACTGACGACTACATAGCAAGGAAGAGGCGCTTGATGATCTTTAAAGTGGCATCAACAGACGACGCCGCCGCTACGAACAATCTAGTAGAGACACTTTGAGAATCTTAATAACCTAGCTATCTGGCTCCAGCCATAAGTGCTCAACATGTCAACGAACAACATTCAAGCAGCTCCAGCAGCCAAAAACTTACTCTTAATGGCACTGTCTAGTCCTCTATGCCTCACGTTCCTGTGCGGTATCCGTGGCCGATGTTTCTGAGGGAATGATTCCAACACTCGTTACTCACCTTAGCTGTCGACGTACAGCGGACACGGCAAAGACATATACAGGCAAGGTGCAACCGTCAGTCAGTCAGTCCTACTCTCTAGCTCGGTGGACAAAGATATCAAGCATGTTTCTATAGTTGTCCAGACAAGCACGGCGACCTCCCTTCACATGCCCAAAAAGTAACAACTGCTTCCGGAAAATGAGGCCGACAACCGTGGGGTCCGATATCTAGGGGTGTCTCTGTATCATGCGTACACTTCTAGTGGGGTTGCGTTGTCTGCATGTACTCTGTAGCTTTAGCATATTTCGCGTGCTAGTCGGTGCGTGTAAGTGAGATTCTGAAGTGTAGTATCCACAGCAGCTGCTTTAGAATATTGCCGGAATTGTCTCACTCTTGCAGCCTGCCATGTATTACGGCGCTTTGTTCACCACAAAACGCGGCATGTCGTTGCTGAGAAATAAGCTTAATAACTGCGCGTAAGCAGTTTATGTGAGTGATGTTGATTGGAGGAGCGATTGGAGGGGCGAAGAGCTTCGGACTGCCCCACCAAAACATGCCGCCCGCCGCGAAGCTCTGAAATCCCCTCAACGTCACTCTGCTTCTTTTTCTCCCGCCGCCAATCTTCTCCCTCACTCTCTCTACACACAAATCACCACCGGAATATCGCAATCATGGGCTACGGAAAGACTGACGAGCTCGCCATCAACACCATTCGGACGCTTGCCGTACGTCGCTCTCTATATTGCTGCCCCACTCTGTAGCCCTCACAAATATCACCGAACAATTCTTCATGGCCTTCAGCGACTTCTCACCCAGTAAATACTGACATGACCTCTTCTCCAGGTCGATGCCACCTTCAATGCCAACTCCGGCCATCCCGGTGCGCCAATGGGCATGGCGCCCGTTGCCCACGTCCTGTTCAACAAATTCATGACCTTCAACCCAAAGGACCCCCATTGGGTCAACCGAGATAGATTCGTGCTTTCGTAGGTCACACCATGCCACAAGACTGCAGCATATACAGAAGCAACAGCAGCATGATTGGGGAACAGGTAAACGCTTGACAAGGTGACAGAGAGCTGACGTG
>Ga0181466_1000583_pt1 | contig 13519 bp, 13 predicted proteins | sample InSIn4gowninarea_FD_119078 | JGI IMG/M metagenome (GOLD analysis project Ga0181466, IMG submission 119078) | Clean room microbial communities from NASA Spacecraft Assembly Facility at Jet Propulsion Laboratory, Pasadena, California, USA -... ... | reverse complement strand
CGGTAGTAAATTGCGCTCTCGGAAATTTGAAACTCAAGAGGTAACTCCTCTACCACGTCTTAACATATTAAACGTGTATTTGTTGAGTTGAAAAATTTTTTCAAAAAACTCATAACACTTTTCTCCTTGAAATAGTAGGGTGTGTCTGCAAACTACAAAATCAATGATTTTGACTTTATCAATATTACTTCAAGACTACGTCTTTCTTTTCAGCAAGATATTAGTTTTCTTAAAAAATCTTTACAAAATTTACTTCGCCGACACACCCTATAGTTGGGACAATGAAAATTAATCGGCACGGTCGAGCCAAAGTTCCCACTCGCTCAAAGCATGGCGCGCCAATTCATTTGGCGCAGGCGACATTGGGGCATAGCGACATCACTACTACGAGCCGCTATCTTCATGCCCGACCAAACGACAGCAGCGCAAGGTATTTACCTACTTGAAGTGCATGAGTATAGTTTGACGATGTGCGCTCTTCGCACAAGCGTAAACGCGCGGCGTGGGGTCTTGGGACTGTCAACCTAGCTAGAAGTAAATCTACACCAAATACGAGTAGATACTTGGGTTAGGTGAGCGTGATTTCTCATCAATTCTCAATAAGATTTTTCAGGAATTAGGCTGGTCAGAGTTGGGAGCAGTAGCACGCTGTGCCAAGATAAAACGCAATACGGATAATACTTTCAGGCGATTAGTCCTGATTTTAAGGTGAAGAAAAAATTTATTTGATGGCAGAAATGCGGACAAGCTATGGCGAGTTAGTGACAAGTTGATGACAAATTGTTGGCAATTTGCGGACAAATTGCGGCATCACTTTTCAGTCTATTGCATTGAATTATCAACAATCTCTAAAACTTCGCTCCGCTTGCCAAGTTCTGCCGACTTTATGCCACATTTTTGGCACAGAAGTGGCACTGATGTGGCAATAAGTTGGCGTTTGAAAATGTCGAGCAAAGTGTTGCCCAAAAATAGAGTAATGTGCCTACAAATTTTTCCGGTGGGGTTTGGGGAGGCTGCCTCCCCAATTTGGGAGGTCAAAAAAACTTGCGGAAAGATTTTGGCATACTGTGGCTGCTAGGAGAATTGGCGACACGCCCGATAGAGATGATTAAAGTCTGCAACAAAAAAGCGCTCTCTAGGCGGGGCGAAAGGCTACAGCATTCAGGAGCATGACAATTTCTAACACTGCGAAGTTGAATGACACTAGCAAAGATAGCATGAGAAATAAGCATTCCACTGGTAGAAACTACCCTAAAAAATAGTAGGAGGAAGGAGCAATGGATGAAAGTCATCGGTACTTGCGAATTGCCCTTGTTGTTGTTGGAATTGCTTTTCTCCTTGTCTATCCGTTAATGAAGATCTGGCCATCCGGCTGGTCATGGCAACCAAGTCAACACGAATACGAACAGATGATCGTCGGCATCTATGCGACGCTCGGTATCTTCCTGCTATGGGCTTCTCGAAAACCAGAAGCGCATCTGAGTCTAATTTGGTTTACCGTCTGGTCGAGCGCTGTTCACGGGGCAATCATGGCAGTACAGGCAGTGATTGACCCTGTGGAACGTGGGCATCTCCTTGGTGACGTTCCTGCATTGATCTTGGTGGCAATTGTCCTTGGTTTCCTAGCACCACGTAGAGTAATAGCAAATGCAGCGCGATCTCAAGGGACGGTAGCGCTATGAATGCCTTAGTTGCAAATTAGAGGGGCGATTCGGCATATACAGTATTTTCTGCTAATGTTTCAGTTAGAAAAAATCTCCAGCGTCCGCATTAGAGTGAAGCTGATGAAACCCAAAGAAGTTGTACAGACATGGCTTGATGCTTTCAATCGTGCGGATATTGACACACTAATTTCGCTTTACACCGAAGATGCAATCAATCATCAGGTAGCTGAAAGCCCTGTTGTAGGTAAAGAAGCAATCCGGGCAATGTTTGCTAGCGGCTTTGCCTTAACCGAGATGGTCTGTATTCCTGAAAATCTGTTTGAAGATGGTGATTGGGCTATTCTTGAGTGGCGCGACCCAAAAGGGTTGCGTGGGTGCGGCTTCTTTCAAGTTCAAGATGGCAAAATCAAATTCCAGCGCGGTTATTGGGATAAACTGTCATTTCTAAAACTGCATGGTCTCTCTCAGGAGTAAGCACTTTCATACACCGCTTTGAAATCCTGACTGAGATACTCTCTGTTTTCTTGTTTTGTTAATGTCCAATTCTTATCCACGATAAGTAGACATATTTGTCCGGCTAAAAAGGTTGTTTAATTCGGGCAAACTTGGGACTGTTTTCCTATAAATGCTTTCAGAGCAGGCAAATGGGGCAAGCGACATTTAAAGATAGTTACTTCTGACTTTGCTCTGGTGGCACAATCTTTATAGTGCATTTGGGATTACCGTCGTTTCGGCACTTGATCAAACGATCTACGTTCCATTCCACCAAATTACGTCCGAAAGTATTACTAAAATCATCGTACTTGAGCGACATCACCCAAATGCCACTGCCAAAACCAACTAGCGCTACTATAGCCAAAGCCATCAGTGGCGCGAACCAGTGAGCCATTTTGATCCTGATTGTATTCTGCTGAAGCCTTCTTAATGCCGTATTAGCTTCATTAATTTGTCCGATTGCTGTCGATAGCCCCCCGGTTGTCTGTCCAATCCGCTGTAACAAAACCTTCAAAACATCTTCGTTGGTTTTTCTGTCCGATTCTACACTAGTGCGGAGTGTCACTACTTCATCTTTCAACTCAATAGCCCTTAAAGCAGCAAGCCGTGCTTGCGACAATGTTTCGCTATTGGCTGATGCAATGGCACTTGTAGTAGCCATCCCCGCTTCTTTAATATCCTCTACATAATCTTTAGCAACAGTCTCAAGCGTCTGTCTAATAGTATCTGCCTGTTGCGCTTGCGTTGACTTTACTAGTTCTATCGCCTGTTGAATCGACTGTAAACTAGTAGCTGAAGTCTCTTTCCAATTATTTAGAAGCTTTGATAAATCAGCCGGAGCCGCTTCGAGCAAGACTCGCATTTGTCCAGTCAGAGCCAACACCAAAAACATTGGGTCACTTGAATCTAGCTCACTAATCTCCAAAATCTCATAAACCTTAGCGAGGATTTCAGGTGACTCTGCTGCCAGACAAATATCTAAAACTTCTTTAGCCTTCTGATTTAGCTTTTTCACTTCAAAGCTCCCACCCCGTCAAAAGCTACATAAGCTGCCTTCAAAAAGTTAGCTAGACGCTGTTTACTTAAAACTCCAAACTCTTTATACTGAAGCGCTTCAACAAATGTTAGTCTATTCCTATCAATAATGTTTCTTTCTTTATAAGCTAGTTTCGGAAAATTAACTATCTTGACTTTATACTTTTTGATTAACTTCTGCATTGACTCATCTTCGTCAACGTGCGACCAGTCATCGCATACACCCCAGTTTCTCACCAAGATATGCTGCATTCTAGAGTCATAGCTCGTTAATGACTGAGTAAATAAATTGAGACTGTCATAACCTCCATTACAAACAAACCATTTACAAAACGAGACACCATGTTCAGCACCCAACTCCAATAACTGATTTCTCTGAATCCAGTCAAACACTGCTCTATGAGATTGTGCCGCCAGATTCACAATTACTGGTTTCTCAATAGCCATCTCAAAAATTCTATCTGCCTTGTCTGCCTGTTTTTCATCTTCAGTGAACACAGCATACTGACATAGCCCTTTATATATTCCTGCTACATCTGGATTAGACCTATCTGTTTCTACTGCCACAAAAGGCTTGTTTCTATCCAAGTGATACTGGATTAAAGTTCTTACTACTAAAGACTTGCCTACCCCGCCTTTTTCTCCATCTCCCCAATGAATTGTCGCCATTGCGCCTTACCTAATATTGGTTAAACTCAATCGACAAATCTCTACTTGAGCTACCTGGCTTTTTTAATTTACCTCTTACAGGCTTTTTAGTATCTTGCTGACTCTCTCTTGACGAAGCTTGATTATTTGACTCTAATAAGTTTACCTCACTCTTAGACAGCATTTTTGTATCATCCGTTTTATTTATCGATTGCTTTTCTTCTACCGACTCCAACTCTGACACAGCCAAGTCTTTATCTTGATTTTTTGTACTCTTTTCTAGCGCTCCCTCTATATTATTCTCTAGTGCTTTAGGAGAATTTAGCTTTGTCTTTGCTGACGATGCTCCTTTCTTACTTTTATTTACTTCTTTTTTAGTTTCTGTTAAGTATTGCTTTAAGGTTACCGCTGAAACTAATATTCCTTCTCCTTCAAGTATCTCTGACAAGTCTTCATAAGAGTACCCCTTCTTCAAAGCGGCGCGCAGCTTATCCCGCAATAAGTAAATACTCTCTCTCAGCGTTAGTTCTGACTTCTGCTTCTGCTCTAACGAGTCTAGCTTTGATAAAGTGGCTGATAATTTATCTACGTGAATCTTTTGGTTTGGTTTCGCAGTTGCCATAAAGTATCCTACCGCAATTACTCTCATTACAATGAATAGTGACACAACTAGCCACTACATCTGTAGAATCTTTACACTAGTACGTCTTGCTGATGACAAACAGTATTTAACTCACAAGGGTAATATCTCAAGAATATTTTCCCACTAGGGTAGGAAACTGTCTAAGCCTCAGAACTACTGTTACAGTCTCGCTTTCTAACGAAAGATTCTAGGAACTTCTGGGCAACAGTATCTTACTCAATTGAGTTATATCTTCTCTTCTTTTTCCCAGTAGCACTGTTGGTGTCATAGCCCCGGTTATACTGTTAGACTTTTCGTTATGCCTCATAACATAAGGACTCACTCCACAATTTTGCCCCTAACGGGGACGCTGCGCTCAAAATTGCTCTGTTCGCCCTTCGGGGGTAGCCTCCATCCCCTGCGTGTGAGGCATAATCTAGTTTAGCTGCTGGGAAAGAAAGAAGCATGGCATACGGGATTTGTAGGATTCAGAAACTCAAGGCGGGAGCAGTTGGTCGCTCGGCTCAACACACTAGCCGAAAACGCGAGACACCCAATGCCGACCCAGAAAAACAGCACATTCGTATTATAGGACAACCAGACAACCCAAACACCCCAGACCTGGAAACCCTGGTAAGACAGCACATTGGCGACCAGACGATTCGTAAGAATGCTGTGCTGGCGGTTGAGTTTTTGTTGACTGCTAGCCCCGAATACTTTAGACCCGATGACCCAAGTAGGGCGGGATACTATGAGCCGCAGAAATTAGAATCCTTCCAGGATACTGCCTGTGAGTGGTTGCAAACCAGATATGGCGATCGCATAGTCAGAGCCGAACTCCACCTAGATGAATCCACCCCCCACATTCACGCCTACATGGTTCCACTGGATGAGAAAGGGAAGTTGAACTGTAGAGCCTTACTTGGTGGCAGCCGCTATCGTCTATCAGAATTGCAAGATGATTTTGCCGCAGCGATGGCTCCATTGGGGCTAGAGCGCGGCATCAAAGGTAGTAGAGCATCGCATACAGAAGTTAGAAAGTATTATGCAGCTATTAATCAGCAGCCCGATGCAACTCTGGATGTCCAGACTATGCAGCGACTCGTTGCAGATCGTCAACGGGCAATCAACGACAGCGCACAGATGGAGCAGACGGCTAAAGAACTGGCTCTGGAGTTAGAACGCTCAAGGCTGCGAATTCTTGAACTAGAACGCCTTGCTGAAGCATCCGAACAAAAAGCACGGGTTTGGAAGAAAAAATATCAGGAGTTAGCTGATAAAGTTCGGGATATTCCCCTCGAACAAGTTGCCTATGAATTAGGTTTAAACCCAGACCCTCTAGACAAGCATAAGTGGAAGCATGACTCCCACATCATTAATATCACTGGCAACAAGTTTTACGACTGGCAGCACCTCAAAGGGGGTGGGGGTGCAATTGACTTAGTAATGCACGTAAATTCTTGTGACTTTAAACAAGCCCTCGCGTGGTTAAATGACCGCTTGGGTGAAGGGGCGACACTAGAAGCTGTAACTTACCAAACAAGAGTTATTATCCAAACAGAACAGCTACAACCATTCATGACTCCAACGCCAGACGTAGATAAATGGCTCCTTGTAAAAACTTATCTCACCCGCGAACGCAGATTACCTAGCACTCTAGTAGAGAGGCTCCATCAACAGGGGTTAGTTTATGCAGATAACAAACAAAATGCTGTGTTTATTCGTCGCAACTTAGATGAGGAGACAATCACTGGCGCAACACTCAGAGGCACAGCCGGAGCAGATAACACATTCAAAGGATTAGCACTTGGATCTAAGCGAAATGCTGGATGGTTTCACTTTGAGCAGGGGGGACAATCAGGCGACCCGATTCAACGAGCAGTGTTGGTAGAGTCTCCAATTGATGCGATGTCATTCGCTGTATTAGACCGCACCTCTTCACGCAAGACAATTTACTTATCTACAGATGGTGCTGGTACTGTGCCACTGGAATTTTTACGGATGCTACCAAACAAATCAGTCATCGTTGCCTACGACAACGACTCTGCTGGTAATTTAATGGCGCATCGGGTGATGGAGCAGTTACCTCTTTCAGTACGCAGATCACCAAAAGCTACTGATTGGAATGAGGAAATCCAGAATATGTTTAATGTGGAGCAGCAACAGCAGCCGCGTTCACCTGAACGAAAACAGAGCAGAGGATTTAGCCTGTAGATCTTAGCTACCAAGCGCTACCAAGTAGATACCGCGCACAGTACCAACATCTGGTGTGGTTAATAGTTTAGGGTAGTCTTTTGCCCTACAATTACGGCGATAGGATAGGCGAAATGAATTTCATTGTCTGTGCGGTGGCTTCCAACTCCTAGGCTGTCAGTCTCCAAGTCCTTGATGAATAACTGACGAATTTTTTCAGCGTCACCTAAATTGGGAAAGGATGCCTGCAACTGCTTCTCCAGCTCCATTTCCACCTGATAAAAGTCTGTTCTCAGGTCAACCAAACCAACTTGCTGTACCATCTCCAGTAATGCAGGAAAAGTTAACGCCTTGACGTGTGAGGGATCGCGGAGCTTTTCCATGTGATTGTAGGCTGTAGCCTTGTCTAGTGCTGGCGTGACATCCACTACCACGACCTTACCTCCTGGAACACACACCCGCTTCATCTCTGCTAACACTGCTTGCGGGTCGATGAAGTGATGGAAACTATAGCGAGTTATCACTAGCGAAAAGGAGGCATCGTCGTAGGGCAAAGGCAGAACATCACCAATCTGCCAATTGAGATTGCTCAATTTTTTTTCCTGTTGCAACAATTGGGCGCGTTCAATCATTGCTGGGGTCAAGTCAATACCCGTTACCTGCTGGGCAACTTCAGCGAAGGCACAAGCAACAATCCCAGAACCACAAGCAACATCCAAAACGGTATCGGTTGAACTTACCTGTGTCAGCCTTAACACGAGCTTGAGCGCCGACTCATTCGAGTGTCCTGGCAGGTTAGTGAACGGAATGGCTTGCTGCGTAAATTGATTGATAATTGATGCGTTGTGAGATGCTTGAGCAACTTCAGTCATGATGGTTTAGGTTGCGGTTTAGATTTAGTTGTCATCTCACCTTAAAAAATTACAGCCGGCTAATCTTGCACGTTCTTGCTGATTTGTTGGTACTGTCTAGGGGTAACTCCAACAAAGCGCTTGAAATGTCTGTTGAGATGGCTCTGGTGGCAAAAGCCCGTTTCCTGTGCGACAGAGGCAATTGCCCACCCTTGAGTCAGCAGTTTTTTCGCTCGTGAAACCCGTATTTGAATTAGGTATATATGGGGTGGCAATCCAACCTCACGACAAAACACACGGGCGAGATGAAAAGGAGTGAGGTTGGTTATATCGGCTAGTTGTTTGAGCGATATCTTGTCAAAGTAGTGCGCTTCTAGGTATTCCTTCACCAGACTGACGGCTTGGCGCTCTTGTCCTACTTTCCTCTGCCTGCCGCTGCCGATTTTAGCGTGGTGTTGAATCAAATGGGTGAGCGTCCACAAAAATTGAGACTCCCTTTCCAATGGACAGCTTGAGGTTTCTAGGGTCGTGTGTAGCTTGTAAACCAGTTGGGTTAAATGCTCATCTTGAATCACGGGCGTAACAAAGGAGGGCATCAGGTTTTTTTGCCCTGTAATTTCGTAGGTTGCCTGTTGCAGGAGGGCAACACTGGGATACATGATCCGTTGGCTATATCCGGTTAAGCTGGCAGCATGACAAGCGTGTACATCATCTGGATTAATGACAACAAGGCTACTTGAAGGTGACAGATGTGTTTCTCCCTTATGCTCCAGTACAGATGTACCTTGTAGGATCACACCTAGCGTCAAGGTTTCGTGGGTATGTCGTGCCGAGGCAGCGGTGATGCCTGTCGCGTGAAGTACTTCGAGATTATGCAACTCTCGCACACACCAGATCTTGGCTTTTTTATGAGATGTTGTTTCGTTCACATCAGACTGGGGGGAAACCGAGATACGTGCATTCAGCGGACATGAGATGAAGAATTATTACAATGATTGCCGTTCTAGTTTTCGCTCCTTCCCCATAAATGGTATAGAAGCAATCCAACTTTAATACGGTAAAATCAACTCTCCACCGTATTTATTACCTCGCTCCTTGTCCAATTTCAATCCGAGTTGGGTAAGCTTTCACTATAAAGGATATTGAGGTTAAGCTTGGAAACAACGGTAAATCAAGGGTTCCAAAAATTAACGTTACTTAACTTTACAACGTGTCTCATTTTGCCCTTATCTCGGCTTATCCCCCATCCGGCTCAAGTAGTCAAAAATTCCTATAGTTAAGGATTTGACAAGTATTTTCGCTAAAAATTTTAGCGTCGGGTGTAGCGATGATGCAATACGCTCCTCCAAAGAAAATTGCTGCTAACAGTACAAAGTTTGTAATTCCTTGCCAAACAATTTTTGGCAAAAGACCTATCCGGAAATTAAGCCCAGCCCTCTTAGTGGATCTGTTTTTATTCACGTATACGCGTATTGTTTATATGGCTGGGCTTAATTTTAGGATTCCTCTAAGGAATTACAATGCTTCTGCATTATTGGTAATGAGCAAAACGCCTCGTAGTTGTGCTGAAATTTAACAGAATTATCTAGGCAGTGATATGTAAGCGCTTTTACTTACCGCGAATAAGAACAAGAGCATTTTTAATTGTTTGCTGTCCTTCTTCTGACCGAAACCAATCAAGCGCTCTGCCTCGTGGAGTGTGTTCTTGAACGATAGCATAGCCCCCTATCCTACTAAGGATTTCCGGTGGCACTTTTGCCTGCCAATTTTCAGTCCGGTTGCTGTTTCCAATGGCTTTCCCGTCCACGCCGTATCGTTGTTGCTCTGTACTCCAGATTGCAATTCCAGAAGCATCAGTAAATGCGATAATAACACCACCTGTAAAACCAGCTAATTTTGAATCACTCCAGGTTTTAGTTGTAGCATTCAGATTTCCATTTGAATCTAGGTCAAAAGAGGTTTTCATGTGACCTTTTTTTTTCCAGACAGTCTTTTCACTAGTTCCTTGTACAGGGAAAGTTAAAGTTGTGCTTTGTGGAGCCAAGTCTGTTTCTGGTGCGGATTCTGGAGCCAAGTCTGTTTCTGGTGCGGATTCTGGAGCCAAGTCTGTTTCTGGTGCGATTGACTGTGCTTTGGCTTCTACTCCTGAATATAAAAAGGTAGAGGGGACAGTAACACTTATTAGTAGCAATAAACAAGCCGAAAGAGTACGTGTGGACTTCATAAAATTGAGTTCCTTGAAACTAAAAATGTGATTTTCAACTTGCTAATAGCAGCATTTGACTAGGACTTACGCAGAGCGCTGCATGAAGTTGATTGTGCCGTAGTGACATGACAGATAGCATTAGCCTATCTGTACAAAAGTTGAATTTTGTAAGTCTTATTACCAATACATTTAGCAGATTTCATATTCCGCAATTTGGTCAAAACTTCATGCGAATTTAAAAATATAGAGCAGAAAAACTTTAAAAGTAAAGGCCCCTATATACAGGGCTTTAAAAAATAACATTAGTAAATGTATTGATATTACTTGAATTCAAAATTAAGTAGGTAAAAAACTTCAGTATATCTACGGTTTAGTACATATTATAGTAATGCTAATATTTGAAAAATTATCGGAGCTTTTTTGTCATAAAACTATCGTAGCTCTACATATTGAGCTTTCGTATGCATCGGCTGTGAGCGAGGAGTTACCTACAGCTGATGAGCAAGACCGTTAAGCAGGTAGTGCAATACTAGCAATATGCTTTCGAGTGAGTACCCCAGATGGTAAGTCGGGAGGTGTAATACATTGTCTTACTTTACTGTGTAGGCGAGCGCCTCGTGAATCCTGACTGAATACACTTATTTCTTTTTTCCCAGTAGCAAAGTAATTCTGCCTGGAACAGGCTTTCAGAGTATAGCCAGTATAGCCCCTACTAGCTTGTGCCAGCCTGGGCGCTTTGTTTGACGCTTAGCAAATCAGTGTTAGGTCGGCTTCGGCAATGAAATCTAAACAAGTCTGCAAGTAGCTGGAACTAAAGTTTTTCCCCAATAGCGTGTAGTGCCAGCCACAGCCGATATCCTCCGCCATTGCACTACCAAATGCAGCAAATTCCATGCCGATAATCTGCCCGATGACATCTGCGTTTTGCAGCTTGACTAACTGACCAAAGGCAAACTTGGGCATAGTAAAACTGTTTTTTGGAATCGGGAGTAACCAGGCTAGCCCTGGGTCAATCACAGCCAGTTGTTGGGTAGTAGTCGCCATTACTGCTGCCTTCCTTGTGCCGTCTCCATTGGGGTACTGCTGCCATTACCATGCTAGACGAGACATCACAGATCTGATACTTTTCAATTCACGGGATACCGCAACAAAGTTTATTTGAATTTGTTGCAGTAAAGTATCTAGCTCGATTTGATGATTGCAACTAATCTGTTGTAATTGGTTTTGCAGTGTGGCGAGTCGCTCAACTACAGCATGTCTTTGACTGTGCATTGCATCAGGAGTGCTGTGGGATACTACTTCCCCCAGCACCGTGGCATCAAACGCCACAAGAGTCCATCTGCAACCATCAAACACCGTTACACACATGGCTAAACGCTCTAGTGCAGCACTGTAACACCTAGTAAATCCATTAATATCCCATTGGCAGACTATGAGCTACGCTACTGTGCCCAGTGGCATCACCTTGACGCAAGGCGCATTCATTCTCCCCACTGCTACCTATTAGAGTGGGCGAATAGTCTTTTTGGTACTGCGAGGGCTAAAAGCGTAGACGTGATAACTTAAGCTGCTTCTTTCTTCAATTGGGTTACGTCCTGGGAGGAAGTAATAATCTCTTTATTACCTGGGGTGGACGTAAAATTCAGAGCCGCAGATGCCGCTTCATCCCTTTCAATCCAGGCTGTGAAAACTTCATCCCTGCCATCCGACGGGGCAGTGTAGCCATATACGCGCACTCGCTCACCATCGCTGCCCTCTCGCTTCAAGTATTCAAGTTTCACCCCAATTTTGGAAAGCAGTTTTTGGGCGATCGCTATTGGGCTATCTTTTTCACTCACCGTAATGTTGAGTGCTGCCTTGATCTCCCAGGCATGAGCAAGAGCGATCGCTGCTAGACGTACAAGAAATTCATCTGTCTTGCGCCATTCTCGGTTAGGGGTCAGCAGTTCCATAATGCCTAAATTTTCCAAGCAGGCGATCGCCACACTAATCTGACTTCGATTCAAGTCCGGCAGCCAAACAGCGCCACCTCCTTTTTCGTATGTCTCATGCAGCCGCTTATAATCCCGCTGTTTTAGAAACTGTCGCCCTATTGTCAAGTAATAGTACAGCCGAATTGAGGCATACCAGCCGTCATCATCTTTAAGTACCAATGCCGCATTTACCTCAATCCCATAGCGCAGCTTCAGCAAGTGCTTGCGCTCTCTGTACCGCTCAGACTTTGTTTTAGCCTTTTTCTGTTGCAACTGCTCAAACTCAGTCGGGGTAGTGTCTGCCTCTGCTTCTACCGCGAGTGCTTCGGCAATTTGATTAGACTTCTTTGTTTCGGTGACGGCTGCCTTAACAGCATCGTTCACCAATTCCTCTGAATCAATGATTTGGTGTCCTTCCGCCTCCAATCCTTCTAGAATTGCGTAACGATAATGAATCATCCCTAAATTCACCCGCACTGCCATTTTCGCCCAAATTCGTAGCGACAGGGGCTGGAAATCCAGTTCAATGTCATCCAGTGCCAATTCTTGCAGCAGTCGGACATTTGCTTTCGCTAGCTTGTGCTGGCTGGCTAACAGGGACTTGACGCTGGTGCTACCGTTGCCAATCTGACCAATGCCATGAGACGCTGCCCAAATGTGCCGCTCTACGGGTTCACGTAGACGGAATAGCGCTTGACGGGCGGAGCTTTCTGATTGTACTCCCTGGAAAATCGCCCAAACACTAGTAAAGTGTCCTTTTATGTCAATACTTACCCCAGTTTCAATACTGGGTGAAGCGATCACTATGTCATACTCCGGTAGAATTTCGTCTAGATGGGCAATACAGCCATAAGCCGGATGTTCGGGGTCTGAAATTGTTTCCGAATCGATTCGCAGGATTTTTTTGTCTGGATACTTTTTCTCTAGATGGGTTTCTAGGGTGCGGCTTCCCCACTTACTTTTAGTCTTCTGCGCGGAGCAGACTACAAGGGGTCTACCGCCATGATCAATGTGCTTTTCCAAGGCAGCCACTAGCCCACTGGGATTTGTCCCTGAGTAGTTATAGATATTGCAGCGCGACTCATCTCCTGGAAGCCATTCATTCACTACTACAAAAGGATCACTGTCATACCCAGAGAGTGAGCGGACAAAATCTATGCTTAAATCGCTCAAGTCAGCATCGGCTAGAAATACCCGTCCCGAACCCTGTAGCACATTGGATAGTAAGGTTTTCAGCTGCCTCAGAATACTTACCCGTGAGCGCTGACAAGTGCCGGAATTAAGCGCGTGCCAGATCACTTGCTCCGATTCGTCCATGATCACAACGCCGTCATGCCAAGAATCGGCATTAAATCGCGCAGAGCTTTCTGGGTGCAAGCTATCAACACACAGCCCATAGCCCAATACGGAGCCAAATTCTGACGAGCGCACAGAAGTAATATAGGGGATGCCGAAGCGGTGGCACAATGCCTCCACCAGCTGCACCCGATGCCCTACGACTAACACCCACTGTCCATTGGCTAGAGCATCGCCGACAACGCTTTCCAAGGAGTGAGTCTTGCCCGTTCCCTTGGGTGATTTAATCGCTACCAACTGCGCGGAATTAGGGATAGAAATTTCTCCAAGATAGCGGCGAAGTACACTAACATCTGCTGGATATGTCAGCTGAGTGTAACTTCTACCTGACCAAGTTTCCAAAGATGCAGCATTGGAACTTAAAGATGATGACGGCTGGTATGCCTCAATTCGGCTGTACTATTACTTGACAATAGGGCGACAGTTTCTAAAACAGCGGGATTATAAGCGGCTGCATGAGACATACGAAAAAGGAG
>Ga0181466_1000582_pt1 | contig 13524 bp, 8 predicted proteins | sample InSIn4gowninarea_FD_119078 | JGI IMG/M metagenome (GOLD analysis project Ga0181466, IMG submission 119078) | Clean room microbial communities from NASA Spacecraft Assembly Facility at Jet Propulsion Laboratory, Pasadena, California, USA -... ... | reverse complement strand
TACCCCTGGCACACTGTGAAAGCAACGGGAAGATTAATAGGCTACAGAACTTAATCTCCATTTACGAGCTTGCAAAGGGACTTGATGTAACCATTCCCGAACTATTGAAATGGGCGTTCGTGAACCAGAACCAAAAATTTTACCCCCTTCTTTGCGACTCAGTTCGCCACTGGTTCGTTGATTCCCTCGAAGGTTAAACACATAAATCGAACTGAACTCCTTTTGCAGGCTTTTGCGAAATCCATCCTGTGCGTTACCCTCGAGCCATGCACCGTTGGAGACGAAGCATATTACCCCTCCAGCTTCGTCCAGCCTGTCGGAACTCCATCTAAATGCCTTAATGTAGGAATCATACAACGAGTTTTTGTTTGTGGCATCTGTAGCTGCTGCATAAGTAGCTGCAATGCGTCTATCCAGCCTTTCATATTTTTGGTTCTGTGCATTGTCGTTAGCGCTCTTTTGCCCTGCCGAATAGGGAGGGTTACCAATAATGACACGTAACGGAGCTTTCTTTTGCTGTTGCACCCGAGCTGAATTTTGCGGGAACATCTCTGAAAACATCTTCTCGCCATCTTCACTTTCGCCCAACTGGAAGGTGTCGGTCAAACAGATACCATCAAAAGCATGGTACTCTGTCTCGCCAGCAGCATCGAGGTAGGCATTCTCTATGTTCACCGCAGCTATATAATAGGCCAGCAGAACTATCTCGTTAGCATGTATCTCATGCTTGTATTTCCGCTCCAGGTCTTTGCGCTTGATGAGCCCGCTCTGCAGTAATCTGGTAATGAAAGTGCCCGTACCCGTGAATGGGTCGAGTATGTGAATGTTCTCATCAGAGATACTGCGGCCAAATTCCTTCTGCAGGACATCGGCTACTGAATGAATGATAAAATCAACCACCTCCACAGGCGTATACACTATGCCCAGGCGCTCGACCATTTTAGGGAATGCCGTCTTGAAGAACTTGTCGTACAGCTCGATAATAATTCGCTGCTTACCTTCTGCATTGTCAATACCAGCTGCTCTCATCTTTACCGAGTCATAGAACTTCTGAAGCGTCTCCATGTCTTTCTCCACTGCCTGGTCTTCCAGCAGGTTCAGCATGGTTTGCATACTCTTGGAGATAGGGTTGTTGCGAACAAACGAATACCCCTCAAACAGCGCTTCAAAAACGGGTTTGGTAATGATGTGTTGCGAAAGCATCTCCACTGCCTCCTGTTGCGAGATGGACGGGTTGATGTTCCTTTGGAGGCCCTTTAGAAATTTCTCAAAGGCTTTCTGGTGCTTACCCTCGTCTTTTATCAATCTTTGGATACGCTCGACCTGGCGTTCAGCAATCTCAGCCACACTTTTTGCCCATTGCTCCCAATATCTACGGTCGCCAACCTTGAGCACCATACGGGCGAAAACAACGTTCTGCAGCTGCTCAAACTGTAGCGCCAGTTGTTTGCTGAAATCTTTGCTGCTTGTATAAGGGTTATCTCCTTCACCAGCTTCAAAAGGTTCATCGCTGTCCCATTTGGTAGCGGGTGTACCCACGATTATATTCTCTGGCCTGTGCCTGTTGAGTTCAATCTTGTTGACGGTGGCATTGAAACGGTCATCGTGAGCACGCAGCGCGTTCAGTACAGTCCAAACCACTTTGTATCGCTCATTATCATCAAGAGCTTTGTCGGCCTCTACATTAGCAGGAACAACCACTGGAATTATTATGTAACCATATTTTTTTCCTGGTGCTTTTCGCATCACCCGTCCTACTGATTGTACTACATCGACCTGGGAGTTACGTGCAGACAAAAACATTACTGCATCCAAGGAAGGAACGTCAACACCTTCACTAAGGCATCGCACGTTGGTCAGCACACGACATTCTCCTTCGGGGATATCAGATTTCAACCAGCCCAACAAATTGTCTCGTTGAGGTGCGGTCATTGTGCCATCGATGTGTTCTGATGTCAGAGACACCATTGCCTCTTTCTTATCGTGCGGTAATGAGGAAATATATGCTTCAGTAGCTGTGTTAAAAGTGGCGGTAATCTTTTTACTTACAGCAATGCTTTGACAGAAAGCTACTGCCCTTTGCATGGGGGAAGGATCACTATTCTTAATGATGCCGTGATCGCCCAATACCTGCTTAGACAGCGCATTTATACAACCAATCAGCTTCGAAGCATCATCGGTGTTGATCTCGCTCTCCTTGTCAGCTATCATTTTCTGTACAGCTGGTGGAACGTCCTGTTCGCTCAGCGTTAGTATTAGTACTTTGTAGTCGGTGAGTAGGTCTTTCCCTACAGCTTCACCAAAGCCAATGCGATAGATTTCCTCACCATAGAGAGCAGTATCGTCCATTGAGCATAGGACGGCCTCTGCCTGGGCAGCTTTACTCTTTGTATCGTCGCTAAACAATCGAGGCGTTGCTGTCATGTAGAGCCTCTTACGCCCCTTTATGAAGGCGTTATCGTGCACTCTAGTAAAAGCAGACTCATCATCACCTGAAAGCGTTACTCCCGTAGTGCGGTGAGCTTCGTCACAAATGATCATGTCAAACTCTCTGAAGCCTTTTTTCAATAATTCCTTTTGCGCTTCCGCTATGCGTTCAATAGACTGGTACGTGGAGAAGACCACTGTCATACCTTCCTTACCATTCCCCTCAAGCTGCTCAAACTGGTGCAGTATCTCCTTAACACTGGTAGAAGCAGGAAGAGCCAGGTCGATGACGCTATAGCCGTCGCTATCCTCATTCTTTGTTCGCTTTTTTGATATTTCAGCATCAGAGCAAATGCAGATGGCATTAATAGGCTCCATAGCATCGGCTGACCACTCTCTGAGTGTTTGTCCTAACAGAGAGATGGAAGGAACCAGGAAAAGTATCAGCCCCTTGCCGCCCGTTTCGTGTTCGGCAATGCGAAGGGAGTTGAAGGTTTTACCCGTGCCACAAGCCATGATCAGTTTGCCTCGGTTGGCGGTCTTGAAATGCTGATGAGCTTTTTCGAGTGCCAGTTTCTGATGTTGACGCAATGTCTTCCTTTCGGTACGTGCCTCTTCCCCGTGAATACCCTGCTCGAGTTTGTTCCAATCGACAGGCGCTTCCTGCAGGTCGTACAGGTTTATCCTGGTTACTGGGGGATGCTGGTTTTTGAGGGCTTCTGTAGCATTGGGCCCCCATTTGTTGGTAGTAGAAATCCATAGACGCTGGGCAAAGCCTGTTGCTTTTAGATCAACGCCTTTGAACTTTCTGCTGGACGTGGCAAGGAACGAGTCGACAGAAGGCTTGTCGATAGTAGAAGTCTCAAGATAGCATTTGCATTGTATAGCCCAGTAGTCGCCCTCGTGCGTCAGTGCCACCAGGTCTATGCCAGTATCGAACAAGCCAAGGTCTTCTCTGCCAGGGAATTCGCTCCATAACCAGATGTGCTTGAACTTATGCGCATACTTGGGATCGGTACGCAGGTACGCCTGCATCAGCCGTTCAAAACGATCACCTTTGTCACGTTGAGAAAAAGATAGCTTACGGTATTTTTCGAGGAGCTTATTGAAGCTGGACATAGCAACAGGGTTAAGGGGGAGCAATTTAAGACGGAAAGGGGTTTGATGGGTGCAAAAGTTAGTAACTGAACACAGGTGTTTAGGAACTGGCAACAAAATAACCCAGCAACTATTTAGCTGCAGATGGTGATCAGACTATTGTGAATAAGCAGTTTCGACTATATCAAAAACGTGAATAAAGGCGGAAAGAATTTGCATCCTCTTGTTATTCTAAATTGCAACGGTAGAGGGCGCTGGCTATACAGTCCACCATACCAAAGTTATCAAGTTTAATGCAAGCAAATGTTTACAAAGCACCAGGGAGAACTCCTAAGAAAGTTTGCTGATCTAAGTGACCAGCTCTTCACTTTTGGCGTTACAACCACTGATAGCTTCACTGGTGAAATTGGTGAGTATGTGGCCTGCAGGCACTTCAAGCTGAATAAATCGAAGCGTGTTACGAAGGCGGTTGATGGTGTGTGTGAACTCGGTAATAAGTACCAGGTAAAAGCGAAAGTCGTTTCCTCCGAAAGGTTAAGCTACCGAATTGACAAGCTGGACACCAGTTCAATTGATTACCTGGCAGTGGTCTTTTTTGACAGGCTTTACTGCCCCATCAAGATTATTAGGATACCAGCATCCGTCATCAAGAACAACAAGATCAGCATCACCACAGCTTACCTGAATTCAGGAGTTGAAATATTTGAGAAGGATAAAATAAAACTGCCTGCTAAAGAGAAGCGGTTAATCACCGAGTTTGCTGCAGCATACAATGAGCTTGAAGCAAACGGCATCACCAGGAGCAGGCGCATTGTTGGTGATATTGGTGAGCAGTACGCATGTAAATATTTAGGCCTGGAACTCTGCAACAACAAAACGGAAAAAGGAATAGACGCCAGGCACAAAGGCGGGCTAACGTTTGAAGTAAAAACAAGAAGGGTTTATGAAAGCGGCAGACGTGTTGATTTGACCAGGAGACTCAACAATGTAGACGGGAAAACCGCTGACTACTTAGTTGTAGTGGCACTTGACCGAGAATTCAGGTGTGCAGGAATGTGGCTTGTGCCGATGGCGAATATTGCAAACCCAAAGTCAGCCCACCTCGACCTGGTCAACTACACACCTGGAACGCTGAATGTTGTTCCAAGTAAAGTGTCCTGGCTGAATACAGGCGAAAGGTTTAAAGGCTTCAAAGCACACCGTCCAGTCCTCTCTAACCCTCAGGAGATATCATCGGCAAGAAACAAGCAAGCGGTGAAGGCAATTCAAAGTCAAACTAAAGCAAGGCCGAAGAAGGTAGTGCCTGAGCTAAACTCTATACAACGCCAACAACCAGTCAACGCACCTACTAAGAAAGGTGGACGTGGCTGCGTGACATTGGTGGCCATCATAGTCATTCTGTACTATTTGTTTAAGTGGTTGTAAGAGTATGCTTGCATAGGAAATAAAAGCAATGGGCTTATTAACGTCTGCCTCGGACCCAAACGAATTTTATGAGAAACCTATCCGTTTATTAAATAGCCCAACAAACACACATTTCTACGTCTACAGCAGCGACAAAAAGACAAGCCTGTACTCCACTTAGCCATTTAAATTAACTTTTTTAGTTACCAGCTATAACAGTGAATTTCTTCTTCAGGTTCTGTTTTATATAACTACACTTTTATAAAATTCTTCATGTATCTAATCAGCTGCTAAACTAATTAAACTGGTTAATTTACTTATGTGGAGAACTTGTTTAATTAGCTTATTTGCCATTAACTTCGGGGTGCGATGGGTGGGGAAGGTATCAAGGGAGAGCGGTAGTAAGGTAACAGACATCAGATGCCTCTTGGTGAAGGGTAAGTGATATAGTTCTAATAACAATCAAAGGCAGTAGAATCAGTTAGAGGAATCCAGATGCCTATAGAATCTCCTTTAAGTAGAATCAGATAGCAGTAACCCAGATGCCGCACTAATGCAGATGTCATGAATGCATTAGAGAAAAAAACATCGCGACGAAATTTTTCGTAGAACTGTACTTTCTAAAGATCTCCCACTGTCGAATCCACATATTAATCTCCTATTATGTTGCAGGTATAGTATTGTTACTAAAACTTCAGCATCCATTACAAGTTATTCCCTCGTTAAGAACAACAGAGTCTGCACTTTAATCGACATCGCCAGGCTGTAGTGCTGTTTAACCTATGCACCTGCACTGGTCATCACCAAGGATTGTATATAAGGCGCATACAGGCTCATCCTGGACATCTAAGACTGCAGCGGCACCCTTCCACATTCATCAACTAAAGCAGCGGCTTCCTGGGCTTTATTCTTACACCCCTGCAGGTTTCTTTTCACACGGTTATACGTACTTTTTTACACATGCTGGGATGTATGTTCCTGCCTGTTGCCCATAACGTAATATCTGCGGACGATAAGGTAAAGGACTCCTGTCCATTAATTGTTGAATGGGCATAGCATACGCCTGGTGTTTCAATTTGGATAACATCACTTTTTAGTCGTGCAACTATTAACTTGTTCTATTCAATACATGGAGTCCTCGGATGCTTACATGATGTTATTCTACAACAACAGACTCGATGGCGCCAAGCCATGCAATCTGCAGTACCATAAACTCACGAGCTGGTGAGAATATAGGTAAATCCCCATAAGCACAATCGCCATCTTAAAGGGCACCAAATAAGCATACAGGACATAGATAGTATTTTGTAGGGTTTACTTGATATTCGCCAAAAACAGTCAATTATAAAACTCAGGAGCTGGTGAGAAATAAATGAAGGTTTATCGCAGGACATCTATAAATATTGCTAAACCCGCAACAGATTCCTGGACAGCTGTTGCTACACATTGCGAATGGTTGCTGCAAAATGGTTGTTATTGAAAATGTTCATTAATGGTTACTTTTTTTGTATAGCAGGCTAAGAGAGAGTTTGAAATTGAATAACTATTTTATAAGCCCAGGAAGAGCTGTAAAAACCTAACAAGATAGGTATGGTTCAAATGTTGTACAAGAAGCTGCTGTTGAGGCTGCCACTGGCTTAAAAATCGCCTGATAAGCAGGCCAGCAAAGCAGCGGAAAATATCTTTACTTTTTAGTCTGGAATGGAAAATTAAATAGTTCGGGAATGGTTACATCAAGTCCCTTTGCAAGCTCGTAAATGGAGATTAAGTTCTGTAGCCTATTAATCTTCCCGTTGCTTTCACAGTGTGCCAGGGGTAGACAGCCACTACAACCACATGGCGGGGGGTGGTTTATAGTAGTAGTGGTATCTCTCGTGCATACATAATCGAAAATCCTGGAAAAAAATTTTTGCTAATACTTTCCCCAAAGAAATTATATGAAAAAAAATCATGGATGAACTGAAGAGAAGATTGCTGACCCAGGCAGACAAAACCTACAGATAGTCATTCTTTACTTTATGCTTTCTGGCGGACCTTGCGTGGATCAATTACGAGTGTAGGAATTGCAGTTGGACTACCCATACGGAAGGTTATTTTTTCAAGTGGTACTGGTTCAAAAGAAGACCCAGAGTAACGTCACGCAGGCTGGCCGAGTACCTGAAAAAAAGAAAATTCACCATTCCAGCACATCTACAAGGAATGGTCACTTAAATAATCCTATGTCGGCATAATATAGCAAGCAATACGTCTTTCCCCCTAATTTTAAGCACTGTTGTATAGTTGTATATAAATTCCACTTATGAAAAATGAAACTGCCCGCATGATACTCGGAGCTATCATCCTGATATCACTGGTACTGTTAGCCTTCTGGATAATGATACATATACCTACCAGGATTTAGCTCCTCCTGGTTTCCTTAGTCACCTTGACTCCGCACTCATCTTAATACCCAGGTCTTGTGCCAGTTAAGGAAAAAAACTTAATGCTATTTAATTGCCTTTCATTTTATTTAAAACCTACTGATATTCCAATACTGACTATTGTTTTGTCATCAGAAGACGTTTATCTATATCGCCTGCCGAAAAATTTCCAAATTAATGCTATGTAATACTTATAGGTATAAGGTCTGGAATTCTTTATGAGTGAGGAAAATTGGAGGTATTACACGTGGTCTCGTGTGTTTTACATGCAATAAAAATGGCTGGTAAAGCGTTATATCCGTTCAACCCTCCTTACAAGGAGTGCCAGCAGAATAGCCATCCATACAAGGTTAACAGCTACTGCTTAGAAGTCGGGTTATCGCTGCCGCCAATACAGGCAACGGGTTGTCCCCGATAGGTTGAGAAAATGATTACATAATGACGAAAGAATTGGGTGGCGCATATCACATAGTAATAAGTGACCTGAATCAACAGGAGTTTCGGTTAGCCATGCAGGTGTAGGCCCTTGCTTTATAAGCAAGCAACGCTGACGTACGGCAGTTTATAAGTCGGTAATTAAAATGAAGAAAGCCTTCTGTACCAATTGAGACGCTTCTCAATAAAGGGGACATTGTGTTTATTCTATAATAGACAGCTATATCGATATACTCGTTATTGATTTCGCCTCCCTGCATAATTAATTATCATTGTTTCACCGACTGTCATTGCTATATTATCAGCAATATTTCATGAATTACTGAATTACTGAATTATGGAGTCACTGAATTACTGTAATACCCAGTTAGCGACTTAATCTTGGAAGTATTATGCAAGTGTATTTATCTGTTTTTTCATATTTAAAAGACTACGGTTTCGATAGACCTGAAAAATAAATCAATCCCCTCATTAAGAAGTACAATTCAATTAATACATAAACGGTGATTGGAACCGTTGCCAGTGTGAAAAGCCTGAGCCAAAACAACAAAAATTGTCATCTTTGAAACTGACCAGCTGGTGAGTTTTACCTTCAAATTAAAATTCAATTAGAAACCCTATTTAATTGCGATATTAGCCGAGATTTCGTACTACAGACGTGGATAATTCGTTCTTAATTCATGTCAATATTTCGTGTAATGCACCAGCGGTTTTTGAGAAAGGTACCAATAACTGCAGATGGCTGGTTGCCAGTGCCAGGGTTTGAAAAGTACTATGACATCAATATCGATGGACGAGTAAGGAGCAAGCAAAAGAAAAATGTGGGACGTATCTTGACACAGAGACGTGATAGTGGCTACATAAGTGTCAAATTGAATCGCGACTGTGCGTATACCACACAATATATTCATCGCTTAATTGCTCTGGCCTTCATTGACAACCCTCACTCAAAACCTGTGGTCAACCATAAGAATGGCATCAAGACGGACAATAGGATTGAAAACCTGGAGTGGGTAACTCACCAGGAAAATAGCCAACACGCATATCTTCTGGGCCTTGTAAAGGTAGCTGAGAAGAAGGCAGTGATTGATAAGTGTAGCGGTCAAAGGTACGTTAGCATAAAAGCAGCAGCACTCGCTAATGGCATTCCTTACGAGACATGTAAACATTACCTGAGCGGTCGCAAAAGCAACCCAACCTGCTTACAAATCGCAGCCTGATAATACAAATCAAAACTCTGCTACAACCTACCACAGGTTGGTTTCAGCGGATGGTAGGTAGTGTATCAGGAAGTGCGACAGGGTGCACATAATTTCGCAAGACAGTCTCTGGATTATTACCCATCAACATAGATGTCTTTAGCGGGTCAAGTCCGCCTTCTATGCAGCGTGTACCGAATGTGTGGCGACAGGCGTACAAAACCCTGGGAGCAATCTGGAGCTTTTCCAGCACCTTCTTGAATATCCGCTTCTGAAACATCTGGTCATCTATGCACAACCCTTTAGGCGAAGGAAACACCAGCTCATCTGGATGCCTTCCAGAGACCCTGGAGGCTAGCAACTCGTGGAGGTCACTCGTTAACGGAAGATACCTCACCTTATCGTTCTTGGTCTCTTTTCTCCTGCGGTTGGCCGCATTATACCCTTTGATTGTTCGGGAGAGAGTTTCGCTGATTTCGATTATCCCTTTCTCTACGTGCACATGCTTTACCTGGAGACCTATGGCTTCACCATTCCTGACACCAGTACGAAAAATGAAGTATAGAAAGGCATAGTAAAAGGAATGCTTGTAATTGGAACATGTACAAAAGCTATCTTCCCTGAAAGCCCGCAGTATATCTGTGATCTCTGCAGGAGTAAATGGTGCTCGCTTCAATTTGCCTGGGCTTGTACCGTTCTTTCTTACTCTTCTCCTGATTACTTCATTAAAAGGATTTGTTGGGACTGTACCATTCCTGACAAGCCACGCATAGAATAGCTTCAACATCCCCAGGCGCTTATTGTAGGTGGTAGCACAAAAGGCTTCTTCACTGAGCTTTGAGACTACCATATCATCTTTAGTACAGCCCCAGCGTATCAGCATATTGCGCGTGGCATTGTAGTCAACGTTTACCTCGCAATCCATGTTTCTGATCTGCCTAGTCCAAAGCTCAAACTGTTTGACAAAATCTACATGTACATCCTCAGGAGCTGGTGAATTCCTTTTGTGGTGACTTTGCTGCCCTTGATGTTCTTCTACCCTACTGCCAAAATCCCTGTAGCTGGTGAGTGTCGTATCGAACGTGCCTGTTAGGAGATCAGTCTCTATCATGAAGGCTGCTCTTTTAGCGTTGATCAGGTTGTCCCTGGTATAAGCGCCTTTACTGATTGAATATCGGTGACCATCCACCCTCCACCGTAGTCTGATGCTGCCACGGTCGTTGCCGATAGCTACTCTTCCTTCCTTTGAATGCCTTTCCATCCTGTCGCTTTTTGGTGAGCGGGACGGACTTTGGGACGGAAAAATCGTATCTTACGTCCCACACAGGAGATTACTCATTGATACTGAATAACTTCAGTTGGTAGAGCGCTTGCATGGCATGCAAGAGGTCAGCGGTTCGAACCCGCTATTCTCCACAAGCTTTAAGCCCCGCAAGGGGCTTTTTACTTTAGCTGATAATCTTCCAAATTTCCCGATCCGTCTTCCTTCACACCCGAGTGAACATCCTGCTAAATTTTGATAGTTCATCATCGAAAGACTTCCTCTGCTAACTTTTTTAGTATTTTGCAGCCAAACACCAACCGTGAGCGACAGGATTAGGGAGAAACTGGCCATACTTGCAGATGCTGCTAAATACGATGTTTCGTGCGCTTCCAGCGGCAGCAAAAGAAAAAATGAGAACAACGGCCTGGGAAATGCAAGCAATGGTATATGCCACGCCTACACCGAAGATGGAAGGTGTGTTTCCCTGTTGAAAATACTTCTTACCAACCACTGCATTTTTGACTGCGCATACTGTGTAAGCCGCAAGAGCAACGACATAAAAAGAGCGGCATTTACGGTGCAGGAGGTGGTTGATTTAACGATCAATTTTTACCGCCGCAATTATATCGAGGGTTTATTTCTTAGTTCGGGCATTTTTAAGAATGCAGACTTCACCATGGAGAGGCTGGTGCTGATTGCCAAAAAGCTGAGGACCGAAGAAAACTTCCATGGCTATATACACCTGAAAGCCATACCCGGCGCCAGTGACGAACTGCTTAAGCAAGCCGGCTTGTATGCCGACAGGCTAAGTGTAAACCTGGAGATGCCAACAGAAAAAAGCTTGAAACTGCTGGCTCCCGATAAGGATCGGAAAGACATGATCGCGCCAATGAAATACCTGAAGAACGCGATCATTGAAAATAAGGAAGACAAGAAACAGTTTAAGAAAACGCCGCTATTTGCACCGGCCGGGCAAAGCACACAAATGGTAGTAGGCGCTACGCCCGAGAACGATTTGCAGGTACTTTGGATGGCTGACCAGTTTTACAAAAAAATGAACCTGCGCAGGGTGTACTACTCCGGCTATGTGCCTATAAGTAGCGACAATCGCCTTCCCGCCATAGGCACGCCGGTACCTATGATAAGAGAAAACCGCTTGTACCAGGCTGACTGGCTGATGCGGCGTTATGGTTTCGAATTAACCGAGATAGTAGATCAACAAAATCCGCTGCTGGCGCTGGATATAGATCCTAAGCTGAGTTGGGCGCTTCGTAATCCACAACTTTTTCCAATTGATGTAAATACTGCCGATTTGATGATAATCATGCGGGTGCCGGGTATAGGTGTTGCCTCTGCAAAGAAGATAGTAGCGGCAAGGAAATTTACCTTGCTAAACACGGAGCATCTTAAGAAGCTCGGCATTGCCATGAACAGGGCAAAATATTTTATTACCTGTGCGGGTAATTACAATCATCGCGATGTTCAGCCATCGCACCTAAAATCACTTATTCTTCAGCAATCAATAAGTAAATACCAGCCTGTATTTTCTCCACAGCTAAAATTATTCTTCTGATGACCCACCTAATTTACGATGGCAAAAAGTTTGGGGTCACAGCTATCTGCACCTTTTATGACTTTGTCATTTATGGCACTGCTGGTAATACCTCACCTTAAGCTTAGTGACAAGGGATTGTTTGACGGGGATACTTTCACCTTTGTGCAATAGGAAAATGGCTGCTAAAATGTGCCAATTGTTACCACCAGGCATTCACCTGCCGTAGAAACTTCTGCGCCTTTTACCTTACGACTAACAGTTTCTCTGCCGGAGATGAAATAGCCATTTTGCTTCAGGTACTCAGCTATTTTAAAACCGTTACTAACATTGCTGGTGGCGGTTTGCCTGATCTTTACGCATTTAGTTTTACCACCCAGTGCATCACGTCGTGCATTCAGTTGGCTTAGCACCTGCTGCCTTGTAGCATCTGTCCATTCTGCCTTTTCTACGCGTTCAGGTTTCAGCTTAGGTATATCAGGCATTGCCACCTTTTTGGTGTCTGGTTTTGCTTTAGGTTCTGGTACTTTTTCAACAACCGGAGGTTCAATGATCGTGTCTTTTTCTATCGGCGAATTCTGAATTGGCTGCGCCTGTACCGGCATTTCCGCTGCGGGGGACACATTGGCCGGTGCGTTTTGTTCAATAACTTTTTCTTCGCCACTTACTGCAACTGTAGCCGCGGCAGGTTTGTCTGGCCGGGCAAAAAAGTAGATGATAGGAATTTCTATAGCGGCAATAACCAGGGTAATGATCAGCACCCATTTTAGAAATTTGCCTACAGAAAATTTTTTGTTACGCCGGTTCATTTTTTTAAAAGCAGGGTGTAAATGGAACAATAGAGAACGCCGGTAATTTACCTCATTAGGTGTTTCAAAAACGTATTTTCTACAATGTAATTTTACAACCGGCATAATCAAGACTGAAACAATATTCAGATGGCTGCGTATTATGAAATATTGGCCAACATAAACAAATGGTTTTACTGTTTTTCGGGTAAAAATTTCCAATACCTGCGCGGCATATGCTGAATGTGGAGCCTGGTATTTTTTCTTTCTTTAATATTTACGCTGGTAAAATATTGCTTCCAAAGCAGTTGGTACAAAGACTCACGATCATCCAAGGCCTCGGCGGTGTGTAAAGCTGACATTCCCTCTTTGAAGTTGAACTCGACCATGTGCACATCATGAAGGTCATAATGCAGCCCGTATTTTCTTGCCGCATCGTATATAATCCATTGCTGATCTGCATACCTGGTTTTAAAATGCTTCTGTATTAAAGGCAGCACGTTATAATCAGGTTGGATAGAGGCGTAAAATATATTATCCTTCAAAAGTTGAAAGCGTACGAAAGCTTCCATCCTGTGTTTTTCACGATCTACTTTTTTCGCCGTTTGCGAAACGTACAGCACAGCGGCGTTTCCATAGTCACCTTCAATGCTTCGGGATTGGCTGAAAGCATGCTGAGCGTATGCAAGAAGCTGGTTTCCCACATCTTTTTCTTCGCTTAAAAATGTTTTGAAAAACTGCCTGCCAGCATTGGCGGAAAGTTTTTTTTGCAGTCCCTGCCAAACGCGGTCAGCTTTTTCATCGTTAGTAAAAATCTCCTGCTTTGTATCGAATATTGCCGGTTGAAAATTGTCGCGTGTTATGATATTGGCTTGTGATAGTTTATATTCATAAACCTCAAAAATGGCCGTCAGCAATCCTTCAAACGAACCATCGT
>Ga0181466_1000580_pt1 | contig 13546 bp, 15 predicted proteins | sample InSIn4gowninarea_FD_119078 | JGI IMG/M metagenome (GOLD analysis project Ga0181466, IMG submission 119078) | Clean room microbial communities from NASA Spacecraft Assembly Facility at Jet Propulsion Laboratory, Pasadena, California, USA -... ... | reverse complement strand
AAGCTAAGAGGTCTGCTTCAACGCTGCCAAATACCGTGTTCCGGAGTCCAATAACCACCAAGAGGCAAGCTCATGCATCCACCTGGCTACACCCATTTCCAAAGGCATAAGCCTCTTTTCTCCAGCACGTTTCCACATGACCGTCTCACTGCTACAAACTAGTTCATCTCCATTTGCTTCAATGCCGATGACTAGACGCCCTCCTTGCACGATTCCCATAGGCTTCATCTCAAATTCTACTTTGCTTTCGGTGCGTGCAGCAACGCGGTAAACACCGCATACTATGTCTCCCTCGACAAAATTCAAAGTCGAGATGTGGCCCTGCTGAAAGGTCTTCCGCTCATCCGGCGTGGAGACAAGGCGCAACAGGTAAGCTTGAGGAAAGCGGCTGGAGAAAAGACCCATGGTATGTCTTAGATACAGAGTGATCAGCTCCTGAGGTCTCGTTGTTGGAAGGAGTGATGCCGGGACTGATTTGTATGCTCTGTCATGAACCATGACGTGTTCTGAGGAGAAGGCGGCTTCAGGGATTGATGATATACTATGCGTATCTGATGAAGTGAGGACCCCGTGTTGTTTAACACGATGAGTTGTTTGAGAGAGGGAATGATGCAGGTATACGAGGTAGGCGACAGGACTGCCTATCAGGACAGTCGAGGCCAGCAGCTTGGGATGTTTGCCCAAGTAGGATGTGAGCCGATCCATTGTAAATGTTTTATGTTTTGGTATATGATTGAAGTGTGTTGTCGCTAGGATGAAGGACGTTGGATGAATCTCGGCACAATGATGAGCCGCATTACAAGGCAAGGCGTTTTGGTCATGTGAATCGGCACGGTATATGTTAACTCTACCTGATTGAACAACTGTATGAATAGTAAGGGGTCTAACAAAGGTACTTTCAAAATCTCTGTTGAGAACATGGAGTCGCATATTAACTAACATTGCGTATTGTTCTCCATAAGGGGTCCCATGGGGTTTGGCGATTGGGAAAGCTTTCAGAATTGAATCAAAATGCACTAGAATTATAATTTGTTGAAATTAGACATTGATTCTAGTTTTAAAGAGCGATTCAGACTCATAACTCTATAAAGAGTCAGATAAGGACTCAAGTGGCAATAACGTATCTGGGATATAAAACCAACGTGACGCGAACATAAACCATGGCAACAAACCTCTTCCCGCAAACAACATCGTGGCAGTTTCCTTTCCGCGGCGGAAACTTCTCCACCGCATTCGATATAAGGACAATAAGAAGATTCGTTAAATTAAAGAAAAAGTGACTTAATCATCACCAACATTGAACTTCAAATCGCTACGATTTCCATACCTACGCCCGTGCTCACTCCTACCCGTTGTCCACCTCTCTCTAGTCTCCACATATCGCGGTTTAACTGTTCCCCATAAAGGCCATCCGAAAATCCCATTCTTATACATCATACCTCCCATACCGCTACTCCTTCTCCTATACCTGTCACTTTTTTCGCCATCACTCCTCGTGCGGCTTGTGCTTCTATCCCTTCTCGCCCTCTCCCTCTTAACGTAAATCCTATCTGGCATCAAAACCCCATGTCCATTCCTTCTCCCCTCGTGCTGTCTCCCAAACGCACTCCCCCCTCCACCCCGCCTCCTAATCCTCTCAGACCCTTCACTAGTCATATCACTATCCGAATCATCTGTGTACCTAGATCGATTCCTCGATCTTCCTCCCCAATAAACTGCCGAACGATTATCATAACAGCATTTCCATAGCAGGACAGCGAGGACGATGGATCCTAGAAAGGCTCCAAGGACGCCACCGATTATGGCGCCGCGGTCTTGGGTTTCGGAATCTGGTGATGTGGGAATCAGGGGGATGGTAGTGGGTGTCGGTGTTACGATGGTTGTTGTGAGCGTTAATGCTGTTGGTGAGGGTGTTGCGTCGGCGAGGATGAGGGTTGTGGTGAAGGTTGTAGTTGCATGTGAGATGGTTTGGGTGATAATAAAGGGCGAGGAGTTATCTTGTCGAGCCTCAATGATATCAGGCTGAGTCTCCTCGAGATATTGGATTTGGATTGGCGCCATTGTATTGATATGTATATTTGCCGGCTGTGTGATGAAGATGTTGACAACGAACGAAAAACATCTTGAGAAGTGAGGCTCGGAAGATATTTCATTTCACAATCATGACTGGTAAGGGAACAGGCTAAAAATTCCAAGAATATGGGTGTCGCCCGACTCTCATGGGGAGAGTGATGGAGGGCTGCTACGCGGTGTTGGTAGAGCCGCGGGGTAGCAACGAGGGTGGAGAGTAGTTCTAATATGATGTGAGTGGAGCGTACTGTAATTGACTGGGCGATTCCGACTTGCATGCATGAATATATTTTGAGCGAATCTAGTTGACGTGGCGTCCATCATGCATATGCTCCACTGTCGAGATGCATATTCCAGTAGCGAATAAGATACTAGAGACTATAGAAGCTGAGAGATATATATTTGGACGCCGAATATGCCGTGAAACGTAGAAAGTGTGCTTGTGACACATCTGAAATGGTATCAAAATTTATAAATTATATCCAACCTGGTCCCGTTGGTTCCGCAACAAATGCTGGAAGGTCTCCGTCCATCAGAGTTTGCCAATACTCCCAATCTGCTGGGGTTACCTCTGGCATAGGCATTTCAAAGGTTGTCATCTCGATATCCCAGCTAGGGACAATTTCGTTGGTTGCCGTCAGGTGAGAGGGAATATTGTAGTTGATCCTATCCTCGTCTTGTAATAAGTCTTGATCTTGAAAATTTGGCGGAGGCCTTGGCGGCTCAGGAATTTTGCGCTGCAGCCTCAGAATAGAAATATATCGCGGTGGTACTAGATATTGATCTGTGGCTTCCTCCCTCTTTGTCCATGCCTTCAAAGTCAAATTACCAATTGCAAAAAATAAACTGTTCTTGTAGTCGTTAATCATTTCAGGTCGAAGACTAAAAGACTCTTCAACCTGTGCCCAAGCTCTGTCAGCCAAGTCGCCAGTTACTCGTGTACGAAGTTCACTTATAACGTAAATAAATGCATCAATTTGGAAGTACTGATGCACATGCCAGAGATATCCTTGCACACTTGGAGTTTTGTGCCCCCTGCTATCAATTTCGAGCTCTGTTAGACTGTCTCTAAAAACTAGGTCCCTTTCGCTTTGTGGCATATTTGCCCCGTTGTCTGGATATTGGCGTGGATGATGGGCCATGATACGCATTGTGCAGATTACCGATTTGGCTATATAGATAACAAGGAGATGGAGCGGTATCGATGGATCACAGTACTTGATAAACCTCTCGTTGAAGTTATTTTCCAGTGCTGCAATTGCTGCATCCTTGTCGGCAAGCAGGTCTATTGACAAAATTAGTAGAATTCCATAAGAGTAGTTTAGCGGCAGGATTTCAAGTATCAAGCCTCACAATCCTATCCTGGTGTATCGGCTCATGAAGAAATATGAGGGGCAGGATTAACTAACCGGGGGGTGGTCCTCCTGGTGCTAGGAAAGATCGAACAAGCCCAGAAGTTTGCATAGCTTTAATTACCTCAGATCTCATAACCCAAAACAGCATTTCCGTAATCCCTTCTTTGTTAGGAGGGAGTTCTTTCATAGAGGGATTCAAGTCGCTGTCATTTAAATTACGGGGGTGATTAGTATCGAATATTGGGTGCGTAGGAAAACCTGCTCCAGCAAGCTTAGATGCGTGACCATCGTTAAATACGATTTGCCAATATGTGCGTCTTCTCATCTCAGCATCGAATGGTGATATTTGGCCACTTGTATTCTCTCGATGAATACCGAGTCTTTGGGCAATTCGTACTGAAACACCGCCGAGTATCCACAGTGTGTTCACATCATATATCCGACGGGCTCCAAGCTGTAGATAATTAGCCGAATTCAAGATGTGAAGTTCCCCAAGAGTCTCTGGAAATGACCACCCAACATAGCATAGGAAGATTTCATTCCGGCCGAGTGGGTTAGGTTCTGGACATGCAATGATGTTGGTTGACCTACAAGGAACTGCACAAGGGCTTGTAAAGTAGTCAGGTTCAGAGACTTCAAGAATCTTGCATTGATGAGAGCTTGCTGTGATACCTGAGCATATTTGGATAGAAGCTTCTGCCGAGACTCTCCGAACATTGTCTCGCACTCGGGGTTCGTCAAAGAAGTGACAGCAAGAAAGTAAATCGTGAAGATCAAGGCTTCATTGGGCTTTGAGATGTTGGAGACATTTCCACTAGCTTCTAATATCATTTGCTGTACTGTGGGAGCGTGAAACATTTTAACTAGTGGGTTGACGTTCTCGAGGTAAATTTGCCATAACCTAAAGATATGCACCACTGGGGGATGGAAACTTGACAGGTCTTTGGATGGACCATCACCAAAGCCCATAAGAATGGACTCCGGCTCAGGGTATAGTCCCATATCATCTATGTCATCCTCGGATGATCCCTGGGGATCTCCCATTTCATCCCTCAAGTTCTCCCACAGGGTACTGCACAGTCAGTCAATACTAAGGTGTAACAACATAGGCTCAAGAGATTTACTTTTCAACGTATTGAGACTTGTCTTTATCATAAAAGAGCGTGCCTTTTATTGCGTCCTCGGCTCGAGGAACACTCATTGTGAGCCGCCTCATATCGCTCACATCGATTTCTTCTACGCCGCCATGACGGTTGCGATTAGAGCTTTCAGGTTGACTCTCTCCTTCGACCTTGATGCCATGTGACTTCAATAGCTGTTCGTACTTCCGAAGTTTCGTGACTAGGTCACCCTCAGGAGCCTTCCTCCTCCTACGACGAGGAAGTGATGGAGCAGCAACAACGCATTCTGCCCGTGCCTTGATACAATTTGAACATGGCTTTTGCCTGTCACATTTGACTTTTCGTTGCTGTGACGATTAGCTAGTCTATGAGAGAAGGCATTGGGATGGCGCGTCTCACCTGACAAAGAACACAAGAATGACCTCGAGTGATCTTGGGCGCCGTCAACAATGGGGTGGGTACTGGTCCCGATATTGTTGCTGGTATTGGCGCCGACGTGGGCGCTGCCTCTGGAGTTCGAGTAGGAGTCACTAACATGATTGATGTGCGTCGTATCTTAATAGTACCTGCGTAGGCCGCGTCCTGTTCAGGACGGATCTCCGGGGAATAGTGATTTGGGAGAGGATATGTTTACATAAGCAAACGACGTACCCCATGTTGCCCAGTAGGGCGGCCTGTTCATCCAGTTTTGACTGCTGGTGGGGCACCTCAAATTCCCCATGATCCTCCTTTAACAGACAACATCACCACGTTTCCTGAAAATATCGACCCTCGACGCAATATTTCTTCCAAGCGGAAATGACATTCAAAGAACTCCAGTTTGTTCGTTTTAAGCGCGTTGGAATTATTCGTTGGAGAGTCTCCAACGGGCTGCAAACTGGACTCTCGGGACCGAAGAGCTCAATTAAACCCCGAGCCTTGCCCTCTCGCGTCTCTTTTGGTCGCGATTCCTAGCTTTCCCCTGGCACAGTACATTTCGGCCACGAAATCATCTAGCGCGGGGCCATCCAGTGATGACCCGACAGATTCTCGGACTCTCACTCAGTACGGCACCTCATTACTTTCATTACACATACATCTAGGCGCCAAGTATAAACATGATGCCCTCCCCTCCAAAAGAAAGCTTGGATTATTCCAGATATCCCAATACCCGAAGCCTAGCTGTCTGTCCATTCCATTTCCTTTCTTCTTTCCCTATTCATGCCGAATAAGGCAATTACCACAACAAAATGACGGTCGAGAACATGGATTCCAAGAGCTCTACTCTCATACCCCGAGAGGATCAGGATCTTGAGAAGGGCGCCAATGGGCCAGAACCGAAAGAGAGTACCGATCACGATGAGAACGAGTACCCTACCGACTGGCGCAAGATTACTCTGATAATGTCTGCTTTGTATCTGGCTATGTTCGTTGTTGCTCTGGTAAGTTTATATCTCTCTACATGAGTTTCGTTTACGCTGGTCTTGCTATATTATATCAATAGGCGAGCAAGTAATTTCAGAGGGACTTCTAAACTTTAAGTGTGCGTCGCTAAAAAAAATTTCAGGACCGAACAATCATAGGAACAGCAATACCAAGCATCACAGATGACTTCCACTCGATCGATGATGTGGGGTGGTATGCCAGCGCATATCTCCTTACCTCCTGTGCCTTTCAACTCATCTATGGTCGCATCTATACATTCTATTCCACAAAGAATGTCTTGCTATCATGCATCCTGCTATTTGAAGTTGGAGTATGTATTAACCTCAGTAACTTCGGTTTTGTGCGTACATAGAAGCTAACGTTGGCAGTCAACCGTTTGTGGTGCTGCTCCCAACTCAACAGCATTCATCATTGGACGGGCAATTGGTAGGTCTTCTCAGATGCTATGGAGATTTTAAACTGACATAATAAAAGCCGGAATGGGTGGGGCAGGTATTTTCAGTGGGGTTATCAACGTGATGATAATCACAATTCCTCTTCATAAACGCCCAATGTACCAAGGAATCTTTGGTGCTGTTTTTGGCGTCTCATCCGTGTGTGGTCCTCTCCTTGGAGGAGCTTTCACCACGCACGTATCTTGGCGATGGTGTTTCTACATCAAGTAAGAAACCGTTCCTTCCAACATTCCAATATCCACTAATCAATACAACAGTCTCCCTATCGGTGCGGTAGTAGTTGCGATCATAATATTAATCCTCACCGTGCCCCCTGTCAAGAACACTGATACACGCCGCCAGCAATTCAAACAACTAGACCCTGCTGGCACAGCAGTCTTCCTTCCAGGAATTGTCTGCCTTTTGCTAGCCCTGCAATGGGGCGGCAACACATACGCCTGGGCAAACGCCCGCATAATAGTCCTCTTCGTCCTCGCCGCAATCTTGATCTCCATTTTCGTTATTATACAAATCAGATCCGGCGAAAATGCCACGGTCCCCATCCGAGTCATCAAACAACGCAGTATCCTCGCCGGCCTCTATTTCTCTGTTGTCTCCCCAGGTGCAATGTTCATTATGATCTACTTCCTGCCCCTCTGGTTTCAGGCTATCAAAGGCGTATCCGCCGTGCAATCCGGCATCGACACTCTACCACTCGTCCTCTCCCTCGTTGTCGCATCTATCATTGGTGGGGCTCTTTGTCAAAAATCAGGCTACTATGTTCCTCAGTTATATGTCTGTACAGTTTGTATGACGATAGGAGCTGGCCTCATCACTACGTTTAAAGTCAACACCGGCCACGCGGAATGGATCGGCTACCAAGTCCTCTTCGGCTTTGGTCTTGGCTTCGGCATGCAACAAGCCTCCATGAGCGCACAAGCCTGTCTGCCGAAGAAAGACGTGATGGTAGGAATCGCGCTTATGTTCTTCATGCAGGGACTTGGCGGTTCGATATTCATCTCCATCGGTCAAGTGATATTCACCAACAGCCTAGTGAGAAATCTGAAAGGTGTACCCGGATTGGATTTAACGAGTGTTGTTAATATGGGCGCCACTGAGTTGAAGGAGAAAGTTCCAAAGGAGCTTTTAGGATCGGTGCTTGTAGCGTACAATAAAGCGTTGATGGATACTATGTATGTTGCTGTGGGGTGCGCTGCTGCCACCATTTTTGCAGCCATTTTTATGGAGTGGAAAAATATTAAGGGGCAGAAACAGGCTGGAGAGCTGGCCGTGAAAGAGAGCGCGAAGGAGGAGAAGATAATGAGCGCGGAATTTGTGAAGGAGGGTTCTGTGAAGAGCATTAAGAAGTGAGTGCGTCAAAAATAGAGATTCTTATAGAGGATGGCCTGTTTCCCAACCCAACTCATTTCTTGTACAATACCATCAACACACGGCTTGGTTTTTTTTTTTTTTTTATACATATTAGATCCCATTATAGAATTCACTTTATATAACAGCAGTAATAATTAAAGACTAATATCATGACACATCCAGCGCTGATTCCTGAACCAAGCCAACAGAGCAATTAGCTTGGCCGAATTCTCATCCCCACTCTCAATTCCACCGATCCTAAACCCGTTTTGCCAATTCCTTAACCTGTTCCAATTCCTAATCCCTTTTCCCAATCCCCTTTCCCAGTCCTCTTTCCTTTACAATCCCTTATCTACACGCATACAAAATAAACATAAAGAAGCATGATACAAAAGACTGGGAAAAAAAACATCATCTCAAACAGCTCCTTATTTCCACGAGGCAGTAATTCCATCTCATCCAACAACACTCATCAAGGATTTGCGGGCTCAAAAGGTCCAGCAGGAGGCGGTCCACCGTCACCACCCGGCGGAGGCGGAGGAGGAGCGGGGCCTATTTACATTATGGTTAGCGAATTCCATCTCCCTTATTCAATTTGTCTCCTTTCCTTCCCCGAAATCACCAGAATAAATTATAAAAGCGCAAAGTGAAACTCACCACTTCCTCTTCGACTTCTTCTTCGGCTTCGACTTCTACTGCTCCCCGGACTACTACTTATTGTTTTACTCGAAATCCTCCTAGACTGCCTTCCTCTTAGAAGATAGATGTAGAATACGCCGAGGAGGAGGCCGAAGCTGACGATGCATCCGATGATTATGCCGACGATGGAGCCGGTCGGGATGCCGGGATGTTGTGCTGTCTTTGGGTGAGTTAGTTGAGGGTTGTGCTAAGGGTTTTGAAATTGGAGGGAAAGAGACGTAGGGAAACATGTTGCTTGTGGGGTTGGAATTCGGGCAAGGCGTGAAAATAGTACATACAGATTTGGGGGACGAAGTAGAAGTTTTTGAGAGGGTTTGAGTTGGAAAATCGTTGCCGAGCTGAATTGGAGTGACATAGGTTGCGGTTGAGTGAGTTATTGTTAGTTCGACCAAGCTAGATGGGCAAATCAGTAAGAATTCCGGCTGTGTGTGGAAAACAAAAAGAAAACAACTCACACTGGGGTTGCAGCTCTTCGTCCGAGAGATAGAAGGGTCGTTGTGGTCTGGACAAACTCGGCTGTTCCATCTTGAGGTTTCACGTCGGGTTTCTCATTCTTCTGAACTGCAACAATAACTTGTTCGGATTTCAATTCTGATTTGTCTCCTACATACTGAGCTCCGGGTGTGGGAAATGGAGAAGGAGAGGGAGAGGAAGACAAATCATGACTGCCAAAGACTTTCTCGGCGAGGAACATAAGGAAGTAATGGATTCTTTGTCAAGCACTCGACATGTTTTTTGGGGGGGTTTTTAAAAGAAAATCAAACGCTTTGCAAACAAGGAAAAACAAAATCTACAAACCTCAAGAAAACATTTGGCGGGGTATTGCATTATAAGTAACGATAAGGGAGTTATTTTTTGGGGGGGCATGGTGGAAGTGATGAACCATATAGCCTCGCATAAGTGATTGGATTCCAAAAGCTGTGATGTGGCCATCAGCTTGGCGCAGGACGTTGGACAGCCTTGGATGGGTTCATTCGTTGGCAAAATATGACATGCAGGAGCGCGTGGTGCGTTGCTACCTTACCGAAAGTATAATGGTGGTGGGGGGGTCGAATTGGCGAATAAACTGTGTTAGAGGCTTGTTGGTTTGCTGTCGATGGTTTAATGTTAACCTGGGGAAAAAAGAAATTAAAACTACAGAAAAGAAGAATACGTTTTAGGGTTTTTACCAGGGGTACGAGAGAAGAAGAATATTAAATAGAGACGAAAAGGTAACGCTTCTTCTGAAGTTCTACCTTAAAATTGGGGACTATAAATCTAATAAAATTCAAGAAGTTGTAACAGCATAGGGCGTCATAGGAAGAGAATTCTCTATAGATGGTTGAATTGATCAACCCTCTTATATCTAATGGCAATGCGCTTAACAAACATGCTAACTCCAAACGCCCTGCTATGCAGTTTCCTAATTTCGAATTTTCACACTCCACAAATAACAAGCCAAACCATCTACTGCCCAATATTCCCTCTCTTCCCACCCCTCTTGCTCCTCTCAATATGCCCTTTCAATACTCTACTCGTCTGCTTTAAACTTCTCTTTTGCTTATACTTTGCCTTCCCCAGCGTCATCATGAAATTCTTCTTCCTGCTCTTCTCCTTATTCGTCGTACTCTTTCCCTCTGCATCCTTCTTATCCCTTCTCAATGCCTGAGTACTCTTATGCTCACCTCTCTCACCCTTTCCTTCTCTCGCCAATGCTACCATCTCCTCTTTGGTATTCTTCCGCAGCTTAGAGAACCCCTCAATCTGATCAGCAGTAAGCGGGTCATCGGCGTGTCGCTGTGCTGCTTCTTTTTCACGTGCTGTTTTGGATTTGGAGCCTACGGCTTTGTTTAGCGAAGATGTCATGCGGAGTTCTTGTAGTTTGAGGAGATCGGCTGGGGTGAGGATTTTGGTGGTTGCGAGCTTGGATATATTCGCTTCGAGGCCTTTATCTGCGTTTTCCTTTTCTTCATTTCCTGGCGTATTGGCTTTTGTGGTAGTATTGGCGCCGAGTTTGGCCTTCTTTGCTGCTGGTTGGTCATCTTCGCTGTCGCTGATTTCGATCTCAGCGTCGCTATCGACATTGATCCAGCCACCAGAGTCATCGCTGGCATCAGATTCTGCGTCCCACTTCTCCCATCCCTTGGCTTCTTCCTCTTCCGCATCAGTATCTTCATCATCCTCTTCGTCTGTTCCAAGCTCAGGCAAACCGCGCTCAGCGCGTTTACGCTTCCGCTCTGAGGCTTTCCACTCCTCGAGTAATTCTAGGCCTTCAATTCCACCAATCTCTTGCTCTCCGAATCTTCGTTCTTTGATAAGACCTCTTTGAATTCCAATGGCAGCGGTTTTGCCTCTATCTCGTTTCTTGAGCAAATCAGCACCCACTTCTCGGTACAACTTCAACAGGCCCTTCGCCGCCATCATTGTTCCCTTGTCCTTGCTTTTTCTGTACATGATCAAATCTTGTAATAGTGTATCGTTCATTGCTAACGGTTGCCGAACGCATATTTCACGAATTGCGTTGAGGCCAGAAGAGGCGACTTCGGATGCAGCTGCCTCGGAAACGAACTCGTTCGCAATTTTCTGGACTAGAGGTTCAAGCGCATCGGGTGGAACAAGGTCATGCGTTGCCTGTGCAAGACAGGCAAGGAAAGTTGTTACAGAAGGTTGTCGAGGTGTAAGGTATTTGGTGAAATAGGAATAGAGCGAGATGACAGTAAGTTTGTGTAGTCCTACTAAACGAGAAACTAGCTGCAAAACGATCAACTTCTGCTCTAGATTTAGTTTAGATTTCGAGTTTTGTAAGTGTTTCGAGAATAACGTCTCCGCAAAGCCTTGAGGATCGTGTAACAGGTGTAGGGCAGAGAAATTGAGAGGATGTGGGGCATTCTTCTTCTTCAGTTGCTTCTGCACCTTCTTAGCAGCATCATCCAATGTTTTCTTTTGTTTCCTCTTCTTCTTGTTGATACCGATTTGATGCTTAATCTGTCCCATATCAATACGATTGTCTTCGTCACTGCTCTCATCCTCAAGCTCTTCTCTCTCCTTGTCACCTCCTAAGAAGAATCTGACACCACCACCAATAACCTTTTCGTTATCCGCTAGACTGGCCTCTTTCATGATCTCAACGGTCTTCGAATCCGTCCATATCTGTCTCTTCCACATCTCTCTAGTAATCTTCACAGCCCATATGCCCTTCGCAGACGATCGATCGGAGGTAATAAGATTGAAGAGTGCAGTTTGAATCGTACGGTTGAGCTTATGGTTGATTGCCTTTGAATTGCTTGTGCGTAGATCCGATATGATCTTCTGGAACAGTAATGTTCTCAATGTCTTGCTTGGGGTTTCCACTAAAATTGGGAATAATATATTCAATAGTTCTGAGGAGTCGATTATATCTTTCCGTCTCAATAGCACCAAGCTTCCTACAATCTTCTCCCTCAACTCGCTTTCCAACGATGCATGATGGGCTATGAGAATAGCCTTAAGATCCTCGGGGAAAGATGCCGTGTCTTCTGGGAAACAATCCGAGCAGTGGGCAACAAAATCAATGAGGTCACGAAAGGATATTATTCCTGTAGAAGTCGTGGTGGATGGAGAGACCATGAAAATGTCGCGCTGCGACTGGTATTGGCCATATTGATTCAGAAAATCTTCACTGTAAGATCTGCACAGTGTCAGTTTGCTGTAATTAGGGGAATTGGAATTTTTGGAGCTTACTTTGGATCTCGACGAATTTTGTATTGAAGATTGGGACTGAACCAGTTAGTTGAGGCGCTTTTAAGAGAAAATTAGGAGAACAAACAGATCTGCATCAATCTTCTCCAATGCGCCAACTCTTTTTTTACCCATCGTAACTGCGTAAGGAGCGTAAAGGGCGGGTTGGAGATGTATCGCTACTCGTTGACATTTCTCCAAAAAAGATTTCTGCTATCAATTATCTTAGCGTCGCCAAGGAGTGTCCCGCATCTACTAGCCATTTCACGTGATTTCATATTTAGTGCCAAGAATTTCAAGTTGTGTGCGTGCTCTTGTGGTGAGCAACAAATGCGGCGCTAAATAGGGCTACCACCCAAACGATTCAAGCATTGAAACCCTCTCTAGAACTCCTAATAAATTGAAGAGTCTAAGGCTGCTCACTTTGGCATTTAGATATCTTTTTAGTTAATTTTTATAATTTTTTCTAAATGTCTAAAATTATTTAGGACATTAAGGCTTGGAGGTAATAGGTGCCCAACCCATGTTCGCCTCGCTGGTGGGGCTGACAACAACCACGACTTACTCACAGCCAACTCATAGTCGCTATCGAATGTCTTTATTTAGCATTCAGCCTTCCCATGATGCGCGTCAATGTCTGCTATTCCCTCCTGCTATTGATTCTTAATACTCCCATGACCCTGCACAATTGCTGATCGCCGGAACTGTTGAGAATAGCTTCTCTACTCGGTCTGTACTGGGGACGCCTATCAGAGATGTGTCTTTGGATTTTAGCCAATATATAATTGGTATTAGTTGTATTTTAGACTGCTTTGCATGTCTCACTCTGTCCCACGAGTGCGTTCACCTCGACTCAGACATCATGTTCTTCCAGTGGAGGAGATCGAAGAGCAGTCCACAAACCCAACCGCTGAGTTGTCAAGGAGGCGAAGCTGTAGGTTGATGTTAGATATGTACTCTCAATGCCTCTTTTTTTCTCTTTGAATTAGACTATACTCACCTTCGCCAAAACACGATGGACGAATCAGACCTAGAAAACTCTCCTGGCGTTTCTCAGCTGTCTGAGGCAGTTGCTAAGTTCCTCACTGTTGCCACATCTTTTGATGACATAGCGAAAGGCTTGATTGAGAACCTTCAAACTCCCATCAAAGTAGATGTGGTGCAAGTTAACCAAGTTACCTCGGAACCGCCTCCGGCACCATCAACACCAGCATTTGCTGTACCTTTCCCACGGAATGCCGGATTCGTCGGCCGTTCAGAATCACTCAGTCAGCTTTTTGGATTATGGAGACCACGCCAAAAAGGTCGCATAGCAGTTTCTGGACTTGGAGGCGTAGGGTGAATTTCATAATGACGCTGGGGAAGGCAAAGTATA
>Ga0181466_1000204_pt2 | contig 13565 bp, 10 predicted proteins | sample InSIn4gowninarea_FD_119078 | JGI IMG/M metagenome (GOLD analysis project Ga0181466, IMG submission 119078) | Clean room microbial communities from NASA Spacecraft Assembly Facility at Jet Propulsion Laboratory, Pasadena, California, USA -... ... | reverse complement strand
TATCTACTCTAAAGGAACAGAGCAGCATTCCAACTCCTGCACTATCACGCCCGTGCCATCCTCTTCCCCATCTGTGATGCTTCGTTCATGTTTCGCGAAGACACACCAGGGTGAGGATGACATGGTGCTCTACACATAGACGCGTGATGCCATTTGATTATGATGATGACTTAATGTATGATGACAACTTGTTGCGTAATGTGAAACACAAACTCGGAGACTGCATCGACATGGAAATCAGTCTTAGAAATTAGCATATACATTATCGTAGCGCGAAATAACAAGTCCTTCTTTGACCGCTGTACCTCACTTCCTAGTCTTCAACGCGTTGCTCATTCTACAAGCTATCTTCTCATAGTCTGCTGCTTAGATCGCTGGTACCACGACGCTTTTCTCTCTACCATTCGCGTTCTCCTACACTCCTTTGCTAGTGTAGTAAGCTATATCACATCAAGTCTTCTCCCAGCGCGAAAGAGGAGGACGTGAGTACTTTTTATCTGATATCCAACTTCACTTATCCTGGCCTTGTATCTGAGGCTGCGGGGCTCGTTATTCCGCACTCGGACAACTATTGGGGAAGGGGAGTTGGTATTTGTAACGTAGCAGGGTTTTGCTGATCTTGTTTGTGTGCTAAGCGTAATGTAGGGCAATGCGCGATGACGCTCGTTTGCTACTTCTAACAACGTCTTTTACAAAATGGAGTTACGGGGTATGATGTATAGAGTAGAAGCTAGGCTACGCGACAAAGGAAGTAGAATGCGAAGGGGTATAAGCAAAGTCCCAAGAAGAAGAAAGAAAACCGACTTTGGGTAGAGTGGAGTGAGATACTAGCTAGTGTAAGCTATATCAATTGGAATGAGCTTCAGTCAGGTCGTGGAACAAGTGTAGGAATCGTTCGAGTAGTGGCGCGATACGGACGCTGTACCCCTACATACGCTACTGGAAACAACACGGAGCAGAAGAAGACAAGAACCGTTCGGAGAGCAGTACTGCTGACATAGTCGTCGTGTCCATCTACCAAAAAAACCACCAGTCGCCTCCATCATACGTCATCAGCATCGACTAACCTCCCTAAACGCGTCTCCCACATCCCAAACTTCCGCACCTCGCGTCCCCAAGGTCAGCAAAAGCAATGAGGCTCTAATAATCAGACCACCTACGCGTCCGTGCCAAAGCACAGTCTCACCTTCTAGAAGGACGCACAGAAGGCCGCCCGCATCTGAAGTGCATGCCGCGCAACCTTTGGTGCCCTCCAAAGACGACTTTGGCCGCATATTGGGTCCAAACGCCCTTTTTCCCTAGGACTAGGGCTTATTGGCGTTTTCTCTGCCTTCGCTTACGCGAGACGGTAGGCTAGTCGGCCGGCCGGCCGCTGTAGTCGGAGTCAGTTCGGGTCCGATTTCCCCCTTCTTTGGGTAAAGTAAGAGAGAGGGGGGATATAATCCAATAGGACGGGTTCGGTGTATTGTTGCACGGGACGTGTGCTCGTGTGGGACGAGGCTAGGCTTTGTGAGATTCTCAACAGTTTCTAGCGGGAGAATATGGCGGGGATACCGTTTTGGAAATGGGGAGGGGGAGACAAGTTCGAAACTTGGGAATAGTTGCTCAGCTTTGGTGTACGCATTTCGTGTCGTGATCTGTGGGACGTGAGGTGGAAGAGTGGAAATTCGTGTCGATGTGTGGCTTTGCTAAGGAGTCATTTGCGGGGTGCTGTGGACGTATATCAATGATTGTGGAAGTACACTGAGTATGCTGTTCTGGAATCGTGGAAAGATTGGCTGGTAAGTTGTACTCTTTATGTTGCGCCCTGAATTTTCTGTTTTTGGGGAGCGGCTGCGCTCTCATGAGTGCATAGACAACTTCGACGATGCAAAAACCGTTACCACGGACCGTATTCGGAGTCATAGAGAAGCCCTCCGTTAATACAGGTACCAGCGTATTGCGAATGAAGTTTGTCTTGACGCGCCCATCTCCTCCCAGCTCCCCGCGTGAGGGGTTGGTGTGAGCTTGGCATGTGCGTGATGGCCTGCTGTCGTACGATAGATCTTGATGGTTGTATTCGGGTACAATAGCAGAGCACAAAAGCAGCGACGTGTCCTTGTAGGGCTGTTAGTGTCCGCTAGAATCAGCTGGCGCTGGACCCTGATGTGCATTCCCTGACGCTAACACGATATGGGGCCGTGATAAGTTATTTCGAGAACGGGGTCGTGACTTCCGTTGGAGCGGAAGTTCTTTCCACGATACAGAAATCCTGATAGTGCCAATGAGGATTCAGTCCCATACATGTGCTTCAGGCCTCCCTCTGATAGCCCGAGGCTTCAGGCGTAGCATTTTTCCGACGGCTTGAAATGCTTTGTATAGATAATGCATAGTATTTGCATTAGCATTCCGCGGCCTTGGACTAGCGTCATCGATGGCTTCCGGGGGCGGGTGTACCATCATGCGCAAGGCAGCAATGCACTTGTGACTCGCTTATTTCCGCTACTACTGACCGTTTATTCGATTGGTGAAGCTTGAGACTGGAAAGGTTCGTGAAGCGAGCTGGGTGCTTTACGTTGCAGTAGACCAATCGTGTCAGCGGCGGGGCAGATCATGTCGAGTCTATGTCTTGCAGCGCCGAGCACGCAGGCTTGAGGCAGCGTGTATAAATATGCTGGACGGCAGCACGACCGACGAATCAGCGATAGAAGGATACGATCAGATAAGATATCTTACGCGACCTCTTGCTGCTGTATGCATCGTACGATGATCGTTGCTGCATGCGGTTGGGTCTGCCTCCGCACGCGTATCCGGTGAAGGATGTAGACGACGAATGGGATTCCTGCCAACATGGGTTTTGGCGAGACGAGTGACTGGGGCAGAATCTAGGCGAGTCTATTCTTGACTGTCATGACAGCACTTCTTGGTGCAGAATTACTGCTTTTGGCCAGTAGTCTAGTGTAGTCGCAGCAGAAGGCCGTAGGTAGGGCTGTGATGTATTTCGCTGCCACGTGGATGCGTGTGATGTAGGAGTCGTATTGCACAGCATGAATGAGCCTTGTTCGGCAAGCGTCGCTGCATCAGTCGCCGAGTGTGAGCGGTTGTACTGATGTCTACTAAAGAGCGTTTTCCTTTTCGATGTCGACCAGGCCTGGCTGCATCATACTGCCTATATGCAACATGATGAGGAGTGGATTTTTGCATGTCGCCGAGAATGGCGTGATGTTAGGTAGCGGTCGCTTAAGAAGATGTGACATGGAGGGTGTTACTGATAAGTCATGGCGATTGCGCTTACGTGGACTTCCGGCTTGATTAGCGTACCACGTGCTGTTGCCAGAACCCTCGGGATGCCTTTTCACGATCACCCAGCTTTTTGCACACAACCTTCACCGATCGCGCCGCAAGATACTACCAGCCATAAAGCGTGCGCGATAATGCGTGTGAAACCCCTTTACAAGTTTCTCGCTTTTCCGCCGTCGCAGCGGGACACAGTTGATCATGCTTCCAGCAGCTGCACCCCGCAGTCGCGACGCCCCTGGGCCCAGTGCTCAGAGGCAGCGAAGTGTATTATCGCGTACATGTCCAAGGGCGAAAACTTTGGGCAGTAGATGCATGCTATCTCTACGTCACTCAGCAGCCAAGGCCGGTGACGGAATTGGATTGCAAGCCCAGCTACCTAGGTATCCCGCGGTTAGCGCGAACGACGCTTCACTGCGACCGAACTTCGGCCATAGCTGCACCTGCGAAGACGAAGAGGTAGCCCGACGGCTCAGCTAAACGTAACCTTGGTACGATACATGACTTTGACGACGTGGGCACTTTACACTGCTTCCCCTCGCACCTGTCGGACTGCGCGAGCCTATTGGCTAGCGTACCACTGAAATGTCGCAATCAGCTGTCTTTGAAGCTCACATGTGAACGAGCGAATGCACAGTCTCCAAAGTTCCAAGACCGACTTCAGAACACCACATCAGGTATCTTCAGCCTTATCATGCGTTGTCTGCGGAACCAACATCGCAAGGCTAGGACCGTGTCTTCGAGAAGACCTACAGCACACTACTAGCTCAGAGACACATGACTAACTTGTGTGCTGCAGTCCGGTTGGCGTGGCATGTTTGCGGTTTAGCTCAACGAGCATGCCAATCTTTTATCAAGGCCTCTAACCAGTATAGCGCACGCCTCCATGCACGCCCCTGCCCCGCGGCCATCAGTGGTGTAACTTGGTGGGCCACTCGAAGACGAGAATAACTATACCTTGGAAGCCCGCTGCACTGCTGGTCTGTGCTCCGGACGCGTGTGCCGAAAAGCAAGTTGGATTACCACGCCTGCCAAAATGCCTTATGCACGTATTTTCGCAGAACCCCACATGCCTAGGGTCGGTTGTGACCGTTGAACACGGACGTAGGGGTAGGGCCGAGACAAATCCTTGTTCAAGCCTCTGGCCGCCATCCCTAGTGACTAGACGCAGTTCCGAAGAGGGTATGCCTGTGGTGCGCATGGTGTATAAGATCTCAGCTCACCCACCGTTGTGTAAGCTGTCTCCACCACACAAGCATTCTGCCTAGAAGTACCTCATCGATCGCACATCAGTCAACAACCTCCTCTTAACATTACTACGTTACACTCAGGAAACATTACGAATCTTGCCCTCTATCGCACATCCAGTCATCAATCTTTTTGTCATCACCTACAGTCGACCCAACAGCCAGCGTAATGGATTCTCAGTCATTCGACTACTGGATGGCCCAGGGCAACTATATTGCTCCACCACATCAAACAACTGTGTTTGATATGCCGCCTGATCTCTCCAAAGTTCCTAGCCTTAGTGGATCGCCGGTAAGTTCACATCATGAGCTGACAATTCTCCAAAGCTGACAATGACCAGATTTCTTCTACATACGACCAGTTCCCCGCACAGATACGCCAGGCTTACTTCCCTCACATCGTCGACGAAACCATGCAATTCGGATCATATCCTATGCCGATGACTCCATCCGACTTTGGGTCAGATCACGACAGCCCGTATTGCAGCCCACGTTCTTTGCAGCACGTCGAGCCAACCTTTGCCACTGGACACACGCCTGTGCAGGCTGAAAGAACCCACACTACCTCCGGCGTAAGTCTAAATTCCTCTGCTTACCTCAGCATGGTCTAACAAACACTAGCGTCGACGAGCTCAAAATCGCGCCGCTCAGCGTGCTTTCCGAGAGCGCAAAGAGAAGCACGCGCGGGACCTCGAAGCCCAGCTTTCCATCTTGAATGAAAAGTACAACAGACTCGAGGTTTCTCACACCGAGCTGAACGCTGCGTACGAGAAGCTCCGGAGAACCATCGAGCTCCTTACCCAAGATGACGATGCTGAGGGAGAAGAGACTGACGGCACTTCCACACGTCGACGCGGCAGCAACTCAGATACACTCCGGAAACTGCTGGATATATTGCATGGCGAGTTCAAGGGCATCACTCCAGTGAAGAATGAAAGCTCTTGATGAACACTGTTGGCCGGCCATTTTCAGAAAACTAGATTTCCTCATGCTCATGTCACCTCAATTCTCGCCTATACCCTTCTTTCTCCCCTCACATTTTGAGACGGCGTATTTCTAGCGACTCGGTCAAATTATCTCAGAAAGTCACTACCTCGAGACTCTTTCTCAACAAAATGTTCAGACTGCGGTTTCCCCTGGACGCTAGTTAGGGCCAATATGGCTTTCCATCTACGTGTTACGCAGCTACGGCCGAATAATTGTACATAGTTCCCAATACCAAATGACATAAACATATCACGTATCTATCTTAGTATGTGGAACTGCCAATTTTCATGGCAACCGAGTCCTGAAAGAACATCCCACCCAGCCATTTTGAGCTTCCTTGCCGTCTAAAGACTGGTCGTTATCCTAGTTCTATGGTAGTGATCCGTATCATGATGCAGGAAACTCGACCGTCAGCAAAAACCTCAGCCCACGTTCGCACTTTTCTCCTTCAGCTCCCCAAAAGCTTCAAAAAGATAATCTCTTGGTTTCTCAGTCCTCGAAGACTATGGGAATCTGCATTTTCACCGCGATCATCATGCCGGTTTGCCCAAATGCCATTAGCGATCTGCATTGATATCAGAATTCCTATGTTAATAAGCCGGTACTTTTTGGTTCAGCATTTGCGAAGGTCGAGAGTCATTGGCTGCGTCTCAAAACGCCGCGTTCAATGGGCGTCGAACCCGAGTGGAGAAGATAGTATAGTCATACAACTAAGAGTTTGGTAGCGATGGAGTCGGCCTCATGTCACTTATTTAAGCATGTCCAGCGGCACGGGTAATTGGCCTGTTCGCAACGTGGCTCGAGTTCCGTCGCGAGAAAAGGAATACATTTGCAAAGATAATTGTCGTTTGGTACGCAAATATTGAGGGGCGAAAGGTACTCGAGCCGTCCCGTTCATGTCAGTGCGCTTCCAGTTTTGGTGTCGTTTACCCTCTCGGTTGCTCAACAAACCGTTGCGAAGCGATCACAGTATTCTAATCGCTCATAAGAAAGCGCAACTTTGATGGACTTCGCGACGAGCATTACATGTTCCGTGACACTCAACAATTTCAAGCTTGTATTGACGCGGAATGATTCGAGCTGAGAGTCAAAGCAGGCACAGATCCGGTAGGGCTACTTACCACCAAAAGCAACGTCCACAATACGCGTCTAAGCGTGAACATATGGAAAAGCAAACAGTGGCTGTCGAGATCTCAGCTGAGCCTCGCTATGGCTTTACCGAACAGAGTAAACAGCAAGTTGATGATAAAATGCCCAGCACTAGATGAGGTTCCGTACCATGGACAAGTACTTGCAACCACTCACAACCAATAAATTGCCACGAGCATCCAAGCAATCACAGCGGCCCCCGCTTCACAGGGTAGAAATGAGCAGCAGCTGGGTGACGTTTCATCCCAGTATTTCTCTGTCACGGTTTGGGGTTCTTTCCAGCTCTCCTGCTCTCGCTGCACTCGCGACTACTCACCTTAGCGAGCTACGCCTATCTAGGCTAGCGCTGTTTACGGTCACTCACCTACATAAACCTTCCATAGCTTTTACAATACAACCTCAGTCAATCCTCAACTTTCACTCTATGCGTACGCTCAACAACTCCCACATTCTCTCCCCGCCATTCATCACGCTTGGCACAGAAGCGTAGCAAAAACAAGTCTACAAAGCAAGTGAAATGACGATACCAACAGTCTCGACCCTCCCCATCGCACGATTGAGGCAAAATAACATGAAAGAAAGACACCACAGCCCCCACCCACGGGAAAGCAGCACCAACACCCGGCACCACTACTCCACAGGTGCCGACCCCCCAAAAGCAACGTTACATGCACTTGCCCAGTTCCCGACCGGCACCGCAAGGCCCCTAAAGAAGCAACATCTTCCCATCTCGCTTTATTAATATCGTCCAATCGCGCCCGCTAGATCGAAATAATGCCTTTTCCCTTAGTTCTACTAGCGCGACTGGTTGATAGGTAGCCTTCCCTGCGCAACATCAGCGACACAGAACCCCGGGGCCCACTCCGTCCCGCAGGCGCGCGAGCGCGCGAGCAGATGGGCCAACTAGCAGTAGGGCTACCATAATAGGTACCGGTAAGTAGCCTGTCGCGAAGGACACAGTAAGCAAAGTATGTAGTCCTAGTCGTAGAATCTCGTGATCTTTTTGAGAAAAGGGAAACATTCGTCACGCTATCGGTCGCTACCGTTTCCGTGTCCTTGTCGTGCCGTCAAAGCAAATTGGAACGGAACAGTCTAAAGGGTGTGGCTAACGGCGTGTGCGCCACCGGGTACCTACACACCGCAACAGCAACGCCACAGTCAGCATATATTGACAAAACTATGAGAATATCTAAAAATAGACATCTACCGTTATCACGCCGCGCCGCGATGCGATGCGACGTTGCAACGGGGTTTTGGTGATGTGTGACGCCATTGTGGGCAGATTGCGATGTCGGAAGTGATCTGGAACGTGTGTGAGCCATTTGGGTGGTGGGTACACTTGGATTCGGTTACAGTTGGGGAAGGAGTTCGGTGTAATTTGGGAGCGAAATGAAGAGAAGTTGATGCAAAGGGTGTGAAAAGGGAGGCGTGCTAACTAGACAAGGGCTGTTGTTGACTTTTCCGGGGTGACTGGAAAGAAGTTACACGACCACTCTGCTTTGGACTGACCTTGAAAATGGGTTGGAAATGAGTGTTGGGTATGGATTGTTGCCAGCGAAGCAGCCCACCACTTTAATTTTCAATCATGAGACCTTTGGAGCGACTTCAAGACGACGGTTCAAATATCATCGTGAAAAGTAATTTTGATCGTTACATTGCATTATCGAACATAACAACTACAGAAGAGAGGAAGAGAACACAAAGCATGCGATCGGCCGCTGCCTATATGCCAGTACCGATGGCTACCAATCACCCATTATACCGGAGCCATGTACAACGCACTAAAACAACCCAAGGTATACCCAAAAGAACTCCCGAAACGCCAAAAACATCCTTTACTTTTCGTCACTCATGGATTCGTCGCCTCAAGGGTGTTTAATTGCCATCCGCCGTCGCTCAGCACGCGATGTTGCCAGCGAACGACCCGGTACCCTGACCTTCCGGTGCAGGGACAAAATCCTCGCTTGTAAGTGTCCTGTTGAACATCAAGCAAGCCGTGGATAATTGACCACCTTCAGTGCCGTAGTATCCCTTGGGTACGACAACGTTCTCCGCCCAGTATGCCGTCTTGCACTCGATGTGGTATCCGTAACCATAGCATTGTTGGAGACACTGCCTGGCCATTTCGGTCTTGTTCGAGGAGAAGGATGGGTAGTAGGAGCTGTAGAGAATGTCGTCGTGGGCGGCTGATGCAGGTAGGTAAGACGTGCTGCAGCCGTTCGGCATAGGGTCTGTGACGGTGCAGTTTGAGGGAATGGGCGTAATGGCTGGTCCACCTGCTCGTGGGATGTTATTCGATGTGGGCAGTGCGGATGCTAGCGAGTAGAGTGCTGCTACAAAGATGGTGGTTGATGTGCGCATGGTCTTTGTTGGTAGTTGTGTCCGAGGGAAATAAAGATGCGGAGGCTAGGTACACTTGAAAGAAGAAAATATGTAGGTCGCGTTATCTTAGATCTTTCGTAGGTATGTGAGTGTCTGGAATAACGGTTGCGCCCCGTGGTTGTATAAATATGCTTGTTGCCTCGTTGCATGATGCCTGCCGCTGTGATGTCAATGTGGATTAGGTGCTGGGGCCAGCCTCCCCTTCAAGGTTCAGCTGCAACGTTGTACGCCCGCCCCCATTTAGCCTACCAGTGATTGTCGCACAAGGCCTCCCATAATGCAACTACACCTCGCAACCTCTATTGCCTTGCTCGTACTCGTCTAAAAGAGGGTGATGTAACAGGAAACTTCATTGATCGATGGTGCCGCTTTGTCCGAGATGATGTCAAGCGCAATCGCGCCGTTACACGACCCTGTCCAAAGCGGGAAGGACTCGCTTGGGTATCCCAGACGGTGATCTTCATCGCGTCTTGTTTGGGGATAGAATATCTCAGACTCGGAGGATCCGCGCGGTTTTATCTTGAACACAGGATTGGTGTATGAGGGGCAATGATGGATAGATTGGATGGAAGGCGTTGTTGGGACAGACTACAGGGCCGGAGCTCCGCAATCGATAGCGTGAGCGCGACATGCCATCGGATGTGGATATGGGCTGCATGCTATCTATTTTCTTCTAAACCCCAGAGTTCTAGAAAGTGTCAGCAACGGTTTAAGGTAGGAGGACAAGCTTTGCCTAGTTGTTGGCACAGCCAAGGAAGCGGGCGAACTTTGATGAGGCTGGAGTTAAGAACAATGACGACACGATTCCTCAATGCGAAACATTAGGCCCGCAACAACCTTCAACCTTACATTCCAACCTGCTTGCAATACATTTGACTTGACAGGGCATCATCGCGTTGGTGGTGTAAACAACAATACCCATACTATCCCTGTTTACTCGATAACCACCTACTCCCGTACACCATGGCCGCCCCGCCCAACAAAACGCTACAATCGCTATCAGGCAAATGGCAGCTAAATAAATCCTGCTCCGATGACTTTGCTCAAGTTCTCGCACTCCAAGGAGTTAACGCCCTCATTCGCAAGACAGCAAATGCAGCATCCATACACCTGAAGATCAGCCAACCAGACGATCAGCACATCAAAATGGCGCAGTCAATCACTAGCGGAAAGATCCCCGGAACAACTGAGGAATACACTTTGGATTATGAGTGGCGCATCAACGAGGACAGTTTCTTTGGGAAAATAGCTGGGCGCAGTCGGTGGGTTAGTATTGAAGAGGGCAGGAAGACGGGGGTTGTGAGAGGAGAGGGCGAGTGGCTAGAGAGTGAGGATGGCGCGAAGTTGATTCATGCGGAAGGGAAGAAGGAGGGCGAGTGGGAAGCTAGTCACCTTTGGGGATTCGAGATGGTCGATGGCGAGAGGAGACATACGAGGAGGGTGAGGGTCAGTAACAGCAAGGAAGAAGAGCTGAGGGTACGGATGGTATATGATTTTATGGGCGAGTAGCTAGTCGGTCTCTTCGTGTAGTCCAACGGCATGTTACTTATCGAAGACGGATCTTGTATTTTATGCGGCCCTCGGACACAGTTATTGCCGGAAAGGTAGACCATTTCGGAAAACAAAAGCCATTCGTACTCTGTCCCAATGGTTTGGAGCAGTAGAACAATAGGATGAGAGAAGAAGCGTAAATTATCTAATTCCCATCTTTTACCAACAAACCAAGATGAGCTAAGTTTTAGAAAGCTAGAAAGCCATAATTGAACGCGCTCATATCTTTCGAACACTACCTAGGTAGGAATCGGAAAACTGGGGCACCACATACCTAGGTATATCACGGTCGGGCGGGTTTTCAACAGCAATCATGCAGATTACAAGCATGTGTTGATCTGATGTACGAGTTTTTCCGACGAGCAGCATGACAGATGGCCGTCCAGAAGTGAAAGGTACAAGCTTGCACGGACCGTTCATGTCGCGATTCCGTTTCTCTTTTTGGATTCTTGCACGCTTGACATCATAAGTGTTGTTGGATAGGTTCTTGATTTCAACAACACAGAAGAACAGACATGCTATCGCATGAACGTATTTTCAGGGGTTTCCAGTACTGGCGTGATGCAGTAAAGGAGGAGAGAAGGGCTATGGGAGGAGTTGTATATATATGCGGTAATTGCTAGCACCACGCCATCTTCCTTGTACGATGCTGTTAGGCTACTGCAGTGTCTTTTGGTAGAGTTCTTGTAACTGCGTGAGCAGTGTTGGGTTGGACGCTGCGGATCAACCATTGTATTGCTATCTGTTGTCGTGCTGTGATGTTCGTGTGTACAGGAGCTCTCAGCTTAGAGGTAAGTGCACTTGCCCACCGGGCAGTGCCTGCTCCAATAGAATGTCATGTGACTCTAGTCACGTGGTAACAGTTCTCGAACACATCCGCAGCGTTTCCACAAAATTTAAGACATTTGAAGTCCTTAAAATAGTACGTTTTCCAAGTCTCTTTCCAGAGCATGCGTTAAGCCCTGTCTCTTTTTCGGTCATCGTTCTCGACGCGTATGTCTTTTCTCGCGTCACTCATACCTGGTCTTTCAGAATCTTTTGGAGAAAAAGAAATCATGAAATCGATAGGCTTTGACGGATTCCCACTAAGATTCTAGGAGAACAGCACCTACAAAGCCATAAAACCTCTTGCAGATAATTTTCGGTAAGCAGCACATGCTTAGGGTAGATAAGGGGAGATGTGAGAAAGAAGAAAGAAAAACAGCTTTGCGCACCTGGTACACGATACCTATTGCAGTACCATCTCCCGGAGGACCCGGACGCTACCGCCTTTTGAAGACACAATAATTGGAGACATAGCTTCTTGGTCAGCGAGTTTCGTGCGATTATCGCAGCATACCATAATAGTGAGTTCATCGCTCAACTCTTTTGCTGCCATGGTCTAGACAGAAATTTTTTCTGCTATGTTTTTATCGTATAACGTGTCAAGCGTCAAGGTTGGGGAGAATCATGTAGTATTAGGCTATGGGAGAGAGAGGCCTATATACTGAATGGAACACGCACTAGTCCTAAGGGGGAAGTGCGTGAGAGCAAACATGCGGTGGAACCTGGGGCAAACAGTACCGGCCCGTGCGGGAGACCCCACGGCCGACATAACGTTTGGCATGATCTGTCATACATATTGTGGTCGCCGTGTTCGATAGTCTTAGACGATTTACAGCAGCATGTTATGCTCTTAGGGATTTCCCTTCAAGTTCCAGGATCAACGTATCGTGGGGGAATGGCTGAAGGAGTTTGCAGAGTAAAAGAGGAGGTGAATGAAAGTAGCTTTGGTTTTGGGAAATGTTGTGGCTTTTTACGTCCAACAAGGCCGCTAACACAGGAGAATCAGAAGACGCAGAAGAAACAGAAGAAACAGAGGATCTAGAAGGACGAGGAGGCGCCGCTGATTGAAACTACTCTGGGCTTTTCCTCAGTTCTCTGGAATACTCACTCAGATATAGCTTTCTGAGGAATCTGGCGACCTCCACTCTTTGTAGCCACACAATCCACAATCTAAGGACAGGTACTGTGATAGGCCCTGCAATGTACCAAAACATGTAAAATTGAGGAGCCATGGTAAGGTTCTGTCCCTCAGCTTCGAGTTTGATGAAAGGCGACAAGATATTCTATTAAGGTTAGCATATCATGTAGGTGCCAGCGTGTTAAAATGCTTACTGCGATCGCCGTTGCAGGAAGGAATATCATGGTTAGAAGCGAGATACTCTTCATAGCAGAAGAGTCTCTTTTGGCTTCTCGGGCAACTTGCTGCTGCATTAAGCTGTAAAACTACGGGATTTTGTCAGTATCTTCTTTGTCCTAAGAGTAGATGCCTATCCTTGGGAGCTTTGTAAGTTGACTTATCACCTGTAATTGAAGGTCTGTACGATTCAGAATTCGCTCGTGATCCTTGACCTCAGACTGTGCTCTGGTCTGCATATGATCGATGAAATCCTCGAGATCGTCTATGATTTCGGCCGTCACGCTTTTCTGTGGTTGCTGCGGCTGCGGCTGCTGCTGGATACATCTGAGTGTTCGAAAGGTTTTCATAGCCTCTGTTGTTGAAGAAAGCAAGTCTGCTATGAACTCAGAACGGCCATTGGTCAAATATGTATAATGCGAGAAGATTTTGCGGTGCATCGTGTCAAGGTCCATCGTGTGCCGAATGACCTTCTGTGCTGATTGAATCGACAGTAAGTATGGATCGTCCTGAGCCCCACCGATGCCCGTTTGGATTTCTCTCAGTATCCCAGTGATACGGTTATTCTGCTGGTGGATATGCGCCGTCCACAACCCGGCAGCCAAAACTGGCAACAGCATAGGATCGTGTGCTTGATCTGGAGAGAGTCGTATCGATCTTACCAATTGATCTCCTGGACTGGGGGTAGCTGTGTGAATCTCGCTTTGGAAACCCAAGTAGCAGTATGTCGTATTAGTGAGGTTGTTGTATCTTAGCGCCATTGTCATGAAGGCCTCCTGTAAGGGGGGGGGGGG
>Ga0181466_1000576_pt1 | contig 13568 bp, 12 predicted proteins | sample InSIn4gowninarea_FD_119078 | JGI IMG/M metagenome (GOLD analysis project Ga0181466, IMG submission 119078) | Clean room microbial communities from NASA Spacecraft Assembly Facility at Jet Propulsion Laboratory, Pasadena, California, USA -... ... | reverse complement strand
AAAAGGAGGGATTTTTTATGTAACCAGCTAGGGAATTCTATTAAGCTTTTCTTGCGGCGCTCCGTTTATCATTCGTAATTCTATCAGTCTTTTTACATTATTTATTACAAAGAATTTAGCTGCAATATGTGCTTCAAATTACCGTTGTAATCTATTGTTAATAGACCTGCTTTATCAAATAATTTTAAAGCTGTTTAATATCTTCAAACCAAAATAAAGAAAGTCGGGAGTAATTAAATGAGGTATTTTCTTGGGTGTATGTTAGTGCTGCTAATGACAAATGCAAATGCGCAAAGCAGCTTAATTTCTTGTGATGGCATTATTTGGGACAGCAACAGAAAGTTGTCATGGTCCGATTTTATGGCTTCAGCCAATCAAAGCATTCCTTATGCTGCTATGACTTTTGAATCTATCAATTATAGTTATAACTGGGTTGACAATAGATTGCATTTTGAAAGTAAAACTGCATTTTCTCCATGTTTATCCTGGACAAAATACCAGGAAGCAGAGAATCTTTTATTGCATGAGCAGGGCCACTTTAATGTAGCTGAAATTTTTAGAAGACTACTGGTTAAATCAGTACTGGAAAATGAAATAAACTCTTCAGGGGTTAAAAGTAAACTTTCAACTATTTACCAGGACATCGTACAGCAAAAGGAAGCATTTCAAAAGCAGTATGATTTGGAAACAGACTACAGCAGAGACGTGGAAAAGCAATTGCAATGGTCAAAAAATATCGAGAAAATGCTTAGGCAGCTTGATCAATATAATAAAGAAAGCATTGAAGTTGATATGAAGTAAACTATACTTCAACACCAATGCTCCCCTTAAATAATCACAAACTCTTCCCTTGATGGGATTGAACTTAAAGCCTCTTCGCTCATTGATGAAACTTTCTTTAGTATGTTGCTAATGTCTTCTAAAGAGTTGGGTTTTACTATAAAATAATTAGCTCCTTTATCATATGCTTTGTCAATATCAGTTCTGCTTAAAGAAGTGGAATAAATTACTATGGGAAGTTTAGCAAATTTTCTATCAGCCCGTAATGTTTCAAGGCATTCAAACCCATCTTTTACCGGCATGTTTAAGTCAAGAAAAACTATATCAGGAGTACTTTTTACAAGTAGCCTCCAAAGTTCCATCCAGTTTGCGGCGTAAGTTATCGTAAATGAATCCCCTATTTTTTGAGCAGCTTGCTGTAAAATAAGAAAATCGTCCTTGTCATCATCTGCCATTAAAATTTTCATATAATCTTACTTTAAACTTCCATTTAAACTTTAGCTAAAAACAATTTTATAAGTAGAGTTCCTTTAGCTACGATTTTTCTTAAAATCAGGTTGCAAGATAGGTGGTATTGGTTTTGAAACAAACAATCAAACAGGTTTTGAATGGAGTGGTATAATGAAGATGTAGCGGCAGCAGAGGCTGAAAGAAACAGTTGCCCTTATGAACCTTAAGACTATTTTTATGGCAGTTCTTCAATAAGGCTTTGGGACAAATTGTATGAAGATTTTGAGGAATTTAAGCCAGTTAATTTAGGTTTTGGTGGTTCAACCCTTGCAGCATGTGTTTGGTTTTTTGATAAAATAGTAACGCCTGTTCGCCACCCTAACACTTTTATTTTATATGCTGGCGATAATGACCTTGGAGACGGAAGACATCCTGAAGAAGTGCTTATTTTTTTTCGGGAGTTTTTAATAAAATTCAGGCAAAGTTATCCCGCTGTTCCACTTTATTATGTCTCTATCAAACCAAGCATAAGCAGGATGGAGATAATTGATAAAATTATTTACACGAATAAGCTGATTGAAGAAGAAATAAACAGCAAAGAAGACGAAGTTTATTTTGTGAATGTTTTTAATAAAATGATAGATGAAGAAGGAAATCCAATTTCAAGATTATTTGAGGAAGATGGACTACATCTTAACAGGGATGGTTATTTGATGTGGAGAGAAATAATTTTAAACGAAAGCTTGCTTGTACGTAAACCGTATTAGTAACCTCAATCTATTGTTTTAGCTGATGAACAGGGAATATTATAAATGGTATAGTCCACATCTTAGTAAAGAAATGGAGTTGCTGGTGTTTGGCCATGCAGGAACTCCTGTTTTGTTTTTTCCAACACGGACCGCCAGGTTTTTCGATTATGAAAATTGGAAAGTAATTGATGCAATAGCAGATAAAATAGATAACGGATGGTTGCAAGTCTATTGTGTAGATAGTGTAGATGCTGAAAGCTTTTATTGCTCCTGCAGTCACCCAAGCGAACGAATTCTAAGGCACAATCAATACGAATCTTATATAGTAAATGAAGTTATTCCACTGATATGGTATAAAAATCCAAACAGGTATATTATTGCCACTGGTTGCAGTTTAGGTGCTTACCATGCAGTAAATATTTCCTTCAGACATCCACATTTATTTGGTAAAACTGTTGGAATGAGTGGTAGATATGACCTTACTATACAGTCCGAGAATTTTAATGATTTATTCGATGGTTACGAGGATGAAAATATATACTTCCACATGCCGACGAGGTATATACCTAATCTTACTGATGAAACCATACTGGACCAAATAAGGAAATTAGATATTGTTCTGGCTATTGGCAAAGAAGATCCTTTTTATCCCAATAATGAATTTCTGCACGAAGTGTTGTTAGCTAAAGAAATAAATAATACCCTTCACTTATGGGAAGGAGAAGCACACAGACCAAGATACTGGCAGCAAATGGTGCAATACTTCCTGTGATTTAATCACCAGCCATATTTAATTAATACCGTCTGACCTTGCTGTTGTAAACATTCAATCACTTGAATTAAATTTACCGTAAAAACTAGCTATGCGTAGAAATCATGAAATTGATTATAGGATTATTGGTGAAGAAATGCAATATGTTGAACTGGAATTAGATCCCCAAGAAACGGCGATTGCAGAAAGCGGAAGCTTTATGATGATGGATGATGGCATCGAAATGCAAACCATTTTTGGTGATGGCAGCCAGGCACAAAGTGGGGGAGGATTACTTGGAAAACTTCTTGGAGCAGGGAAAAGGTTGATTGTTGGTGAAAGTCTTTTTATGACTGCTTTTACGAACATGGCTTCTTATGGTAAGAAAAGGGTCAGCTTTGCTTCACCTTACCCTGGCAAAATTATTCCGCTGGACTTGCAGCTACTTGGTGGAAAAGTGATAGCACAAAAAGATGCTTTTTTATGTGCTGCAAAAGGGGTTAGTATAGGAATAGATTTTCAACGTCGTTTGGGAACAGGCATATTTGGTGGCGAAGGTTTTATAATGGAAAAACTCGAAGGCGGTGGAATGGCTTTTGTTCATGCTGGTGGTCATGTGTTCGAAAGAGAATTAAAGCCTGGAGAATTGATTAAAATAGACACAGGATGCCTCGTTGCTTTAACCCATACTGTTGATTATGACATCCAATTTATAGGAGGAATCCGAAACTCAATCTTTGGAGGTGAAGGATTATTTTTTGCCACTTTAAGAGGACCCGGCAAAGTCTGGATACAAACCCTGCCGGTAAGCCGTCTGGCAAGCAGAATATTATCTTATGGCACAACAAACAGGAAAGAAGAAGGCAGCATTTTAGGCGGTTTAGGAAACCTGTTAGATGGTGATGGTTATTAATACTTAGATTATTATTGAAAATAAGAAAGCCAGGTTTTGCAAACCTGGCTTTTTTAGTTATTAGTTAAAGCATGAGTTATTAATCCCTGCTTCCAAGCCTGCTCAACAATTTCAGTATTTCAACATATAACCAAACAATGGTAACCATTAAAGCGAAGCCGCAATACCATTCCATATATTTTGGAGCACCCATTTCTGCACCTTGCTCTATCATATCAAAATCAATGATGAGATTCAGCGCAGCTATCACTACTACAAAAAGACTAATGCCTATACCTAAAAGGCTTCCGTTTCCTACCATCATAAAGTCCATTTCTACACCAAACATTCTTACAATCCATGTTATAAGATAGAAGATGGCTATACCAGCGGTAGCCGTAAATAGAATTGATTTAAACCGCTGAGTTGGTCTGATAATCCTGAAGTTATACAACAGGAACATTGCAACTGCAACTCCCATGGTAAGACCTACTGAATGTAATATTATCCCAGGATACCTGGCAGCAAACATATCATTCATAAAGGCTGAAAGACCACCAATGAATAAACCTTCCAAAAGTCCGTAAAGTGGGGCAAGAACTGGTGCCCATTTCATTTTAAAAGTAATAATCAGCGCAATAACAAGTCCTCCCAAAGCACCACCAATCATCAGCGGCATCATTGTTTGAGCCTTGCCCTGGTTGTATAAATGCCAGCTAAAAGCAGCACCGGCAATAACCATTAAAAATAGAAAGCCGAATTTATTCATTGCTCCTTTTGCAGTCATCACCCCTTGCTGTTACATAAAAAATCCCTCCTTTTGAAGGGAGGGATTACAACTAAAAACACAATCTATAAACTCACACCAGTTCACCAACCGGTGTGAATGTTTTAAAAATATTAATCAGGTTTTTTACCGTCAAGGAAAGTATTGATAGAGCTTATTTGTCCTTTATCGTTTTCATCCGGTTTCACTGTGTACTTGCTGTAGAAATTTTCTACTGAAGTAAGCGTGTTGCCGAACAATTCCATATTACGGCGGATGTAAGCGGGTACGGAATCAAATTCGCTGCTCGTATCTGCATTGCTCATGTTAAAGGACAAGTTGCGCAACTTTTGTATCCTCTCCTGTGCTCTGCGTTTTTGATCTTCTACATCGTCTTGCATAGCAAGATCCTCTGCAGCTGGTGATACGTTGCTTACGGGTTGAATATGTTTTGCCACATCCGCCGTTTCTGGAACTTCATCCTTCATCACCAGCTTAAACTCAAGTTCCGGAGACTCAGCTATCGGCTGTTGAGAAGGCTTAGCTTCCATAGGATGAGTGAATTGGGTTTCTGCGGCCTTTGGTTCAGCATAGATATTGGACGGCCGTGAAAGGAATCCACCGTTTGTACGGACGGCAGGATTTCCAGTATTTTCAAAGTGCTGTGCTGTTGGCAAAGGCGCAACAGGTTCAGACACTTCTGGTTTAAGTTCAAAGCGATAAACAGGGCCTTCAGTTGTTTGCTCAACTGTTGGCACTTGCTCTACCTGTTGTGGTGCTTGTGTGTAATGCTGTTGTGCAGGCTGAATAATAGCCGGTGCAGTATTATGTATTTCAACCAGAACCGGTGCAAAGGGATCTTTATCCTCAAGCGGTAAAGCAGGCTGTGTATAAGACTTCTTCTCTTCGGCATTTTCACCTAAGCGAAGAATGATTTTTTCCTCTGGTTTTTTCTCTTCTTTTGGTTTAACAGGAGCTTTGAAAGGATCTTTATGTTCGAAGCCTGTAGCGATAATGGTTACACCAATTTTATTGCCAAGTGACTCATCGAAACCGATACCTTTAATAACATCTGCATCGTCTCCGGCTTCCTGGCGGAGGTAACTCATAATGGTGTCCTCTTCATCCATAGTAATCTCATGATCACCTTCGGCAGAAGTGATGTTTATAAGTATCCACTTAGCTCCACGGATTTCGCTGTCGTTCAATAACGGAGAGTTAACCGCATCTTCAATTGCACGTTGTGCACGGTCTTCACCTTCTGCAGTTGAACTACCCAATATTGCAACACCACCGTTTTTCATAACGGTACATACGTCAGCAAAGTCAACGTTTATCTGGCCATTGCTGGTGATAACGTCAGTAATACACTTTGCTGCAGTTGCCAGGATATCATCAGCTTTGCTGAATGCTTCTCTTACTTTAAGGTTGCCATATTGGTGACGAAGTTTATCGTTACTTACAACAAGTAGTGTATCTACATTATCCCTTAAAGCCTGGATGCCTGCTTCTGCATGGCGCATACGTTTTGGTCCTTCATTATGGAAAGGCGTACTAACGATACCTACTGTAAGCACACCAAGGTCTTTGCAGATTTTTGCAATGATAGGCGCACCGCCTGTTCCGGTTCCACCACCCATACCAGCAGTGATGAAAGCCATCTTGGTATTTACTTCAAGAATGCGTTTGATTTCTTCAAGGCTTTCTTCTGTTGCCTGCTTTCCAATTTCAGGATTTGCACCTGCACCAAGACCTTGTGTCAGGTGTGGTCCAAGTTGAATCTTGTTTGGAACTTTGCTGTTTGCCAATGCCTGAGCATCAGTATTGCAAATGATGAAATCAACACTGTCAATGTTCTGACCATACATGTGATTTACAGCGTTACCGCCGCCACCACCAACACCTATCACCTTAAGGATAGATGACTTCTGCTTCGGCAAATCAAAATGAATCATTGTGTTAGAGTTTTGTGTTTATAGTTGTGTTTATTTTCGTTTCTCGTTTCTTGTTTCTCGTTATTCTGTTTCTCGTTGCTTAAGTTTTACTCGCTTTGTGTAAACGAGAAACGAGGGACGAGAAACGGGTTAAAGGTCTTTATCTCCTTCTTCTTTGAACAATTCCAAAAGGTTGTTTTTGAACTTATCCCAGAACTTGTGCATGCCTTTACGGTTAGCTGTGTTTACACCTTTCGATGTTTCTTCAACTACAGGTGCTTCAAGTGGTTTTATTTCCGGTTCGTTTTCTTTTACTAATTTTTCAGGAACGACTACTTTCTTAAAAGTTTTTTCAAACTCTTTGTACTTATGTTCATAGTCGCTGTAACCCTTTAGTATAAGACCAATACAAGTACTGTACATTGGCTTCTTCAATTCATCAACATGGTTAGCTGCAAGGTGACCGTTAGGGAAACCAATACGAGCATACAAACCAGTTGAATATTCAGTCAATTGAATCAGGTGCTTCAACTGAGAACCACCACCGGTTAAGATGATGCCGCCGTTAAGAACACGTGTATCAAGGCCAACCTGCTTAAGGTGATAAGTGACAAAGTCAAGTATCTCACCCATTCTTGCCTGTATGATGTTTGCCAAATTCTTTACACTGATTTCTTTGGCAGGCATGCCGTTCATTCCAGGGATAGTGATGAATGCATTGCCTTTAGTTTCATCAGCAAGTGCACTACCAAACTGCACCTTCATTGCTTCGGCCTGTGCCTTTAAAACACCAAGACCAGTTTTGATATCGTTGGTAATGTTTTCACCACCGAAAGGGATAACAGCAGTATGCTTCAAAATACCTTCGTAGAACACAGCAAGGTCACTTGTACCACCACCAATGTCAAGGATGGCAACACCTGCTTCCATATCAAGCTCACTCATAACCGCGGCTGCAGATGCTAATGGTTGAAGCACCAAATCTTTAGTCTTCAATCCACTTTTATCAACTGCACGGTTGATGTTACGGATGGCATTTCTATCACCAGTGATGATGTGGAAATTAGCGCCAACCTTTACACCATTATAGCCAATTGGATTTGGTATATTTTGAATGTTGTCAACAGTAAACTCCTGTGGAATAACATCAATGATTTGGTCACCAGCCGGGATGAAAGTCTTACGCTGATTGTCGATCAACTGTTCAATTTCTGCAATCGTAATTTCATCATCTGAATCCTGGCGGACAATGTCACCTCGTGTTTGTAAGCTTTTGATATGATGACCTGCAATGCCAACATATACCTCACTCACTTCAAGATCTGGATTTGATTCATAACAGTTTTTCAAAGCCTGTTGAATTGCTTTAACTGTTTGCTCAATGTTCAGAACCTGCCCATGCTGAACACCTGTGCTGTTAGCACGGCCAAAGCCAAGGATTTCCAACTTACCAAATTCATTTTTCCGTCCTGCAATGGCAGCAATTTTAGTTGTGCCGATGTCGAGGCCTACAATGATCGGTGCTTCGTTGACATTCATATCTATGTGTATTTTAGTTGTTTTACCCTAAATCCCTAAAGGGACTTTTTCCAAATTTTAAATTCTTCCTATTCACTCAAACTGGCTATTTTTTGAACCAGCCATATATCCTTATTCAACATCGTCGTGTCACTCACTTGTACTTCCTGTTCTTTACTCACATTGTCGTTCACACTTTGCTAAACACTAAAAAATCACCTTTACTTTTTTATCTTCTTCAAAGCAGCTTTTTGTGCTGTTTTTCCTGCAACAACTGTCTTCTTTTGCACAGGCTTTACCGCAGTCTTTTGACGTTGTTGTTTCATCAATTGTTGCTTTAAGGCTTCTTTTCTAATCTCTTCTTCCTCATCAGTTAAAGCAGTTTTTATTACATCCTTTTTTAGTGATGCCTTTGGAACAACTGCCTTAGGCATTACTTTTTTAACTACTGGTGCAGATTGCTTATTCGCTGTCTCTTTTTTAACTACTACTGTTACCGGCTTTACTACTGTATCCTTTTTAATTATTGGTTTATCGATAGCAGCAGTAGGTGAATCAGCACCTTCCTTTTTCACTTTTGCAATAAGATTATCAATAGCCATTTTTGCCTTTGCACTATCAATTATTGATGCCTTTGCACCCTTCACTGTTGCCACTACCTGTCCTCTATATTGAACATCTATTTTCTCATATCTTTCAAAGCCAACCTTTGTCCAAACCTGCTTATAAAAACTGAACAAGCGGTCAAACTTTTGCTGCAGATCATCAGCATTTCCAAAAGCAACAACATGACTTCCGACAGTCGGTATCATTTCAAATCCATTCGGTGTTATATCAACCTGTGATACCTGCGCTTTCCAAAATTCATCAGCTTGTATAAACATGGCTACTTCTTTCACTTCTGCCAACAAAGCACTGTCAGGCTTTGATAAAACCGGCCTGTCAGAAGGAAAGTTTGTAAACATGGGGATCCTTGCACTCAGCTTATCACTTAATGGTAACTTTCTACATGAACTATCAATGTAAAAAGAACTTCCACCAGATGTAAAAACCCTTGCAACCGGTTCCTTCTCCTGGATGATGGCCTGCAACATTTGCTTATTATCAAAGAACAATTCTGCATTGGCTATCCACTTATCTGTCTTTAACCTGTCTTCTAAAAATTTCAAATTTATTTGCTCAATTGGAAGGCCTTTTATTACACCGTTTGCTTTTAATATCGCAGAGATTCCTTTTTCATCAACAAAGTAGTTTCCATCCTCGTTAAACACTACTTCAATCCCGTTACACACCTTTTTATTTTTTTTATGTACACCTGCTGCAAGTAACACTAATGTTAGCGCTCCAAGTGCCAGCCACCCTGTATTCCGCCACCTTTTTCTCCACACTTGTTGCATAACTTTTTATTACGATTCCAGTAATTCTTTAACGTGTTGAACCTGAACATCTATGTCACCTGCTCCAGCCATCACAACAAGTTCCGGTCTTGAATTTTTCACCCACTCTTTCATAGCATCTTTACTCAAAACTCTTCCTTTCTTTACGCTCATTTTCTCAATAATCATATCGCTGCTTACACCTTCCATTGGAAGTTCTCTTGCAGGATAAATTGGCAATAGAATAAGCTCATCAACCATGTTCAATACTTCTGCAAATCCATCTGCCTGGTCTTTTGTCCGGCTAAACAGATGAGGCTGAAATACCATTGTCAACTTTTGTTTAAACAAGCTTCTTACACCGGTTATCAAAGCCTTTAACTCTTCAGGATGATGTGCGTAGTCATCAATTATAACATGCTTATCATTCTTGAGCACATACTCAAATCTTCGCTTCACACCTTTAAAATCTGCAACGGCTGTCTTTATTTTATCATCTTCAACACCCACTTGCTTACAAGCTGATACTGCGGCTACAACATTTTCAATGTTATGCAAGCCACCCATGTGCAGGCATATATCACTTAACTTCCACGCTTTGCTTTTTATATCAAATACATAAGAACCGTTTACCACCTTTACATCACTTGCATATACATCTGCTTCTGCATTATCATAGCTATAAGTGAGGTGATTATTAGAAACAAATTCTTTACTTTTTTTTAATTCATGTTTGGTTATTAAAGCACCACTCTCCTTAACCTTTGTTGAAAATTCTAAAAAAGCCATTTCAAATTCTGCTGCAGTTCCATAGATGTCCAGGTGATCAGGATCCATTGCTGTAATCACTGCTATGTCCGGAGATAACTTTAAAAAACTCCTGTCATATTCATCGGCCTCAATAACGCAAACATTATTTTCATTGCTCCAAAAGTTAGTTCCATAATTAGCAGAAATACCTCCAAGAAATGCATTGCAACCAAAACCAGAATGTCTGAGAATATGCGCAATTATTGTACTTACAGTTGTCTTTCCATGAGTACCCGCGACACATATATTCAAAGAATTCTCAGTTATAATTTTCAACACATCACTTCTCTTCACCACCTTATAACCATTCTCCCTGTAATAAACCAATTCTGAATGATTAACAGGAATTGCAGGAGTATAAACAATCAAATCAACTTCTTTAGGAATCAAATCAATATTCTCTTCATAATGAATTTCTATCCCTTCTGCTTCCAGTTGTTTAGTCAGCTCTGTTGACGTCTTATCATAACCAGTAACCTTTACACCTTTAGCATTGTAATACCTCGCTATAGCACTCATACCAATACCACCAATACCAATGAAGTAGAGTACCCCAACCCCTAATACCCCAACCCCTGAAGGGGCTTTTGAACCTAATATGTTTAACTCTTCACTCATTAATTATCTTCGTCTATGTTGTTGTTGTACTTTTCTTTAAAAGTAAAAGGTGTAAATCCTCCCTTAAGGGAGTTAGAGGGTTTTTAATATTTCCCTCGCTATTATTTCATCCGCATTTGTTATTGCAAGCCTGGCTATGTTTTCACTCAGCTCTTGTTGCAATGGTTTATTCTCTGCTAATGATATTGCCATTCCTACCAGCTTTTCATTCGCCTCACTATCTTTAATCATCAGCGCTGCTTTTTTATCAACCAGTTTCTGTGCATTTGCTGTTTGGTGATCTTCAGCAGCAAAAGGAAACGGAACAAATATTACCGGCTTTTTAGCTACACATAATTCAGTAACCGCCATGGCACCTGACCTTGAAATGACAACGTCAGCAGCAGCATAAGCCAACTCCATCTGGTTAATGAAATCATTGGCCCAAACATTTATAAAGCCTTTTGCCTTTTCTTTATACTCAGCAGCAGTTGTTTTTCCTGTCTGCCAAATCAGTTGAAGATTATGTCCTTTTAATGCATCTATTCTACTTGCCAATGCTTCATTAATACTCTTTGCACCAAGGCTTCCGCCAACTGCTAATACTGTTACTTTATTTTCATCAAGGTTAAAGAATCTCAATCCCTGGCTCCGTGAAACTGTTGATTGACCTATTGATTGCCTAACCGGATTGCCAGTGATCATTATCTTTTGTTTTGGAAAGAACTTCTCCATTCCATCAACTGCAACAAAAACTTTTGTCGCATTTTTTCCTAACAAAATATTTGACTTACCTGCAAATGAATTGCTTTCATGAATGAAAGTTTTTATACCATTCATTTGTGCATTTTTCAATACTGGAAAGCTTGAATAACCTCCAACACCTACAACTGCATCAGGCTTAAATGCTGCTATTATTTTCTTTACCTGGAAGAAGCTTTTAATAAGCTTATAAGGCAATGAAATATTTTTTATCAAAGAACTTCTGTTGAACCCTGCTATATCTATCCCCTCTATTTTATATCCTGCCTGCGGTACTTTTTCCATTTCCATTTTCCCATTTGCACCTACAAACAATATCTCTGTTTCAGGTTGCAATTGCTTAATTGCATTGGCTATTGCAATTGCAGGAAAGATGTGTCCGCCAGTTCCACCACCGGCAATTATTATTCTTTGAACAGTTGAATTAAATTTTATATCGTTAGTTGGTTGTGGCATTAATTTATCCTTCAACCTCCTGCAATGTTTTCTTTTTAAAACCTGTTATTTTAATCTCGTCATTTTCTTCTGCTGCAATATTTACTGCTTCTGCTGAAGGAATAATTGGAGATGGAATTAGCGGCTCCTTACCTTCTATCTGTTCAACGTTTCTTGCAACACTTAGTACAATTCCAATAGCTGCACAAGTGAATAGATAAGAACTACCACCCATACTCACCAATGGAAGTGTAACCCCAGTTACAGGAACAAGATTAACTGCTACCGCCATGTTTGCCATTGCTTGTATAACAAGGGTAAAGCTTAATCCCAAAGCAAGGAAGGCTCCGAAAGCAAATGGACAACGACGAAAAATTCTAATGCATCTCAACAAGAAAACGAGGTAAATAAAAATGATAATTGCTCCACCTAACAGACCATACTCTTCAAGGATAACAGCATAAATCATATCCGAATAAGGATGCGGCATAAAGTTCTTTGCCTCACTATTACCCGGACCAACACCAATAACGCCACCCTTTGCTATTGCAATTTTTGCCTGCTGAACCTGGTAAGGCGTTTCATCTGCTTTGGCATAAATGAAATCCTGAACACGGCTTATCCACGTTCCTATTCTACCATGTGATCTTAGTTCTGTTATTGTTGCATTTTTATGACCACCACTATCTTTTTTACCATCATAAGTTCCAACTGCAATTGCTATCAATATCGCTACAGGAATTAATCCTATTCCAATTGTTGCAAGAATATGTTTTACACTTGAACGACCGATGAACATTAGTAAAAGTCCGGTAGCTCCTGTTAGTAATGCAGTTGACAAATTCGCAGGTGCTATTAATGCACATATAATTCCTACCGGTACAATCAGTGGTAAGTATCCTTTCTTAAAGTCTTTTATCACCTCCTGTTTACGGCTCAACTGCCTGCTTAGATACATGAACAAACCAAGCTTTGCAAGGTCACTAGTTTGAAAAGTCATGTTGATGATTGGAAGCTTAATCCACCTGCTACCATCATTAATGGTTGCACCAAAAAGATAAGTAAAGACCATCAATGGTATTGCTGCAAGAAATAAGTACAGCGCAATCCTTGAATAAATAGTATAGTTAATTGTGTGTGCAAAGTAGATGACGATAACACCAAGCACAATGAATGCAAATTGTTTAAACAGGTATATCTCGGTGTTGCCTTTATACATCTTATATGCCAGGGATCCAGTTGCACTATACACAACCAACAAAGATGTTATAGCCAACAAAACAACAATCCCCCAAATAAATTTATCACCTTTAGTTTTTTGCAATAAACCAGCACCCACCCCTTCAACAGGCGGCATTTCAGAAAATGGTTTATCGAAAAATTTACTCATGGTTATAAATTAAAAATTTAAAATTCAAAATGAAAAATGCTAGTCTTCATTAGAAATACATTCAAGCAATCCCTACTTTTTTATTTTTGCATTTTACATTATACATTTCTACAAATCCTTCACCGCTTCCTTAAACTTCTTCCCTCTTTCCTCATAATTCTTAAACAAGTCAAAGCTTGAACAAGCAGGGCTTAGCAATACAGTGTTCCCTTTTACAGCAAGACCGAAAGCTGTCTTCACAGCTTCATCTGCACTTTTTGTATCAATGATTGTATGAACAATCCCTTTAAAAGCTGCATGAATTTTTTTGTTATCAAGACCCATACAAACTATAGCCCTTACTTTCTCTTTTACAAAA
>Ga0181466_1000575_pt1 | contig 13582 bp, 17 predicted proteins | sample InSIn4gowninarea_FD_119078 | JGI IMG/M metagenome (GOLD analysis project Ga0181466, IMG submission 119078) | Clean room microbial communities from NASA Spacecraft Assembly Facility at Jet Propulsion Laboratory, Pasadena, California, USA -... ... | reverse complement strand
AGTACATGCAAGATCGGGCGTTTGGATGAGCCGATCTCATAGCAAAGAATTGGCTTTTATAGCAGCATGCCTGCATTCCTTCATTCAATGACATAGCAAACATGTCAAGTACCCCTAACGGTCATACACATTTCAGAACAATAGCAATGGACATCAGAGATCATCGTTCGTGTTTTCAATATAAATGTTAATTATTATCCTTCTCAAAAGTTATGCCCACCCCCGAACCAAAGTTTTCAGGCAATCTTCGCGCTTGATTACACTTGTATAAGTGATGATTGGCTGCATACCTCTGGTTAACGTAGAGTAGCGTGCTGCCACGTCAAAAATCTGTCAAATTTCTGCTATCCAGAGTTATGTAGCCAATCATCACTCACAGAAACGTAATCAAGCGCGAAAATTGGCTGAAAACTTTGGTTCGGGGGTAGGCATAACTTTTGAGAATCACCGATAAGATATGTGCATGAACGTCCTACTCCCCTTCATCAACCACCTTAGAAGCCCTGTCCACCATCATAAAACACACCGCAGTACCCATTGCTCATTTGCAACTCAAAACTCCCTCCACTGCTCCCAGCAGGCTGCCACGTATAGTAACCCGTCTTCCCGCTCTGCTGCGCTGGGCAAGTGTCGAATCTAAGCAGATAGCAGCTGGTGGCCCTCACGTCCCAGGCACTACCTCCACAGGTAGCGTCGTTGATGCAGGAGACGCAGCAGTCGTACGCGGATGCCTGGTTGCCATTGCCGATTAGGTTGGGTGTGTGGTATGCATTGACGATTTTACCGCCGCTGGGCGCAGTTTTGAGGATGTTGTTGGTGGCGCAGGCCGCGTAGAAGGAGATTGTAGAGGTCGCGGTCAGGGTGGTCGTGGATGTTGTGGTACTGAAGAGTTGTCAGATCTGGGAAGTACGATGAGGGATGGGTTGGGCAGCTTACGTCGTCTCAACCGCCTGGCTAGTGACTGTTTCGGTGAGAGTCGTGCTGAAGCTCAGAGTCGTCGACGCGCTTGGGGCTTCTGTAGCTGTGCTAGTGAGCGTGGTAATGGAAGTAGCGGTGATCGTGCTCGGAGAAAGCGTCGTCGTAGTCGGTCGCCATGGGATGACGATGGACTTGGTAGGGCGGACGGAGTAAGTAGTGGTGCCTGGAAGTTCGCATAAGCAATGGAAATTTGGAGCAAAAAAGGCCAACCTACACTTGACCGCTGTTGGGTACTTCTGGTTGTTGCCAACACAGCCATTCTTCGGATCAGGCTTTGGCTTCGGCTCTGGCTTTGGCTGCTGCACCTTCCCTCTGATTGCCAAATCGTCCCTCTTTGCAACTGGGCTAGCTGTCGTATCGGAAATTGGACGGAAGCCTGCGCGGCTGGCAATAGTGCTCGTCTCGGTCACAGTCGTCGTTGTTGAGGCAGCTTCAACAAATTCTGTTGTGAACGTAGTGACCACGGTTTCGGTCTCATACTCGGTCGACGTGGTCGAGAACGTGTCAGTCGACGTCGGATCCGTGACCGTGATTGTGTCGAAAGCCGTTGATATCTCGGTCTCGGTCACTGGTTTCGGCGTCTGGGTGACAGTGGCCCGAGATGTTGTGAGGATAACAACTGGCAGAAGCGTTACGGTCCTCTTAGCTGAAGAGCATGTTGGAACAGGCTTCTTCAAAGTGTTACCGTACTCTGTAGTGCAGGCTACACGCGAGGTGCTCGCAGAAGGACCCGTCGCAACAGTAGCGCCGACAAGGGCCAAGGAAACCAGAGTAGAATAGATCATCGTAGAAAAGAGAAAGTAACGAGTGTAGAGTGGTCTGCAATAGGGACTGGCAAGATTGATGGGCCCGGTACTGTTTCTTGTGGTCGAGACAGGCTCACCTTTATACTCGCCCCTTGCGGCTCGCCCATGCCTGGAGCAGACCCGTCATTTGCGCCTGTGTCAATCCAGTACCACGGTAGGGAAAAGTGAAGATCCAGAACGTGTCGATGCCCATCAGGGGTACTGAATGAGGTCAAAGGCATGCAGATGGGATCTCTCGCGTGAGAAGCGACAAGCCAAATCCGATCGAGTGCCCCCAAAAACAGAACATGCCTTGGACTGGGACTGGTTAGTGGGTGGAGTCTAATGTTTGCCTGGCCGGTTGGATGGCGATCGTTATGGTGAGCGGCCTCGCAGAGCCGCGATCAACGTCTTACCCCTGACTAGCGCACGCTTGTTGTCACCTATTGGTGGAAACAAGAGATCTGGGTCAGCCTCGTCGAGGAGACTCCTTAGACGACATTCGTACGTTAGTCGGCCGCTCCGCTGCTGAATGTATTGAATTCCTTGCAAAGAAAAGATTGCTAAAAGGATGGCCAACCTCGGACGTCCGTACGCTTCTTGGTGGCTTCAAGGACCTAAGCTTTCTGCGGGGTCGAACCCGACTGGTGCTGAAGAACATGTGAAAGCGTCGGTAAATTCTCAGACCATTCTACTGCCAGCAACATAGTGAAGGCCCAGGCTCGTTCTTTAGGTTCTAAGTCAGAGTGAAGAGTGGGCACGATGCTATACGAGAAGCGGGAGCGCTCACATTTGGGACCGGACCCTAGACCCCTTACAAGCGCGTGCGATCCTTCGAGACTGCATGCGCACGCACTGGCGCTCATCGCGATGAGCTGAACAATGGCACCGCCACAGCAAGAGTGGCTCGACATGGGGGCATTCGGCCTTTTGTTGACCGTTGGCGCGTTGAGGACAGCTTCCTCAGGTTGGGTTCCGGGTTGCTGCCGATAGTAGCGGCCGTCGTCGAGATGGTGATGGCACTACCTCAGTCAATAGCAATAGTCCTAATAAGCAGATTCTATAATGTATAAGTTCAGCATTGTGTAAAGCCATGTCGATCTGTGTGTGTTCCTCTTCGTGCCGCTGCGCTTAACGAATGATTGAAAAAGTGCCACCAGGCGTTTCGAAAGGCATCGTCTCGTGCCGAGTGAGCAGGCTGATATACATAGTCGCAGTACTTGTTGGAATATGACAAAGGAAGAGAAGGGTAAGCACTGTGTGTTGCGTACGATTGGGGTCGGCCTAGGCTCTGTTTACCTAGGTTTTCGCCACTTTCCAGTTATCAGCGTACTAGATGGTTTTGCATCAGCAGATCACTTACGTCAGTAACCTACTTCCACGGAGCAAACAGATTTATATATCTACTATCGAGCCCTAGACTCGAACTATAGAAAAAGTGACGTCATAGACAGCCACAATCGTCAGAGAAGGAACAATTGATGCTGCACCACGGAATTCTCTCTGCCAACACTCGTTGAAGGAAAACTATGACTACTTTACCGAAGCCGACCAAAGCGCATCGCATGAGCTATCGCATCGCTCGCGGCGAGCGGGGCGTCTTGACATTCGAGCCCTACAAGTCCGACATCTTACCGTTATGGCGCTTCAAGACACCGGCAATAGCGCGCAGGAGCTCGAAAGAAATCTACAACCGGTTCCTTGAATATAACGACAACGACGATTTTGTTGGCATGGACATGTGTCGCAAATTCTTGCAAATGGTACAATAGAACTACACGACCGATCGCAGCCTTCGAACTGACAAGAGAATTCAGGGAATGACACGAGCGAAACGATATGCGAACCATGCTGGCGGAAGGAAGTACGACAAGAATACAGGTGAAGAGTTGAAGAAAAGTGATTCGCATAAAGATGCAAAAGAGAAGCTTGAAGCATCGAATATATTCAGGGAGGCATGGGAAAGAGCAAAAACACATGAAGATTACCTCAATAAGAAGGAGCGATTTCTAGCCGAGCAGAAAGAGTGGGACAAGGAACACATGACCAAGAAAGAAGGTTGATCCCAGGTCTAGAGTCGCCCGTTCCACCGTCTAGATGCAAGTACCCGGTCAAGGCCGGTGAGCACATTGTCGGCAAACACATTCACGCCACGTAGATCGATCGCAAAAAAAAGTCAAAAAGAAGTTGGATACGCTGGAAGTCGAACCCAGGTCTCTCTCAACATCCATCAGATCGCTAAGGTCTGCATAGCATAAGTAAGAGCAAGTAGTGTAAATTGGCGAACTTGCTCAAGAGGACACCGCACATTGTGCGGATCAGATCTAATGGTCGATCGTCGGGAACAACAGAGCGTGGTGGTTTGCCGCGTTGTGCGAGCATCATACCACTAGGCCACGTATCCTGAGATTTCATTAATGGTATGAGACTCGATTTGAGTAATACATATGGTTCTGAGGATTTTGGAAGATGTTTGTGCGATTGTGGGGAAATTGATTTGGAAGGATGCAAGACGGGTATGTAAGGCGGGTATGCAAGACCCTGAGACGAGAAACAAATTGAGACACCACACGGTTCCACCAGGCAGCTTTGTGGTACTTACCGACTTTGAGAGAAGCTTCAAGAAAAGTGCATCGCACAAGGATTTCAAACGGTGCAAGACTGATCAGGACGAATGCTTAACATCGATCATTCCTGGGTACATACAAATCCTCCTCGAATTGGTATCGTGAAAAGGAGGCACGTCAAAGGAGAATTTGGAGGAATGGACACTGGGTCAATAACACGCGTCTTCCTCGAAAACTGCGGGAAAGACATCACCATATGCCTATTCAGGCGGGTGCACCATTCATCCAATCTTTGGAACACAACTCCCACCAACAGGCACCAAGACTCATCAAACTTGCACTTACTCCTCATCCTCAAATGGTTATCGACCTTAACGCCGGCGCGATTGAGGATGTCTCCCGTCTCCAACAGCCTCGGGGGTGATACTTCCATTCGCCGGCCAATCACGCAGAACACGCCATACCCTTTTCAGCAAATCCCGCGAGGTGCATGAGAATTACACACCTGTGCACCCCAAGAGCCTCATTTCGAATAACGTTAAATCCGTGAAGAAGGAGCAATTGGTAATGTTCTCGGCTTTCTCAGAGAGCAGCGGACGAAATGAAGGGCTAAGAAGGTCGAAATGGACTCCTGGAAGTCGAGCGATGAGCGGGGTCCCTGGATATAAAAGCACAAGACATCCGCAGTACTCGACCTCAGTACAAGCTTCAAGCAGCTCAAAACATACCGTTCACGACGTATTCATTCCAAACTCATCTCCTCTCCCGATTCACTCCACCATCACAATGGCCTTCCCGCTCCCCATCTCCCTCAAGTCCTCCCTGGACGCTACAACGGTCGAATACGCCCAACTCGGCACCTCCGGCCTCCGCGTCTCGGTCCCCATTCTAGGCGCCATGTTGCTCGGCTCCAGTGCGTGGGAGAAATACGTCCTCGACGAGGACGAGTCCCTCGAAGTCCTGAAGGCTGCCTACGACCGCGGTATCAATACCTGGGATACTGCGAATGCTTATTCGAATGGAGCGAGTGAAGAAGTGATTGGCAAGGCGTTGAAGAAGTATGAGATCCCGAGGGAGAAGGTGGTCATTTTGACGAAAATCTGGGGACATGTCGCCGAGGAGCCGGGGGTTGTGAGTTTCATGTGGGGTGCGCAGATGGATCAGTCGAAGGATTATGTTAACCAGGCTGGTGAGTACTATGCCCCTCTTTCCTTTCCACCAGCCTCTATGGAGGCTGTAAACGCAAGTTAAGTTAAAGTGCTAACGACTACCCAGGCCTCTCCCGCACCGCAATCTTCAACGCCGTCGACGCTTCCCTCCGCCGCCTCGGCACAACCTACATCGACGTCCTGCAAATCCACCGCTTCGATCCCACCGTCCCACCCGCCGAGACCATGCTCGCGCTCCACGATCTCGTGCGCTCCGGAAAAGTCCGCTATATTGGCGCCTCATCTATGTGGGCGACCCAATTCGCCTCCCTCCAGCACCTCGCCGAACTCAACCACTGGACGAAGTTCACCTCCATGCAGAACCTCTACAACCTCTGCTATCGCGAGGAAGAACGCGAGATGATTCGCTATTGCAAGGAGACGGGTGTAGGCATCATCCCTTACTCGCCTATGCATGGTGGGAAGTTGGCTCGCCCACTTGGAAAGGATGCGGAGAGTGTAAGGGGCAGTACGCCGCATCCGATGAATCCGGGGTTGACGGCAGCGGATGAGGAGATTATTAAGAGGGTGGAGAAGGTTGCGCAGGATAAGGGGTGGAAGATGAGTGAGGTGGCGCTCACTTGGCTCAGGTCCAAGGGGGCTATTCCCATCGCCGGGTTCAACTCCATTAGAAGGGTCGAGGATGCAGATGGATTGAGGGGAAAGAGTCTGACAGAGGAGGAGTGTAAGTTCTTGGAGGAACCGTATGTACCTAGGCCTATCCTTGGGCACTGGTAGGCGGCTGGTGCCGAAGTTATTTACTCCCGAATCCACTTTTGCACGATGATAGGCGCAATGGCCAACACTTCAGATAGCAGCTGCAGCTTCATATCATTTCTCGCGGTTTATAAACCGTCTTAGAACTCGAACCCACCATCCACTAACTCACCAAGCACCCCATCCCCCAAGGCTTCAGCGACGCTCCTCAATCTCTCCCGAAGCCACGATCTCCTCCTTTCCTCCACACCCTTCACAATGACAGCGATAGCCATCGGCCAAGCCAGAAGCCACGCCAGCTTGGGACTGATACCCTGCATTCCTTCTCCCAAATTGGCCGGCTGGCGAAAGAAGAAGTCAATACCACCACATAGGGCCTCTGCAAGACCTTCCATCCTCTTCCGACAAGTCTCCATCTCCTCAGCCACGGACCGAGATCCTTCAGCGCAGTGACGTCCAGCTTCCAATGTCCGGAGGTGAATATCGTTGACGATGAGCCCCAGCGCACGGTACCGATTCCAAACCGCAGCATGCGCAATCGAACTATACTCATGCCTCCAAGTCGCCCCGTCTTCTCCATTCCCCACCTTATACCTCCACTCACCGTCCGCACCTTCCGCCCACATCACCAACTCCTCATCAAGCTGCCGCGCTCTTTCAGCAATATCCTTCGCCGATAAGTTACCATCAGCATCGCAACACCCCGATCCGCCTGTCGCAGTCCCATTCCAACTGCATGCATCAAGAAAATGGAGTGAAGCCGCTCTGAGATCAGCAACACGGACCATGAGCGCGTCGAGGTGCTGCATGTGTGAGTCTTCTTCGTAGTAGGGTGATTCCCGCAGGTAAGATGGGACGACGCGGCCGCGGAGGATCATGATGCGCATCTGCACGATATCAGCCCATTCGTGGTTTCATATGGACTTGGAACATAGCGTTGTGCTGGAAGATAGCGAGGCGGGAAGTAGGAAAATCTCGTGAGAGAGACATACAATCTGCCGTCTAACCACACGATCAAGCGCTTTATTAGCTCTCATACCACCAAGTCTCCGTATCCCTAGGAGTCCAGAAGCGCCCTTGTGGTGATTAACTCGCTGCCAGAAGATTGCAGTGCTGGAGGTCACATGCGCACTTAGATCGCTGGAAGGTTGTAGGCTTGGATTTTGTGGTGTCTTGGAGCCCCATACGATGTTCTACGTCATTCAGCGCTTGCATACATTTCAAAGAAGGTGAAGTGCCTGACGGCGATGGGGCTATCAAATGGGAAAGGATTTACTTCAAAGCTACCCATTAGCATGATGGCTAGCATCAATTGATCGAATCGGCCATCTCTTTCGTCCCACTGCCCTACTTCTTTGACCTCTGCGTTCACGCGGTCAACGGCTACCTCAGCTAATCGCTTCGCCTCGACGACCGCTTCCGGCAGCTTCCTCTTCCGTCCGAATACCGCGTGTGCAAAAGCCTGGATAGCCATGCTGAGACATGAGTCTTGCTTGTCGAACTGCCAATGAATGAGGATGTGGCATGTGTATTCATGCCCAACTTCAGGGATTTCATGCGGTTGACACAGGAAGTTGTGCACGAAGTAGTTCACCGCGTGCACTTCGATGGGCAGATCAAGAGATTGCCTTGGAACTGAAGGAGCAAGTGTAAATGTTATAGCATGATCAAGGGGAGGCTTGGGTTTGCGAGCTCGTCGTGGTTGTCCTTGAGCAAAGACATTTTCGCTCCTGAAGGGTACAGTATCTGCCTTGCTGCTGTCCCATGTACACTTGATGCCTGATTTCGTACATCGTTCACATATGGGTCTGACGAGATCACACTGTGTGTCTGTTAGCTGTATACTTGACGCGAAGGTAGAAGTCAGACCTTGATGCGCCGACGTTTGCATGTTTGGCAGCGAGGGCTAGGAAAGACCATGCTCACTTCTACGATCGGAGGAACATAATCAATCTCAATTTATCAAATCATAGATACAAGTCTCAAAAGGCATAATTGCGATGCAAGAGACCCCCCTTGCAAAGTTTTGGTCGTGACATTACAGTAAGCATTCGGACGAGTTGTCGCTGTTATCTCCGCATAATCTCCGAGACATTATACACGTTTTAGCAGCAACAGCTCTGAGGTGTAGTCAAAAGGCATAAGAATGACCGATTACACAGTCATGTGAATATGAGGTCAGTCTCCATCGGTGATACGTTGCTCCGCGGTTTGAGATTACGTGGTTGTAATACCTGCGACGAGCGCATGACGGTTCACGATCGCACAAATAGAACTTTTCCAGAAGCCTTCTTCTCCCGTAGTACATCATCGTGCATCCGCGGAGGGCAATTTGAATCGGTGATATATCTATCAAGCGCACGTGCTGATCCGCTAATATAAAATCTCTGCAAGCGATGGGTTTCCGTTTTGGGACGCGCTTCGAGGCATGGTACTCCAGACCGGCATGCGTTCTCCACAGCGGACAGGTGTTAGTATGCGGCAGTACCGTGGATGACGTTCGATGTTTCATGGGCATCGGTCATGGTTTTCTGTGAGGCGGGGCGTAACGAAGCGTGCTCAGGAGTTCGTTCGTGGAGATCAAGAAAGACGAGGCTTAGGGTCCGGAAGAATAACGATGTAATGGAGGGTAGGTAGAACCACCCTGGGTTTCCCTTGAAATCGCAGCCAGGAAGCTTCAAACCGTACTTCGCCGACACCCGCCCTCGTTTCCGGAGATACATGTCTCTCCTCAACTTGATCGTACGACCAGATAATACACGAGTCTGGGACTCGGGGCGCTTTCTGGAGGAACGTGGCGTGAACCACACTCGTAAACCCCCAGCAACTAGGGCACACATAAAGTTTGAGGCCATGCGAACGCCTCACACGTGAGACGCAAGCCCGCTGCAATCCTTTCACATGCGGCGTTATACTTCAGCGCGACCTCCGATAATGTTTCTCTGTCATTGGTCGCAAGTTCTGAAAATGACGGCCGCATTGCTGCATGGTAATATGGGTTTTGCGGCTCCGTACACCACACACCCCTCGCTTGGAAGAAAACGGGTTGCAGACGGAGAAGGTTGGGCAGATCGTGCAGCAATACCAAAATTCGTCTCGTGTTGCGAGATTTGCTCGCGGTAACGAGTCGTTCGAGGACATGCACGAGCAATTTGATCTACCCGGTGGGTTCGTGCCTGGTCGCGCCCGGTTACACCGTCGTCATACCTACTCTAGCAGCCCTAGGAGAGATCTTCCGGATTGCGTCGCGTACTGCCGTTGGTGACTGCGGCAGGGTCACTTCACACCTTTTGGCGAGTGTGTTCGTGAGAATGGGGAAGGTAGGAGGAAGAAGTGATGAGGGCAATTAGCCTTAAGACGGACGGGTGTAGACCGACATACCCAGAGCCCCTCTGAGCACGCACGGCAAGGAAAAAGTCGGACTCTGGGGTGCATAGGCGAATATTCCCCGGGCTCAACACCAGGACTCGAGGCGGGGTGCAGCGAGAGCATGGCGGGTGCTGGTCTGATTTCCTGGTCCTGGTATGTTTCGGCCGAATATCACATTCTAATGGCATCTTTCGTGTTGCGAAATTTTTCTAAACTTTGTTATTCCTCTGGAGGCTTGAATCGGCGATAGTCCTGACAGAGTGTGACGTTCTGAGCGGGCTGCTTGTGTGGCTCTCCTACTCGGCTAGTGTTGTAGCGACCTCGGGATAATTGCCACCCTCTAGGAGCACAAAAACTGGGGGCTGTTAATGCGCGCTCCTTACACCTCCGGTATCGGGCACCAAAGAGGAAGTCGACTGCAGATGTATGCAATGTGATGTTAGAGAACGCGAAGGTGGGAATCCTGGGGATCGAAATCGACGTCGAACTGGCGTCCAGGAGACGCCCGGCGGGTCATAACGGAGTACCTGGGCGGAAAGCGTCCACTTGCAGACCTAACTTGTTCGCAAGTGGTCAGTCAGCGTAAGAACAAAGCAAAAAATACCTCATCGTAGAGAAGACTTTGTAAGGTGGCTGTATACTCTGCCAGTGCTTGGTATTGTTTACCTCTCATTTCGGTAGCAGCATGCCGATACGGAACTGTTTGCGACCTGAATTTCCCGTCTTGGGTGGAATGCAAAGAATGAATTGAGCCATTGGATCTCCATGGTACTTGACCTCGATTTATTTGGCTGTGACGGTTGGGCTGCAATCGAACGCGGCGTGACCAACGCAAGACCGTAAACCGAGCTCTGGGATGCAGCCGGTTGTGGAACGGGCGACGATCTACCAACGTCGTGCCAGCGCCATTGTCGATGAGAGAGCATGCCTACGTTGTTGGAATCTCACCAACAAAGGAATTTGTTGTTTGTAATGCACAGCGACTAGACTGCGCCTGAGTAATTCTTGTAAGCCATTTTACGATATGGCTACATGAAGAGGGGTTCCGCTGAACATGGGATCCCGGAGGTCTACAAAGACAGGCCCAAGGCTTTGGTGATGGCGATCTGACATGCGACTGGAGTGGTGTAGGAGAGAAGATGACTGGTCGAAGTACCTCGACGATGCATGATAGTACAACAGGAAATCGGCGAAGGCAGGCTGCCAGCTGGCGTGTTCAAAGAGTGCCGTGCCAATGGCGGCAGCCTCGTGTGCCACGAAATAACGACGGCCTTCTGTCCTGACTATGTTTGGCTGACGTGTGAACTGCAAATAGCCGTTGGTGTTGATATCTTGCCGTCGCGTGTAAGCTACGGTGTGTGACAGATATCGGCATGGTTGAGAGGACATGGCCTCGCAGAGGCTCTGGGAGCCCGTGCTATCTTTTCTCATTGATTGCGTGCGTCTGCCTGTCGTCAGCGCGCCCGTATTGGTTGGATGCAGGCGACGCTGGACCGAAGGTGCCTGCCGGTGGGTTTCCTGCCTGGGCGTTCTGGATGGATGAGTCCGGGGTTCCTGGACGGCGGATCTGCGGGTGCAGGGAGCGATGCCACCGAGCTGTGCTGAATTGTACAGCACGCTGGAGGATGATGATGACTGACACGGAACGTCCTGGGAGTTATGTGCGATGAGGGTGAAGTGAGGGTGAGATGGAGAGAGAACATTCACCGATGAGGTGTGCTCCACCGTCGCTTCGTCCCGGAGGCATCAGACGGGAAGAAAGGGAGAAGCCGTGTGCCTTCCGCCCGTTGCTGACAACGATGGGATTCGCAGTAGCTGCCGTCGCCAAAAAGGAATATATATGATGCACGTCGGCCGCTCGCCTCACGTTGCCGTGCTTGAAGCTGCCTCACCGCCAGATTGTTGAACTAAGCCTCGACTACTACGCATTTCCCTAGACCGCCGACTAGCTTCCCTATACCTCCGCCAGTGCCCTCGCAAACCCACATTCATTTCTCACCATTCGCGCCGCACACGCGACACCCCCAGCCAGCTCCAATTCGCGCTGGTGCTTGTGCTGTCCCACCGTGCTGCCTGCGCTTTCACCTCGGCCCTCGAGCGCACACGCCGTCTTGTGACGACATCAACACCCGTAAGCCCACGCTCGGACGACGGGCGCGGTCTGCAGTTGCAGCCTTCAGTCGCCAGCGCTCCCTCGAGCTGCCGCCTAGCACCGCTCCCGCAGCGTTGAAGCCCTGAGTGTGCGACTGCCATGGGCTGCCCACGCCCTGCCCTCCCCCAAGTCCGCGTCCGACAGGCCTACTACTACGGCTTCCTGAACAACTGCTAAGACGCGCTCCGCTTCATGGCGGCATGCGCCCAGTGACAGACATGCTGGGCCAGTTCTTCAGCAGCCGGAAGGGCACCGGCCCGCATCCGTCCCCGACCACCACGCTCGATTCTGCCACCGAAGAGTCTCACACGCGACACCTACTTTTCCCCGAAGCGAACACCCTCTGCCACCCGGACGGGCAGCCGTATCCTCTGCATGGGGTGTTGCTACCCCCAGGGACCGGTCACGATGGTCCGCTCCCGGAGATTGACCTCGAGTTCCCCCGCGACTGCCGCATCATCGTGGCCCAGGATGAGACGGCCTCGATGCCCAAGACCATCCTCTACGATTCCAAACCGAGCCCGCCCCGCGCCGAATCTCCCCCGCAGCCCAACACGCGATCTCGTGCTTTCGGCGGCATTGCCACGGCCAGCACCGCGGGGCCTACGTTTGGTGGCCTGCATGCCCGAAGATCCTCACTTGCCATAGACTCGACCACACCCCGCTCGCCTACTGTGGGCGGTTTCACCCGCAGCCGCACCCGGGGCAACTCCATCTCCTCCATGCCGAACATCGACGAGCACGCGCAAGCTCAGGGAAGAATACAGGGAAGGACAAAGGAGTCCACAGACCTGGTCAACGTATGCCTGGACTGCATGTTTGGAAACACACCAATGAACTATAGAGGGAACTCAAACAAGATCCATATCGTCCCACTCGAACCAAAGCCCTCCGACCTCTCTGTCGCGGCTGCCACGATCCATGACGCTACAAACTCCCTTGGCCGGGCCGAAGGTTTTCGCCGAAGGAGCCACCTGGCGAAGGAGTATACACCTGCTACTCTACCTCCTGATACCCCAGCTTCCCAGCCCGGTAGTCTTTCCACCAAAGATCCCAGACGGCGTACCATCTTCATCACTCGCATGTTCTCAGTCACCGTGCCAGAGGAAGAGAATGATACCTCCAATGTCCCTACGCCGACGCCCCAGAACTCGATGGGCAAGGGCAACGGATTTCCTTTCCCTCGTACGGGCAACAAGGGTCCCCAAGCAAAAGCGCCGCCCCCTGCACGCAAGAGTCCAATGTATGCCATCACTATCATCCTGCACTTACCAATCGCATCCTCAGCATTCCGCCCGTCATCTCGAGCCGGTAATCCGAGGCTTAGTCACGTGTCCACCTCCGCTCCTGGTCACGACTCCTCACTTGGATCATCCTTGGACTCCGACCGCCGTGCGGGCTGGGCTTTCATCGACCCTAACTTTGGTGTAGAATCTCTACTCTCTGCATCGCTCAACAGCGATGTGGATGATCGTGTTGATGTTGTTGGTCAACACTGGGACGTCATCATGCGAACCCTCACCAGCCTTCAATTTATCGTGCAGGAGCGGATCCTCGCCCACTTCAAATTGGCGGAAGCGACATCTCCACCGCTTCTGCAGCAACCCCGCCATCAGCCGTCTCGATCTAGCATGAGAGACCCTCCAACTCTTGCTCCACCTCGCCGAGCTTTGAGACTTCAGCCTCAGGCCTTGATGTTTGACCCGGAAATCAAGAAAGCGGTAGATCGCGCAGGGAACCGCGTCGTCAATGGCATGAGGATACCTCGGGTGCTGACGGGTCAACGCAAATGGGGTGTATGGCGCG